>VTLG01010629.1_pt1 | contig 17222 bp, 28 predicted proteins | sample 4694571 | NCBI WGS metagenome assembly VTLG01 (sample SAMN12604809, study PRJNA352737) | marine metagenome | biome: ENVO:00000447; feature: ENVO:00000209|ENVO:00000569|ENVO:01000036; material: ENVO:00002151; isolation source: viral sequences binned using virsorter ...
AGTTGATTGGTTAATAGTTGAACCCTCCCTTGAGCAGGAGTTAAAACTCGAACTGGAAGAGAGGGCTATTTTACTTTCTGACGATCACCAAGAGACAGCGAATTTATGTGCTTCTTTATGGAGGCAGAATTGGTATAAAGACGAAATTCTAAAAAATTGTCTTGGAAGAATTGGAGAGCTAGAAGGAAAATTAGTTCACATGGAAATGCAAAAATCTAGCTCTTGTTGGCAACGTTTACTTAAAAAGGTATTTCCTCGGAAGTCTGTGGAAAGTTCCTCACATCCTGAGCTTGACGCTGTGCTTCGGTCTTTTGTGGATTGATATTTCCAAAAGATCCATATTGACCTTCTTTACCTTTGCCGTTAACCCAGACAACTTTTACTTCTATTTCTTTTTGCTGCTCATAGTTCCAAACTGTTCCATCAACAACTTTGTCTGGATCATCCAGCAAACTCATTAAGTAATTGCAAAAAGGAGTAATTGATTCAGCAGGGATTTTTAGTCCTAGCTGACTAGGCCAATCTCCTTCTGTGTCATATTTGTTCTGCCCTACTGACCAAGTAATTGGATGAGGGAGAGCAGGTTGGAATTTGTACTCGTTTCTTGGCATTTTTTTGATTAGATAAATTGCGGTTTTTGAGTTGATGAAGAACTTGCTGTGCAGCATGTTCGGCTGCTTCTGGTGTCATCATTTTTTGCTAGCTTGCTAAAGCTTGCTGTAAGAATTGACCATGTGTAGCAAGTGTTATGTGTTGTGAAGAAAAGGCTGCTGCTTTTATCTTGAAACGATCTTTAAAGTCATCAATAATTTGATTAGCTTTTACTTCGTCTTTTAATTTTAATTGTCTTAACTTTGCAGAAACTTCTTCCCTAACTGCTGGATGAATAAAATTATTTTTAATCTCTTCTACTTTTTTACCTTGTGAATCTGGTCTAGTTGGTGTTCTGCTTATTCCTTTTTTTTGCTCAACTTTTTCTTTAGGTGCGGAACCTTCAGCATCATCATCATCTCCAGCTAATCCGTAAATTGCTAAAAGTGAATAGCGTCTTGCATAAGTAATTGCAGATCCTAAAGCTTGCATAATGTTCCCTCTGTTGGGAACCAAATCAGGAATAACTAAATCACTTTCAATAACGGTGTCGTAGTCTCTTTCTTGTCCAGTAAAAAGCAAACGTGTTTTTAAAATCGTAATTACTTTGTCACCTACAACTTCGTAATTAAAAGTTTGAGTGTGGGACAAACCTAAATGAGTTGCTGGTTGAACTGCGTTTAATCCACCTGCAAGAGTTGTGTAAAAACCATAGTTAGCTTTACCGTCTTTACCTGCTGCATGGTGTTCCATTTGGAACATTGCTAAAGCTTCTTCTATAGTTCTGGGAAGCGATTTGTCGGGTTCTTTTTTAGCTGGCATTGTGGTTGAAATGTACTATTTAATCTTAATAAGCTAAAGACATATTGTCAATAAGATAAAATAAAAGGAGTTACAGAAATCTTGGCTCCCAGTAGTTCTCCTTCCTTTGCGTATTTTTTTACGGCTTTTAATGATACCACCAAACTATCATCTTTTATAACAGTTCCTCCCGCCTTCGCTGATAATCCGTCTAACGTTGATCGGCATAATTTATCAATATCTCCCGTTGCCGAACTTGTTACAAACTCAGGTGCTTTTTGTTTTAATTTGTTTGCATTTTTTCCTGTTCCATAATGGCTCTTTGGTCGTGCAAATAAAAATATAATTTCAACTTCAACTGCTCTTCCAATAATGCCTCCTTTGTAATGATCTATGGCAGCAGCTCGGACATCTTGCCGCCAAGGTTTAACTTTTTTGCTGTTCTCAATCATAATTCCATGCCCAATATGTCTCTTGCTACCTTGTGGGGCCGGAACTCCACGAACAGGAATAAAGATTTTATCCATTAAAAAACCTCAATTTTATCTTCGAAATTTTCCCAAGCTTCTTTCCATTTCAATCGACAAGTTAAAGGGTCTTGTTCTTCTCCAAAAACACACTTTCCCGGTCTTGACCAAATAGTTCTGCAACTATCAACAACAATGCCATGTTGATTTGCTAAAGCGTCAACGTAACTTCCAAGTTGAGCATCTGTTGAATATGGCCTTGCGTTTTTCTTTGATTGGGTTTTTAAATCTAATAAAACTAATTTTCCTTTGTCGTGGTCATATCCCAAAAGGTCTAATTGACCGCCTATAGATTTTTCCAAATCTGCCAGCATATACTCGACTGCCCAAGGCTCAAAGTTTTGCCAAAAAGGATCTTCAAGAAGTGGTGTCACCCACTCTTGATAATCACCTGCGTCTGGATTCTTTTCTCCTAACATCCTTTGCTGTAAGCACCAATGAACCTTCTCTCCTCTGGGTTGCCAGATGTGCCTATATTTTTCAATATTTGCTAAAGCCTCTGGACTTTTTTGGCTTGCAATTTGTGTTGTTGAAAATGCCAACCATTCGCCTGTAGGTTCCCAACAATATTGGTGTCGTTCTTCATCCCGATACATGGGAAGAGGATCAAGTTTTAAATGACTCCAAGGGGGGTCTCGATGCAAACTCGGGTTGTTGCTTAATTCTTGATATTTCATTTTTTGTTGTTCAATTTTTTAAATAGTTTTACGGCTCTTCCCCATGTGCCTTGTATGTATGAAGGGTCAAGAGTGAAGTCTTCCCATTTTCCGTTGTTGAAAATTTTCATTTTCTCAGATTTAACATCAAAGAAAAGTTGTCCTTTTTTGTTCATTTTTTAAAAAGATTGAATTGGTTGTTTTTGTCTGTTCTTAATTGCCATTGATGTTCTCTTTTTCCATATCGACCCATAACTTTCTTTTCTGTTTTTTCTAGGCTGCCTTCGTTTGTCAAGTCTGTTAAAGCTCTTCTAATTGAAGTGATCGGATAAGCGTCATTAAGCATTTCGCAAATAACAGAAGCACTTAATGGGTTTCCTTGATCGTGAAAACACAAAAGTATTTTCTTCTCTTGTGTTTTAGCTTTTGCATGAGATTCAGCAAGTTCTGAACCTGTTTCTTCTGTGGTGTTGTAGTAGCTCATTGTTATGTAGGAAAATCCTTAGGGTCTATGACTTCTACAGATTCGGTCGGTGGTGTTTCTTCTCTTGCCAAATTCCGAAACCTGACACCTTCGTAACCTCTTGGGAAGATCGCAAGGTTTGAGTTTGCATCATCAATACATCTTTGAGCACCGGGACTTGGTTGATCTAAATCTGCCAATGTCCATAGAGGTCTTTCAGGGTTTGATGGGTTAGGTGATTTAAGACCCCGTTTCAACAATTTGATGGTTGAGGCCTTGTTGTATAGGGGCTCCATTAATCAAACCCCCCAGCCGCCGTAAATACCCGTTGTGCGGGGTGTCCCGTTGTTGGTTCAGGATTCCATGAGGAAGTTTTTGTTTTTGCGAAGGTTTCGTAATTTTTCAGGGTGATGCTTTGCCACTCATTCGCAATTGCCAAGGTGATTTGATCCTTGACGGCATCCTCACCATATTTCTTCTTGATTCCGATTAAACCCTTCTCACCCATTAAAAGGTCAAAGGCTGCTTCCGTCTTCTTCCCTTTTTTCGTATGCCAAAAATCAACGATCAAACTAGACATAGATTCCAATTCAAACGGAATTAAGTCAGCACTAAATTTAAACCTCGTTTTTTTAAAATTTTCTTTTTCCTTATTTATACTATTAGGTACTCTATTAGTACTAGATAAAATACCGCCCTCTTTTTTTGTTTCTCTCTCTCTTCCGTTCGGTATTTTAAGGGTATCACATGCGTCAAGTGATGCAAGACCCTTAGAAACCATTTCGTTAATAAAGCTTGTGGTTGACAGCCATGATGGCTTTTTGTCTTCACAGGCCTTAATCAATTCGGGTGCTATTCGTGTGCAGTTTGTGGGCATTTTGTACCAAATGTGTGGTGTTTCTGGGTGGTTTACGCTATCAATATGCCACATGTGGTGTTTAGGTCAAGTATCTTATTGAAAATAATTTGTTAGGTACTTGTGTCAATGTGTATAATTGACTTGACCTGAAGCTCAGAGGCCTTTGCCAATGACCACTAGGATCGAAGAAATTAAAGAAGATCTCCAATGTTATGGAGTAGACCCTTTTCAAATTGCAGCAGAAGCAATTGATCGGGGTGATCGGTTGGCTCTTCAAGTAACCCGTTTAGAAAAGGTAATTAATCAGATAAAGCCCGATCTAACAAAAGCCTCACAACATTGCTCCGGCTTGTGCCAGCTTTAACAGCCATTTCGTTGATTTTGTCATTAACCTCTGGAGTGACGCTGACCTGAACAATTTCGCTCCAAAGTTCGCTCCCTCTTGATTTGTTAGGCATTAATGGAAACCTCGTTAATCTCAATAATATAAGAAAAAACCTGAAAAGCTATTGCCCTTCAGGTTTCGGTGTTTTGTTTAGTAATTCAATCCTACTGTGTGCTTGGTGCAACTCCAGACAAGACCTTCTTTTTTTGCGTCTGCAATAAGTTCGTCTTTTTCATCCTCGGAGTAAGCGTGTTCATCCCATTTATTAGTTGTGATAAACCAGTAGTAACTTGGATTCTCTTCCGCATATTTTTCCTCTTGTGCTTGGATGTCAAGTTGTTCGAGGTGGCGGTTTAAATCGGATTCAACTGGGCAAGACATTGTGGTTGATGTTTGAACTGATTTAATCTTAATAACATTAGGGCATAATGTCAATAAGATTAGGCAATTATTACAAAGCAAAAAAAAGAGCCTTTCGGCTCCTTATTTATAGATTTTTTACAATATGTTCTTCTATTCCTAGCTTTCCGATAAGAAAGTGTTTAGCCCAGTCATCTCTTACTTGATCTGTTTTTGTATCAACGCAATAAGAAATTAGTTCTTCAGTACCTGCGTGTTTTGTAGCAAATTTGAAGTACTTGTTTTTTAGATACTTGTTTTTCATTAGTCGTATGTATCAAAATTAATTGGTTGACCTGTCCAAGGTTCGATTGTTCCTCTGTACATTTCGTAAGCGGTTTCGCTTCCGTCGTAATCGTCAACATTAATTTTTTTTCTGAACTCTGGGCCTCTTTTGGTTGACTCAAGGTCTGGGAGTTTTGTTCCTGCTTGTCCATATCCATCGTGAGTATGGATGACGCTAGGGATTTTTTGGAACCATACGGTCTTCTTTGTTCGCCTTGTGACTTTGAAAAAATCAACAAGACTCATGGTTGCTCCCCATTGCATCATGCAGATTTGACCTTCAACAAATTCGAGTGGCTTCAGAATTGTTGTGTTGCTAATCGTCATTTGTAAACGTGGTTGATTACTCCTGAAGCTTATGGGAGCGTTTGGATAATGTCAATAAGATTATTATTTGTTTTAATCGGTCATGTTAGGGGCTTGGTCTGAAGGCTGTATCGTTAAGAGCGTGAAGAACCTCAACCACGGGATTCTTCAAATCAGCAAGCCCCGACCTTATTCTAATTGAGATTAAGGATTTTTCCAATATTATCGTCAATTAAGATGTTTTCCGTTTTGTCCTTGAGCTTGTTGGCTTCGTAAGTCTTTCTGGCAAGTCTGCTTTTTTCTAATTTTTTTGCTGCTTTTTTCCTTCTTGCTCTTTCTTGATGAGCAAAATGGAGCAAGTGTCCAAGTTCTTTACTTGGTAAAGAGCAAACCCATTTCTGCATTGCTGCTTTGTTTGTCGGATTCATGGCAAAAAAAAAGCCCCCTTGCGGAGGCAGGTTGGTTAAAAAATTAAGGCCCATGCGGTCGCTAATCCGGCAATGGCAAATAGAACGGTGACTTCCTGTTCTAAATTTTTAACCCTACGGCTCAAGCCTTCGTTTGTTGCCTCAAGATTTTGGTTCTTTGTGTAAAGAACTGCTCTTGTTCCAGCGTTTGAAGGGATCTTGGCGGTGGTTGATGTCATGGAAAAATCCGTTTGTGGTTGACTTTTTAATCTTAATAACATTAGTTGATAATCTCAATAAGATTAGACGCTATTGAAACAGTTTGTAATAATCTCAATAAGATTAGTCCCATTGCTTCTCGTAGATCAATTTTCCGGCCTTGATGATTTCCTTCCCAAGCTGCCCATTACTCCAACCTCTTCTAAATGCCAATCCTGACCAGTCCTCGGTCGTTAATTTTTTGAGCAGTTTGGGATTCAAAAACTCAATAGGCATTGAGTCGGGGATTTTGCTTAAATCCATTAATTTTTAGGAACCGTAATAAAGGTAAAACTCACCGTTCTTACCCGTTTGTTCAATTATCTCAAAAAAAGAGTGCCAATCTTCGTATTTTTCCTCGGCTTTTAAATACAACTCCTCGGCTGCTTTCCAAACCGAGCCCATTGTCCCGTCTGGAATTGTGGTTCTGATTTCGCTGTAAATCATATCTCGATCCTCTTCATAATCTCCGCTTGCCCAATGTCCAACGCAATAAATAAGCGTATAAGGTGGCTTCGTGATGGGATTTTTTAAAATATCAAGGTCAAGCATTGGTTTGACAACCGAGCTACCTGTTAATGGGTTGAAAATGTGGCAAGACCATTGAGTTTTGTAACCCAACTCTTTCCGCAAATTAGAGAGGTGATCCAGATGTGTTTTCCAGATTGGGTCTGTCCAGTTTTTATGTGCAGCAGTCATTTTTTGGCTGCCCTCCTTGCTCTTTCAAATGCTTTCGCTGTGTTTCTATTTGTATTTGCCTGAACGTCGAAACCCGGCTGAGAAAATGTTGCATAGTCCACTTCATGTAAAAAGAGGCAGGTTCTATTCAGGTCATACCAAATAGCCGTAGGCCTTGGACTTCTACCTGTTGTGTAATGAAATCCTATTCTCAAATCTTTTGTGTTTCGTAAAACTCGTAGATCTGAATCCGTCACTTTTAGTTTTTTGGCGGTTTGAGCAGTCGAAGAGTCAAAGTTGAAATCACCAACTTTGTAGATGGGTTCCATCTTTTTTTCTTGTTGAAGCCTTAAAAGTTTGTGCATTAACAAATGCAATTCAATAAGTTCTTCTTTGAGAGCCTCATCCCAATCTCGTCTCATGACGAAATCATGCTGGTCTTTTGCCAAGAAATAAAGCTTGTCTAAATCGGAAGTGGTTAGAGTCATTTGAGTGATTCACACGCTAATTGGATTTTGTTAACCTCGCAGTCATGCTTGGTCATATCGGAGAGGGATGAATTAACACCCCAAAAAAGAACCGCCCCGAAGGCGGCAAATAAAAGGAATCTCATTTTGTTAATTCCTCAAAATCGGTTGTCTCGAATGAAAGGTCTCTTTCAACTTTTAGACCGAATGGGCCTTTGATTGATTCGATCTCCTTGATGTTGAAGTAACCCATTTCTTTCTCATGGCCTTCAACGTATCCGAAACAATCGCCTGTTTTTGGGTCGTATTCCATAACGAACCAAGTCCAGAAGCTCCAAGGGGTAAACCATTTCACATACGCTTTGTTAGTCGCTGAATGAATGGCGGGAAGCTTTTTCTCAAGTGCTTTTGTTAAAAGTTTCATTGGCCTGTGGTTGATGGCTTCTTAATCTTAATAACATTATTGGATAATGTCAATAAGATTATTTGGTTTTGTCGTATTCGTAATATTCATCAAACAAGGCTCCGTCTGCATTTGCGGCTTGTTTCCATTCAATTGGTTTTAATTCCTGCTCCAGTTTTACCTTGGTTTGATTTCTCAACTCCAGAAGGCTATCCATTGCCGCTTTTAAACTTTCCATGTCCTCTTCGCTCAATCCTGCTTTTTTCAGTTCTTCATCCGTAACGCTCGAAATAATTCTTTGAATTGCTCGGTATGCAATACCAGCGTCATTTTTTGCGTCTGTTTCCATTGGCTCCCAATTCCCAAAAGATGTCTCTCTATAGAGGCTCCCTTTGATCCATCTAATCTCGTCAGACATAATTTTTTATATAAGGGGGTGAATGTAGGAAAAATAAAAAGCCTCCCGAAGGAGGCTCGTTTTTAATCTTCGATTGTTTCTACCAAATCATCTGCTGCATTAACTAATGCCTCGGCTGATTTTTCGATCTCCTTGATGTTTTGCCTCAAAATTTCATCTCCGTCTTTCATTGTTTGAATGATTTCTCGGAGGCTATCGGCAAGTTGTCCCATGAATTAAGTCCTGTGTGGTTGACTCGTTAATCTTAATAAGATTATTGCATTGGGTCAAGCCCTCCCTTAACCATTCCCCATGTTTTTCTTGTTGTTCCTTGATTCTCGTGCAATGCTCGCACTCACAAAAATATTCCTGCATTGGCGGGGTCGTTCCTTGCTTTACACTAACGGCCTATTAAACTTGGGGCATTTAAGCTTCCTTTATTTTTGACCTCTATAAAAGATCTCAAAGGCGATCATAAAAACGCTCGCAAAAGAACCGACCGTTCTGCCACCTTAATCAAGGAATCATTAGAAAAATTTGGGGCTGCTCGGTCAATAGTCATAGATGAAGACAATCGAATCCTTGCCGGAAATGGAACCATTGAAGGTGCAAAAGCAGCAGGGATTAAAAATCTGCGAGTCATTGAAACGGATGGGAAAGAAATTATTGCTGTAAAAAGAATCGGACTAACGGAGGAGGACAAGGTTGGGCTTGCCCTTGCCGATAACAGGACTTCCGATTTATCCGAGTGGGATAGGGAAATGCTTCTCAAGCTTTCCGAAGAAAATGACCTCTCGCCTTGGTTTGAAGAAGAAGATCTTGATGCTTTGCTGGGGGAAGGTGTTGAGGAGGCTGATCTCCCAGATTTGGATAATGGGGAAAAAGAACCTTTTCAACAAATGAGTTTTGTCTTGCATGACGAGCAAGTTGCTCTTGTCAACGAGGCAATTGCAAAATCCAAGGACTTCGGAGAATTTACCAACTCCTTAAACCAAAACTCCAACGGGAACGCTTTGGCTCGTATCGCAGAACTATTTATAGGTTGGAGTGGCACTCATGGGGTTAGCTAAACAAATAGTTGTAAAACCAATTTCTGGCAAAGATGCCAATGCTTTGGTTAAAAGGCTTCATTACAGCAAAGCCGTCATGGCAAGCAGCCAGTTGCATTTTGGAGTTTTTTTGCGTGGCAATAAACGATTGCTTGGAGCCATGCAATTCGGCTCAAGTATTGACAAACGAAAAACCCAGAAACTTGTTGCAGACACTCCTTGGAATGGATTTCTGGAATTGAATCGGATGGCCTTCGATGAATTGCTCCCAAGAAATAGCGAATCAAGAGCAATTAGCATCGCTTTAAAACTAATTAAAAAAAATTATCCTCACATTCAATGGATCATTTCTTTTGCTGACGGGGCTCAATGCGGTGACGGCACTATATATAGAGCTTCGGGTTTTTACCTTACTTCGATCAAAGTTAATAAACAGATGCTGTTATGGAAGGGGAAGGTCATAGCAAAAAAAACCTTGGATTCAGGGACTTATCCTCGAATCAATGGCAGATATTATTCGGGTTATTTACTCGAGACAAAACAAGCAACACCCCTACCCGGTTTTCAGTTGAGGTATGTTTATTTCCTCCACCCAACTGCCAAAGAAAGACTAACCGTTCCAATCCTTCCGTTCTCAAAAATTAAAGAAGTTGGTGCTTCCATGTATAAAGGTATTAATATTAAAGAGCGTCTGAAGCAGGATCAAGTCAGCACCCCTGACAAGATCGGAGGGGCAGCACCTACCCGGACGCTCCAATAATTGTGTTAATAATATAAATATGGGAGTAAAAGGCACTCAGGCTGAAACCGTAATACGAGCTCAGAAATTTGCTCGGATCATTGCCAATGGCGGGAGAAGGTCGGATTGCGTTCGTTTTGCCTCAGAAAACTGGGGGGTAGGTGAAAGAGCCGTAGATAAGTACTTAGGGCTGGCTAGGGAGCAATTGAAGGCCGATTGGGATATAGAACGCCCTCAGATGGTGGCAGATCTTTTGAGCCAATGCAGCACCTTACAGATGGAAGCCAGAAGGGCTGGTCAATATCACATTGCTCTTGGTGCGATTAATACGGCAGCAAAATTAGCCTCTCTTTGCTCTTGAATATTCTCGAAGAATTACCCACAGGCCACGTTTTGCATCCTCAAGGTTTTACTGCTTTTGAGGTTTCGCCAGAACAACAAGTACAACAAACAGACGTAATTCGGCAGCGTGTCTTTGACGGTTTATTAAATTATCAGCAAAAAATTTGTGAAGACTTAGAACATAGAATTGTTGGCTTTTGTGCTGGTTATGGAGCAGGAAAAACAAGAACGCTCGCAGCGTGGACTACTTTATGTTCTCTTGATAACCCCGGTACGGTTGGGGCTGTTTTCGCTCCTACTGGGCCTTTGGTTCGTGATGTTTTGCAGCGTTCCCTTGAGGATTTTTGGGAAACAAATGAGATTAATTATGAATATAGAGCCTCTCCCTTGCCCGAATACAAATTAAATCTACCCAATGGAGAAGTTACTATTCTTTGCCGTTCAATGGAATCATGGCAGAGAATAATAGGAGTGAATCTCTCTTTTATTGCTTCAGACGAGTTAGATACTACAAAAACTGATATTGCACAAAAGGCTATTGAAAAATTTCTTGGTAGGTTACGTGCTGGAAATCGAAGACAATTAGGTCTTTTTTCTACTCCCGAAGGTTTCGGAACGTTCTATAATTTATTTGTCCGAGAAGGTCACAAGGAAGATCGAGCACTCTACAAAGCTCGAACGGCTGACAACCCTTTTTTGCCTCCTGACTTTCTGCAAGCATTACTTGAGAACTATCCTGCTTCTTTAGTTAAAGCCTACACCGAGGGTGAGTTTTGTAATCTTCAGACGGGTGCAGTATATGACCGTTTTGATAGAGCAAAACATGTAACTGAAGAAATGCCTGACCACTCAGAAGAAATTATTCGAGTTGGTTGTGACTTTAACGTTGCTAATTGCAACGCAGCAATAGGAGTAATCAGCAAAGGACATCTATACATTTTCGATGAAATAGGTGGAGCACATGACACAGACTCAATGGCTGACCAATTGCGAGAAAAATTTCCACACAGTACGATTTACGCATATCCAGACGCTTCAGGTGGAAACAGATCAACAAATGCTGCTAAGACCGACATCCAAATATTGCAGCAAAGAAAAATTGTCAATTTGTCAGGTGCAAGCAATCCTTACGTCAGGGATAGAGTTGCAGCAGTTCAGGCAATGTTGCTCAATGGGAAAGACGAAATAAGATTACATATTCACCCACGCTGCAAGAAAACAATCGAATCTTTAGAACTTCAAGCGTATGCAGAAGACGGCACTCCAGACAAGACTATGAATCTTGACCACATGGCAGATTCTTTAGGTTATTTAATCTGGAAGGAGTTCAATCCATTACACATGAACTCAGGAAGAGGTACAGGAATTAGAATTTATTAGCTTTTATCTATAAACTGTTTACATAACCAAAGAGGCTCATCGTGTATAGCGGTTACAACTTTTATAAACGTGAAAAGGCTGGAACAACAGCAGATATTAACGACCCGAATAGTGCTTGGCAAAATATGGAGCCGCATTGGGTATTAATAGAAGATTTAATGGGTGGTTCTTATGAGATGAGACGAAAGCATCGAAGGTATCTTTTACAAGAACCTCGAGAGTTAGATGATTCTTACGACAACAGGCTTGCTCGTTCTGTTTGTCCTCCTTATTACCAGCGACTTGAAAGAATGTTAGCTGGAATGTTGACAAGAAAACCAGTTAGATTAAATGACATTGCTGACGTTATTCGTGAGCAATTATTTGATGTAGATCTGCAGGGGAATGACCTAAATATCTGGACTTATGAAACCACAAGAAAAGTAATTAGATACGGACATTGTGGCGTTTTGGTTGATGCTCCTGCTGATGCAAATGGAAGACCTTACTGGGTTACATATACACCTAGAGATATTCTTGGTTGGAGAACAGAATTAATAGATGGTCAACAGAAATTTACTCAACTTCGATTATTAGAAAAAGTTATTGAGCCTGAAGGGGATTATGGCGAAACGATTGTTGAGCAGGTTCGATTGCTAACACCCGGAGCTTTTGAAATTCATCGCAAAAACAATGATGGTGAGTTTCAATTGTATGAGGAAGGAACTACAACATTATCTGAAATACCTTTTTCCGTTGCCTATTCCAACAGAGTTAATTTGATGGAATCACGTCCTCCTATGGAAGACATTGCGGAATTAAATTTAAAAGCCTATCAATGTGGATCTGATCTTAGCAATCAACTCCATATAAGTTCAGTTCCTTTATTAGCGTTTTATGGTTATCCGCAAACTTCAGAAGAAGTTTCTGCTGGGCCGGGTGAAGCAATAGCGTTTCCTGCTGATGGTAAAGCCGAATATATAGAACCAAGTGGAAAAAGTTTTGAAGCTCAATACAAACAATTAGATCGAATAGAACAACAGATTAATGAGTTAGGACTTGCTGCAATTCTTGGGCAAAAACTATCGGCAGAGACAGCAGAAGCAAAAAGAATAGATAGATCACAAGGCGATAGCACGATGCAGGTGGTCGCACAACAGATGCAAGACATGATAGATAACTCTTTAATATTCCATGCACAGTATTTAGGGAATAATTCAGCAGGTAGTAGTTTTGTTAATCGTGACTTCTTAGCGGCTCGTTTAGATCCTCAAGAAATCGGTAGCTTGTTGCAACTTTATACGGCTGGAACAATTACACAAGAAACTCTCTTGAAGCAATTACATGAAGGAGAAGTGCTTGGCGATGAGTTTGACGTTGAGGAAGAGTTGGAGGCAACGCAACAGGCTTCCTTGATAGAAGTGGATCAACCTCTGGAGGAAGAGGAAGAAGCGGAACCTGAAAAATCAGCAGAACCAGAAAGCGACCAAGCTGAATAAATGGCAACAACTGTTCCTGTAGGAGATGGAATCCCTGCTGCGTTTTATCGTAATGCAATAGACCTGAATAGGTTTAGTAATAGTGTCTCGAAAAAATTAGTTAATTCATATAACAATGTCATTCTTAAAGCCGTTGAAAAACTTGAAAAAATAGAAAAACAACCACTTAGCGAACAACCTGCTTACAAAACTGCAAGATTACGGGCGTTAATAAAACAAACAAAGGAAAGTTTAAATAGTTGGGCTAATGGCAGTGTTGACGAATTGATTGGTGAGTTGGAAGGTGTTGCAAAAGTGCAAGCAGGTTTCATCGAAGAACAAATAAAAAAAACAATGCCGAAGGGCATGGCTGAAAAGATCCATGACCAGATTGGGTATTCGGTTAGATCAGTTGCTGTTAGTCCTTCATTCGCTAAGTCTGTTGTTAATACAGATCCAACGGCTTTAAACCTTGCTGTTTTAAGAAGTGATTTAGCCGGAACAAAAGCACCTCAAGGAACTTTTAAATTAACGGCAAAGGAAGGTCAAACAATAACGCTACCTAATGGGAATACGGTTAAAAAATCATTTCGTGAGATCGCAGCAGCAGAGGCAAAAAGATTAAATCAAGCAGTTAGAACTGGATTGTTATCTGGTGAAACAACTCCTGAAATTGTTAAAGGGTTAATTGGGAATTTACGAAAAGACCAAAAAGGAAGTTTAAGTCAATTGTTGGCAAAAGGAGGAACGGCAACAAAAAGAGCAAATAGCCAAGTAATGACAATTGTAAGAACAACCGTTAACCAAGTAACAAATACAGCAAGCCAAACTGTTTATAAAGCTAATCCTGATGTTACAGAAGAATATCGTTATGTTGCTACGCTTGATTCTCGAACTTCTCCTGTTTGTAGAGATTTAGATGGTCAAGTTTTTAAATACAATCAAGGCCCAGTGCCTCCTCAGCATTTTGGTTGTAGGTCTACAACTGTTGCTGTTGTTAACTATAAAAAATGGGGATTTACTCCACCACCCGTAGGGAAAAGAGCAAGTGCAGATGGTCCTGTTCCTGCAAATACAACTTATGGAAAATGGTTATATGGTGAACGTGCCAAAGGGTCAAAATTCAAACCCGGAGCAGAACAAATTGCTGCATTAGGGGAACAGAAAGCAAAATATTTTAATCGTTTGTCTAATAAATATGGGCCTGACCAAGCATTAAAAAAATTAATTAGAGAAGACAATACAGAAGTTTCTTTGGCTCAATTGCAGAAGAGATATGGCAACCCTGAAGATATAAAACCAAAAGCTAAAAAGACAAAACTGCTTTCAGATAAAGAGAAAAAATCACTTGCTGCATTTGAAAAGATTAAACCACCTTCAAAAGCTTTGATAGCTAAAGAAGGAAAATATATGACAGCAGCAGAAAAAGCGGGGCTTGTTCCATATAAGCCTTTAACAGCAGCACAAAAGAAAATGGTTGATAAGTCTGTTGTAGAAACTCAGAAGAAAAAGGTTATCTCTGGAGAATTAAAACCAGAAGTTGCAACTCTTCAAAAGCTAGATGATTCTACAAAAAACAATTTAGAGAACTTTAAGAAAGCAGATTTAACAAATAAAAAACATCAGAATTGGTTCAATAATCAAAAGGCTTTTAATAGCAAGTTAATTCCAAAAGGTAAATACGATACGATCACACCAAAAGAACTTGGCAAGCTTGTAGAGAAAAAAGAGATAGTTAAGCTTCAGCAGAAATATGATAAAGCCTTTGAGAAATCATTGCTTCCTGCAAAACCTGTTAAACCTAGAGCACCAATTAAAAAATGGGATGATGAATCCTTTATTCAAAAGAATATTGCAAGTACCGATAAGAAGACACCGCCACCTCCAAGGTTGGCAGCGAAACAAGGCAAGAAAACAACAGATGATCTTTGGTATAAGCCAGATGTAAAAGATTCTGTGAAAAATTACGATATGAGCAAGGCTCAATTTGATAGCACTATTGAGGTTGTTAGTGATTGGACAGGAACTACATTTGGCGATATTCGAGGCGTTCAAATAAAACAGGCAAAACTTGTAGGGAAGCAGTTAAACCCTAATGAAATAAAACAGCTAAAGAAATTTGACTTATTTCATGGAAGAAATAAAAATACACTCAATACGATTGCTAGAGATGCTGACAGGATGGAACAATATATTGCTAAAACTCCGAAATGGAAAGGAGCAACAAGAGCTGTTTATGATGGCAAGACTGTAAAACTTGGTGATGCTTTTTATGACAATCAACCCAATGGAACTGTTTTCCGAGGTATGACCGTTAACAACAAAAATATTGTTGAGCAGGTTGTTGAGAATCTACAAAAGGGAGAAGCTGTAACCACTATGGAAAGTTGGTCTGCTGATCCTAGAGTCGGAATTAAATTTGCAAAAGGAGAAATTGGGCATGGTAATCATGGAATTATTATGCGACATGTAAACAAACATGGAGCACCTATTGAGCATTTAAATGGAATGAGGGAAAGCGAAATATTGCAACCTAGTGGAGTTCGTTACAAGCTTATTAGTAAAAACACAAAGAAATGGACAGAAAAGGTTGATGGAGTTAAAGAAGATTTTTCTATGACGGAATTAGTTCTGGAAGCTATTTGAGATAATCAGGTCTTTTTGAAAGGTTGATTGTTTCTGTTTTAATTCCTTCTGCTTTTAAAGTTTTGTCAAGATCTTTATCTATTTCGTCGTTTGTCCTGTCGTCATCTGGGTCAATGTTGTAGCTAATCCCAATAGCAGTAAAGGGACTCCTGTCGAGGTAAGGTTCTTTTTTAGCCATTGCTCTGTTGCTATTGTCTTTATCTTAATAAGATTAGTGCTTTTTGTAAACAATCTTGATAAGATAAGCAATAACCTTGTGGGTTTCCATGTCTGACGAAACAACTGCTCCTGTGGAGCAAGCTGTTGATTCTGAAAAAGAGAATCTTAAAGCTGAATTAGAAGCAATGCGCAAAAAAAACGCTGAGCTATTAGACGAAACAAAAAAAGCAAAAGCAAAAGCAAAAACTGCTCCTGATGTTGACGTTCAAGCTTTAATTGATTTCAAAAACAATGCAGAACAAGCTGAACTTGAAAAGCAAGGAAAATATACAGAAGCAAGATCAAAACTTGAAGAACAATACAGAGAAAGATCAGCCGAAAAGGACAAAAAAATTACAGAACTTGAAACAAAAGTCCGAGAGCTGGAACTTATTTCCCCTGCCTTACAAACCTTGGCGGAGATAGTACATGACCCAAGTTTAGTCTTAAATAATTTCCTACCTAAAGATAAAATTGAAGTTGATAATGGTGTTCCTGTTGTTGTTGATGGATATGAAAGAACGCCTGTTAATGAGTGGGCAAAAGGAAAGTTACCTGATTACATTTTAAAGCAACCAAAACCTCAAGGTGGTGGTGCTCCTGCTGGTAGATCTAGCGGAGGTGAAATTCCTGCTGGAACTAAAAACCCATTTGCACAAGAAACTTTTAATATTACTGAACAGATGAGACTTTATAGAACAGACAAAGATTTATATGATCGCTTGAAAAATGCAGTTAAACGCTAATATGGTTGCATAAGGCAAGGCTGTGCTGAGCCGTAAGGGTTTGTGACCCACATCGTAAAACTAATTTTAGGTAATTTTTCATGGCAACCGTAAGGTCTGACGTGATCATTCCTGAGGTCTTTACGCCGTACTTGATTGAGCAGACAACTCAGCGTGATGCCTTCTTGGCTAGCGGTGTGGTTCAACCAATGGCTGAGCTTAATGCGACCGAAGGAGGAGATTTCGTTAACGTTCCTTTCTGGAAAGCAAACCTTTCTGGAGATTTCGAGGTATTAACTGACAGCAGTTCTTTAACACCCGGAAAGATTCAAGCTGATAAGCAGATTTCTGTGATCCTTCATAGAGGTCGTGCATGGGAAGCAAGAGACTTAGCTGCTTTAGCTGCTGGCTCTGATCCTATGGCTGCTATTGGTGCAAAAGTTGGTGCTTACATTGCTAACCAAAGACAAAAAGACTTGCTTTCAGCATTGTCTGGTGTATTTGGTTCAATCAATGCAAATGACAGCAACTCTGCTTTATTTGCTAATTGCATCGACTCAGAGAGTGGTGACACTCCAACTGCTTTAAGTCCAAAGCACGTTGCAAAAGCAAAATCAATTCTTGGTGATGCAGGCGATCAGTTAACTGCTGTTGCTATGCACTCAAAGGTTTATTACGACCTTGTTGAGCGTAAGCTGGTTGATTATGTTCTTGCCTCTGACACAAACGCAACTGCTACTGCTTCTGGTGGTTCTATTGCTCCTGCTTACGGCGGTAATGGTTCGGTTCCTACATATTGTGGGC
>VTLG01015065.1_pt1 | contig 17221 bp, 17 predicted proteins | sample 4694571 | NCBI WGS metagenome assembly VTLG01 (sample SAMN12604809, study PRJNA352737) | marine metagenome | biome: ENVO:00000447; feature: ENVO:00000209|ENVO:00000569|ENVO:01000036; material: ENVO:00002151; isolation source: viral sequences binned using virsorter ...
CTTATTGTAGGGGTGGTTAATACAGCAGAACCAAGAGTAACAACTGATGCTGTCGCACTCAAACCACTTGTTAATGCACTTCCAGTACCTAATAGAGTATATATTTCAGAAAAGTTATCATTAACTTTATCCGCACCTATTCTAAGTGAATCACCAGTACCGTCATCTGCGGTAGTTCCTATACCAATTGATTGATATGCCATAAACTAACCCCTTCGTTTTGTTATTTATATTTATACAGTTTATATTAAAACCCTTCAAGAACATCATAAGTTTGTGTTGTACTGTCAAAGGTAGTTCTAGTAGTATTATCAAAAGACTCCGCATCGAACCCTATAGGTAGGAAAGCAGGAGCAATACCTAATAAACTAGAGTATGTTCCATCTTCAAAATCAATATATCCTCCAGCGTTTGTAGAAGAACCATCTGTACCATTCAGTAATAATTGTCCTCCAGCAGACTGATCTAGAATAACTTCTGCACCTAATTCTGCCATAAGTTTATCACCAATGTCATCACCATCTGCATTTGTACGGTCAAATATAATATTATCGCCCGCATTAGACGCACTTCCGTCCGTACCATCTAATACCATTTCAGTTATTGCTCTCTCATCCTGTAATGATACTCGACCTATTGGCCGTGTTGATATCTCTGTAGGATTAGTAAATGCTGGGAATTGTGAATTTTCACCCCAATTTGCGGTGGGGATTTCACCGTCATTAATACCAGATTCTATTTCTATAAGTTGAGAATCTAATAGAAGTTTAGAATTCTTAGTACTCGTAGAACCTTCTTCCAATATCATACCATGACCATAACCATCAAACATTTCATTAAGAAGTGAACCTGTACCTGTTCCTTCCTCTAAACCAATAACCGTTCCGTCATCTGTTCCAGTTGCATCTGATCTTTCAAGGAGTAGATAAACTCTCCAATCATTCTCTAGCATTAATTCACCAGATACTTGTCCGTAATCCTCTTGCTTCAAGGTATTACTACTTTCATCTATCAAATCATCTCCAGCGTTTGTACTACTGCTGTCTGTTCCATTTAATAATATAGAACCACCTTCGTAATCCTCTACTCTTATGAAAATATCATTTGCATCATCTATAGATTTGTTAATATCATTTTGTTCTTGTAATAAAAGATTATCTCCAGCTCCACTCTGCATTGCATCTATGCCATCAAGAACAAGATAATCATAACCAGTACCATCTATAGTTCCTGTACTTCCATCAGAGGCAGAGCCGTCTAATGCAATTCTACCCCACTCGGAGTGTTTGTAATAATCTCCTTCCATAACCATAAGGTCTGGACGTAAGAAGTCATTCATAGGAAATGCTAAATCTTGATCTTCTGATACTAAACGCCCACCCCAATTAGTTTCCAGTTCTATGTTGTCTCCAGAATTAGTTCCATCAGAATCAGTACCATTAAGAATTATCCAGTAATTTGTAATTTTATAGAAGTCTTTAAATTTAAGAGCAGTACCTAAATTAATTGCTAATTCTTCTTCCATCTGTAATGGTTCACCAGCAAATTTAAGATCAGCTGAATCATCTTTCTCACCAGTATCAACTCCATCCAATACAAGTCTGTCTACGTTAATAGTTGGGCCCCGTTTTCTGAGAGCATCTTCTAACTGTACATTTGTTATACCAGAAGATTCTCCAAAGGTATCAAGTACCATATGACTAAGACCAACGGAGTTTAGAGGTCTAGGTTGTGGCACAGTAATTTTAACTTTTAGTTGTCTTACGAAAAGATTATCACGATCTGGATCACTGATACCAGCTGCAGCTTCAGACATTATTCTACTATTCTTATTCGTTTGGTTTATGTCTGTACCATTTAATATAACATTACCACCTATAGAAACTTCTGTCACTAGATTTGCTTGAACTCCAGATAATGGCCCATCTACTCTGGTCACTACAAAATTTTCTGTTATTAGTCTAAAGTTATTTTCTGTGTACAGGTATGGGCCTCTTTGGTTTTCGATATCAGAACTTTCTATTGTGAGTGGGCCGCCAGTTTCTTGTTCTTCGTCCCAATATGCAAAGTTGTCGGTAACGATATTATCTCCAGCATCATCTCCATCTTCTGCAACTATTCTATTATGAGTTCCACTTGCAGTACCATCAAGAACAAGAGTATTACTAGATGCATCTATTAAATTGTATTCTCCTAATGCAGAACCATTATAGAGAATATTAGAACCAGCATCATTAATCTCTCCTGTCCCAGAAGTTACACTTGTCGCATCTAAAATTAGATATGAGGTTTCCCCTGTAACATCTACATTATTTGCACCAGCAGCATTTGTACCTTCCAGTATAATTTGATCACCAGCATCAGTCTGAGAACCGTCATCAGAACCAACGATAATAATGTTATCACCATCATCTTTAGATGACTCTAACATTAGAACACCCAAATCAGTAGTTCCACTAGAATCTGTTTCTATTCCTATACCGAAATTTGTTCCATCTAATACAATGTCTCCTTCTGACAAACCATCCTCTAAACGTATTTCTTGAAATACACTTCCTTCTTCATATACTCTTGGAAAATCTAATCTTTGATTGATCTTTAAATCAAATATACCCTCTAGAGTAGATGCAAGTTCTGGAGTAAAGGTTGCACTTGGAGCATCAATTCTGCCTGCACCAGCGGCAGGAAGTGCAGCTGAAACTAAAGTTGCAAAGGACACTTTACCAAATGCAGCAAACCCTGTAGGATGTACTGCTCTCTTTAACTCATTCATATAGTTTGCAACAGACTGACCTATTCGGACTTCATAAGAAAAGTCCTGATAATAATAAGAATCCTGTATTCGAATAACATCTTCAGAAATGAGACTGTCCGTATTTTGATATTCACCAACAGCAGTGGATATGAAACCAGTAGTCATAGTGACATCAGCAGATTTACCACCTACAATAGTTGCAGAAGCACCAGCAGTTGTTGTTATAGTCTGCCCTGTAAAATCCTCTCCAGTTTCATGTACAATATTATCACCAAGATCAGTATCATCATCATCAGTACGATCTAATAAAACATTACCTGTAAGGAAATCTTCATCTTCTATTATAAGATTGCTTCCTACATCAGTATCAGACTCGCCAGCTGAAAGTCCACTCTCTTGCATAATACTATTACCGATTCGATCTGTTGCAGATAACCCATCAAAGATAATGGAGTCCCCAGCGTTTGCTCCAGAGGAATTTGTTCCGTTCATTACTATAAGAATAGTTTCATCTTGATTGTTTATAATATGATGATCTAAAACAACTTTTCCGCCAATGCCTTTGGAATTTTCTACAACAGAAGATAGAGTGTTTTGCTCTGGATCATTACTGTCCTCATTAGAAATACCTTCTCCACTTTCAGATACAATTCTGTCATTACTATCATCGCCGTGATTAATAGTTTTATTCTCAAAAATATTATAATAACCATTTGCATCTGTACCACCAGAGTTACCATCAATACCTTCTAAGATTAAAAATTCTTTTGTATTGTATGTAGCATCTGCACTTCCATCTTCTAACAGAATACCATCAGTTTCATCTAGAACTCTATGAACTTCATGTGGAGCATAATAATTATATGCGGCCACCCCCTCTGTTTTTATATTATCTCCATTATCCAGAGTCTTTTGCCAAGTAGTTCTTTCAGATGTTACCCTAAAAAGAGAATTGGAAGAAGTACCATCTAATAATAGATGACCATCTTCATTCTCTAATTTAATATCATCCCCTTCAGTAGCAGGAACAAAAACAAGTTGACTTGCAGTAGTACTTGAAGCTCTATCAGAATCTAACCAACCTCCTTCGGTGTGTAATTGCTCCTTACTACCATCTAACTGAAATTTATCTTTTCTTTGTTGTATATTAGAAACTGAAGCTTCTGGTTCTACTAGAATGTCATTTCCTTCATCATCACTTTGTTGCAGTATCTTATCACCAACATCTGTACTTGCAGCTGATGCATCCATAATAATTTCATCACCAGCATTAGTCCCACTTCCATCTGTGCCACCATCCTCTATAAGAATGGAACCACCTAAAGCAGTACCGTCAAAAATAATCATCATATGTGTTGTACTGATTATTCGTTGTTCAAAATTATTGGTTGTCCTATCTCTTATAATATTATCAACATCACCACCAATATTCTGATCTTCTAGAGAAAAAGCACTATCTGTGCAGAGGTAGTCTGAATTTTTTTCTAAAGTGATTTGATGAAACCTACTACCATCTGCATCTGTTACGAGGGAAAAATCTGTTAATGAATTTGTTATATTTGCTGGAGAAACTACAGTCACACCAGTAGAATCCTCAATATCTATACCTCTGTCTGTAAGATTTTCCAGAGTGTTGGCTTCAAGAACATTATCACCAAGTAATCTACTAAAAGTTAACTCTGTATTTTCTTCTTGTTGTATATTTGCATTTACAGTAGTATTTTCTTGTTCCATTCTCATACGAACAACATCTTCAATATCAACCTTTAATTGTTGAGTATCAGAATCATATGAGGTAACTGTTCCTGTATGAGAACTCAGGGTGTTGGTTGCACTAAAGGTTCCCGAAATATTATTCAGAATAAAGTTTGTTGGAACAGTTGCGTTAGGAGAACCTTTGTAATTAAACCCATTATCTAGAATTGCAACATCTAATATACTGCCGATATCATTTGTACTTGCAAGAAGTTTTGCACTTGTTCCAAATTTACTGGTAACTGAAACTGTTGGTAAAGCACTATATCCAGTTCCACCATCAGTAAGAGTAACTTTAGTAATTTCTCCATACGTAGAATTAGTACCTTCTTCCTCAATAATATTTCCACCAGCCACATCATCAACAACTATTAATCGAGGGGTTGCATATTCGTATATAATTTTCCAACCAGCATTGGTGGAAGAACTATCTGTACCATCTAGAACAATAGTATCTGCACCACTTTCTGAGAGAATACTCATCTCTGGAAAAGAGAAGTTAGTTCCTGATTCGAATTGAATATAATCTGCGGCTCCATCACTTGCATCTGTATCTTCTAATAAGAATGAACCTCCTACAACAGAAATAAATCCTTGAGCAGAAGTCGGTGAGAATGTTAAAATCTCTCCTACTTGATAATTACTTCCACCAGCATTTACTTTGATCTCACTAACAGAACCAAAAGAAACAGAATTGACTTGTGCAGTTGCAGCTCCATTTCCTATAGAGGAATCTAAAGTAAGTTTATCTCCTGTAGAGTATAAAATACCACCATCATTTATAGTGGCTCCAGTAACCATTTTCTGAATGGTAAATTTCTGCTCAACATCAGTGTTTATTCCATTTGCAGAAAGAGTCTCCCCATCAACAAATGTTCCTACTACTGAATCCAAATCTATTTCAAATTCTGTAATAGAGTCTGCGCCCTGTGCAAACCCTGTTGCATTACTAACAAAAACAGTTGCACCAGAAGTTGCCCCTGTAAGAGTTTGTCCTATTACTTCATCTCCATTTGCACCGACAAAGTTTCGGCAACGGATAATAGATTTCTTTGTCCAGTTACCATCTGATAGGCGCATCATATATTTTGTTGGATAGAATACGTCTACATCTTCATCAAACATTAAACGTAGAAAAAGTTTATGACCTTCAGAAGTACCTTTTGCAGTATAAAGGTCTTTAATATTTTTCATAAGATCACGTTTAGATAATCCTGATGCTAGAGTGTTAGGCAGAACTGCCATAAACTGAGCTTGCATCTCATCTAGAAGTTTTGCAGTCGTGTTATCTGTGTTTGCAAAATCTAATAGTTTCTGAATAGAGTTTACTGGATTTGGACGATAATCTACAACTGTTGCAGTTGCTCCAGAAGTTCCCCCTGTTAATGTTTCACCAACAATAAATTTCTGATTACAGGAAATGAACATTCTGGAAGGAGACTCGGATAGCATATCAACGAGTATAGTTGCGGTTGCTTTAGACGTACCTCCCGTAATAGTTTCGCCTACTACGAACTTACCTGTTGTACCTAGACCTGTTTCTCCGACAACCTTATTGCCATCTTCATTTAGGATAAAATTTGTAGATGTGGTTTCCTGTATGATGTTGTTGATAACACCAGACACCGTTAGTTCTGCAGCCTCAAGAAACTCGTAATAAGATTTTAAGAATTCAACAAAATTCTTATGATCACTCTGAATATAATCAGGAACTTGACCCTCTATTTGTGGGGAAATCTTTGTTGAGAAGCCAGAATCAAACGGAGACATTTTTAATAACTCGTATTGCTAGGTGAACTGGATGCTGTTGTATATGTTGAACTTGCACCTGTATCACCGACAGCTATGGTGTCTATTTCTCCTGTAACTTTTATGTTAACCATATCTAATTCTAAAATCTGATTACGAACAGGAACAACATCTTTAGAATTTGGTATTCCTGTAATTCTAATTTTTGTAGAAGATAAACCGTCAACATTTGATATACTGGAGATTGTTATTGCATTAATAGTAATTGCGCCTGTCGTATAATTTACTGTTCCAGCAGTTGTATCATCATACGTTCTAGTTACTCCTACTAAATGATATCGTCTAAGATTACCAGCGCCATCATCATCAAAAAACATTTCGTTAGTATCAGACCCCACTTTAAATCCAGAGGAACCAATAACTCCACCAGATGAAGCATTGTGGCCAGAGTGAGGATTATAAAGTGCATTATTATAATATACATTATACCCTACAGAAGAATTTAATGTGGGGGTAAATAAACTTGCCATAGTAACATTTGTTATATTACTTAGAATAGAAGTATCAGTGTCATCTATTGTTGTAGCCACTTCCGAATGTCTGAACAGATTATTGAAGGTCTTCAGTTTATTATTATTATAATTTGTAAGAGTAGTAGTAATATCAGATTCTAAAGTTGCTTTTTCTTTTGTAGTTCTACTAGAGTCAAACTTAAAGTTAACATCTAATATTAAATAAACTATTTCTGGATCAATAATAACAGGGGTAATAGAAGCCACATTATATTTCTTTAAGTCTGACACTAATAATGTTTTCTGTGCTTCTGTTAAGTTATTTCCTGTAGTAGACTTAACAGAAATATAGACTCTACCATAAGATGCCGTAGAGGTTACTCCAAGACTAGGATCATACGATCCAACATCACCACCAAAGACCATTACTGCTTGAGTTTGCGGAAATAGTTTTTTAGTGTACAACACATAGTCATCAGTAGTAACACAACGACCTTGAGATGCGTAATCTAAAACTGCGTTCTTCTTTATTGAGTTTAGAGATTCTGCTACACTACCCCCTACTGCTTTATTCACTGTGGTTACTGTAATATCGGTAACAGTGTCAATTGCACCAGAGTTGGAAAAAGTGCTTGCCCCATTTGCAGCTGTTACATTTGTCACCACATATTTTAATATAACAACATTACCATCTGAAACTGCTTTACTTACCACACCATCACCAAAGCGCACTTCGTTTTTCCCTGCTTCAACTTCCTGTAAATAATACACTTCACTTGAAGAAGAAAGCTGGGCTATATCTGTTGCTTTAGTATATGTTGTTGATGTAGTATCTGTAGAAGAGTTTTGTACTATAACTGTTAGAGTAGAAGTATCAGAATTTTCTTCTGGTAAAATAAATCGTTGATCTACATCTGAAGAATCTACAGTGTATCTAGTGGTAACATATGTTCCTTCATATATCTTTGTATTATTAAAAGGTATCTCTACACCTGTACTTGATTTTTGTATATCTTCTATAGTGACAAATTGATAATCTACATCATCTAGAGTTGTAGTAAATACTGTCCCTGCTGACATTGTTGCAGCAGATTTACCTGAGTTGTTTAAAACAATATTAACTTCCGCATATGGAGCTCTACAAGATGTTACTTCATATCCTAATGTTTTTGCGTGAGATACTATACTCGATCTTAAAGATGCAGTATCCATAAACATCTCATTTGCTAACATGTTCATATTAAAACCAAGGTAGTGCGTGTTGTATGCAAGAACATCTAGGAGGGCACTCATACCAGAACCCTCAAAATTATAATCTTTAAATTTTGCTTGAGCTTTAAGAAATGTTTTAAGGTTAGTTTTTACATCATCAAAATCAAATTCGGATACATCTAGTCTTCTATTGTCTGAATTGGCCATTATCGTAATCTCTCTAATATTAGTGTTAGGTCTACTAATTCAGTAGGAGCATTAACTACATAAAACTCTACTGTTACTTCATAACTATTCCTATCAAAATCAGGATATGCAGTAACACCTACAAGTCTTGCTCTAGGTTCAAAGTTATTAATAACGTCTTCAATCTGTCTTGCAAGAATAACTGCGTTTACTGGTGTTATTAATTCAAACAACATACCTCTAACGCCCGAATATATTTCTGGTTGAAAAGGTTTCTCATATTGATTTAATAATACTAGATTTCGTATTGATCTCTTGACAGCCTGAACATCATAGATTATATTGATATCTTTATCTGTATTATTTTGACCAAAGAATAAATCTAAATCTGAGTATAATTGGGCACCACGTTCAGATTTATTTTGTAATTGGGCATCATATGCCATTTCCCCAGACTCCTTTTGTATTATTTATACGAAATTAAGAAGATGTCTTCATAAGATATGGTTGATATTTTCCCCAGACCTCTTTTGCGTTCTTTTTAATAAATCGTTTTGCTTTTTCGTTCTTGTTAGGATTAGGTACAGTAAGAACTACGTTCTTTCCCTTTTTCCATGCCTCCACTTGATTTCTTAATTTTGTCATAGGGGTAATATCTCTTTTCATTGATTTAGTAACCCACTTAGATACACTTCTTCGTTCTCCCTTAGATGTGTATTGTGCTCTTGATTTTTTTCTAGCCATAATATATCTCCTAAACTCCTATGGTATATACAGTATTCTCTTCTCTTTGTTCTGCATTTCGTTTTTTAATTTCTTCATTAAGTGCATCTGCTTTCTTTGCAAATGCTTTTCCAGCAGATTCTAAGTTTGACAACAAACTCTGTAAATTTGTCGATTGTGTATCTCTTGCTACCTTATCACCATATAACCCTTTTGTATCATCTTGAGTTACACTTTCAGAAAAAGAATGTGCGAGTTCTTTTAACGCTGGTGCGGTTGCAAGTAATGTTGCCTTTGCTTTCTCTACCGCCTCAGTTGCGCCTGGAGATAGTTCAAAGTTTGGTACTTTTGCGGATAGTGCAGAGGAAGTAGATACAGAAGATGTGCCTGCAGCGATAGCAGAGGATGCTTCAGAGATTGCACTAGACGCATCCGATACTATAGTATCTAGATTATATCCACTCGCAGTAAGACCAGAACCAAAATTAGAAGTTATACTTGACAATTTTTCTGCATATGCCGCACCTGTAGGTGCAAGAGAACTTAAACTGGTTAATTCTGATTGTAAGTTTATTGGTACTGTGGTTGGTAACTCAGGAAGTACTACCCCTGTCTTTGCTTTTAAATCTGTTAGGTCTGTTTTAAGTTGTGAAACCACTTCAGAAGCATCTGATGCCATTTTTTCCAGTGCAGTAGTATCTATTTCCTCAACCTTTTTAACTATTGTATTAAATAACTCGTTTGCGCCTGGTAAATTAGGTGTTTTAATATCTGCCATTTTAATCTCCTACATTAACATTCGCAGAACCACTGGCGGCATGACCGCAAGTTGCAAAATCACCAGCATTACATACCGCAATACCACCAATGAAAACATCTTTAGAACCAGCAATCATAGTTGGTGGAGCTGCATGTATTCCGCCCGGCGCATGTGCAGTAACGGTATCACCATGCACAATAACCTCTTCACCATTTGCAAATACTTTAGTCTGAGTTTTAATCAGGGCGCCTCCTGCTGAATCGGTTCCATCTCTGCATATGCCTGGCATAGTATCTCCTTAACTTGGGTTAATATCTACTTTAGTAGTACCTACAATTGTATGAGTAGCGGTGGTTGTACTAATAGATGTTCCAGCAGTTTCAGTTATTGAAGTACCAGCAGTATTAGTTATTGCTGGAGCAGTATTAGTGTAGGAAGTTTCTGATTCTAAAACAGTAGTAGTTTCAGCCCGAATATCTACTGTATTTGATTTTACTGAATACCCTTCTGCAGCTGCTTCCGCAATATGAAGCTTTGCTGTCCTTATCATAGAACCAGTTGTACTCTTTTGTGATATATCATCAGTAACAGTATGTTCATAACTTCCTTCAACTACTCTTAGTTCATTTCCTAGAACAGTAATATCTACATCTTTTCCTACTCTACCCTTTACATTATCATTTATATTGTAAGAATAGTTTCCTCTAATCTCTGTCTCTAGGTTTCCGCCAGAAGAACCAGCGCCTATCTTAACTCTTTCGTTCTTATGTACCTTGCGAGTAAAGTCTCCCTCTACCTCTAAAATATAGTTCCCTTTAATTAATTCCTTCTTAGTTCCCTCAATCGTAAGATTTACATCTCCTGATATGATAACATTAGAGCTTCCAGCAACAATCTCGTAGTTTGATCCGACAACCTTGATAACTCTATCTCCTGTAGGATGCCATTCCTCAAAAGTACCAGAACAATGCTCTCTGTGCAGTCTTTCTCCTCCACGTGTGTCATCAATCTCCATAATATGACCGCACTCACTCTCATATACATGATTGTAGGGGTATTTTCCAGACACATATGGGGACGCATCTTTTGTAAGTCCTTTAGGGTGCGGTTCATCCCATGTCACCACAGGATCAACAACGCCTGTTCCTAATACAGACGCATCTTCTACAGTAGGTATATATGGCCTGGTTGCGGTGGGAATAGTAGTACGTCTGGTTTTTCGTCTATTTACAAGAGCTCCATGTGTTTCCGAAACAACACCTTGACCTAAACGACTAGTATCTGTCTCTCCATATGTATGTCCAGAGGAACGACTGAATGTAGTTTGTTCTTCTTCTGGAACTGTAGTATCTTTAGTTGCACCAAGAGGATAGGGCCCATACTCTCCATAATCTTCTGGATTCCCTCCAGCTGCATAATATTTAATGTTATAAGTTTTGTCTACTTGTTGAGATTCTTTGTGTCTTGGATCATTAAAACCAGTTTTATTATCAGCAGGAGTAGAAGGTTGGCCAGGTAGACTTCCTATAATAAGGGGTTGTTGCAGATCATCATCCAAGAAAAATCCAACAACCCAACCGCCTTCGACTAACCAAGAAGGACTGTTACCCATTCCATGCATAGAAGGGTCTGTTACAGGATGCATCACATGAGCCCAAGGTAACTCGGAAGTTGGTAGTATAGTTAAATCAGGTGTATGATGTCCAACGCATCTTACACGAACACGCCCCTGTTTATAGGGATCATTACGATCCTCTACAACTCCAGTAAACCAAACGAAGTTATCTCGACCCATAAAATAGGATGTTTCATTCATAAACCTATTTATAAGTGTTAATGGAGTTCCGCATTTCGTCCTAGTCGGTTCTCATCGGGATAATATTCTTCAATTTCGAGATCAGTTTTTCCTTGATCTTGGAGCATCGCTAGCAATTCAAAAGCATCATCTTTTGTCAACCCTTCTTGTATACACAAATATTTGTCTGGTATATTTGGGTTTTCTAGGATCATTACACGAAACTTATTCTGAGTTTCAGTCATGGTAAAGTTTATTTAGACATTCTAAAGTTTGACAGTAAGGTTTCCTGCTACAACAACCCTCTCAAAATCTACTTCCAGAGGGTCTACACCGTGATATAATGCACCTGGCCACAGTAACATCTCTCCCTGTTCTGGCCAGAACTCTCTTCTTTGTGTATTATTGGTGTGAGGAAAGAATATAGGGGAACACTCTTTGGATACCTGAGCATAGTAGCACCAACTCCAAACAAAAGGCCAGTGGTCATGCACCTTTACCCAATCTCCCTTGTAGGATATATTACCCCAGCAGTCAAATGGTTCCAGAGGAACCTCATGAGGACTATTCTCGTCTGCAAATTCGATTGCCTGAGTACATAACTCATTAAATACGGAATGTTTCTTGTGCATAAACCATTCTGTCATGATTGCTTTGACGTTTGTACGTCTTTGTTGCTCGTCACCATGTTCCAGTATGATAGATTTAATGAATCTGTTAGTCTCAGGGCCTAATCCTATCTGCTTTCGTATGATAGGAACTTTAAGAACCATGTTTTCCGCACTATTGTGGTGTCGGAGTTCCTTACTTCCCTGTGCTAAGTTCGCTAACTCTTTTAATCCCATAGGACATCCAGATTTCCTGAGATCATAATACGTTCATGGTCACACATATGCTCTGGAACTGCATGGCTGACCCATGAAGGAAACACTATTAACTGAGAAGTTGCTGGTGCTACCTCATATGCACCACTTTCTGCGCTGGGAAACTGTAGAGGAGCGCAATCGGGACACGCTTTTACGCAATAGGTATAAGACCAGACAGATGGCCAGTGCGTATGTGCCTTAGTAGAGTGACCTTCGTTGTATATTAACCCCCAAGTCTCCTGTAGATAGAACTTAATAGGGTTCTCTGTTCCGTCAGGGTGTGTGCGAACCGCTAAAGCACCCTCTTCTGCAACTTGCATTGCAGCATTACTTACTTTGACAAAGGAATCGTAATATTCATGCATATCCCACCGTGTCATGAGACAGGAAGCAGAACTATTCCGTCCATCAAAGTAATCGCCCGCATCTCTTATGTCATGTTCCAGTTGCTCATTGAGTTCGTTGGAAAGAGTTCGTGTCATTCGAGGCAGATTATAGTGCATTGCCTGCTTCGCAGTAAACTCCTCATGGAACACAACACCTTCTGGCGGTTCCAATGAAGACACAAGGCGTGATAGTGAGGTTTTACTAGGCATATTGCAGATAACTCCCTAGAATATACTTAGGAGTCTCTATAGGAGGTTCCCCTTGATGCGCCCAAGGCCAGTAAGGAGGAAAGAGTATTATCGAACCCTTACGGCAAGGAGACACAAACAGGTCATCCTTGGGTTTCACTGTGGTTTGACCTTTATTATTATCTGTAAGATAGATAAACATCACTAGAAACCGCAAATTATTATGAGTACCATTCACATCTACGTGAAAAGGAAAGGATTCTTTTCCATTCGGCATATATCTCTTAATCTTCATTGCTTCCAGAGAGAACTTTTCGGGAAACTGATACGGTTCCAACCCTAGATCATCTTTATACTTGCGTACTGCAGCCATAAAGACGTTTGCAAGGTAATCTATGTCCTCACGAAAGGGAGAATGATTAGATGCCATCAGATTTAAACGTGTGAGGGATTGATGAGGGCCATTTGCCTGTTCCTCATGCAATGCTGGGTACTGTTCAAACATTGCCACCATATAATCACACTGCTCATCACTTAATGCACCCTCGTAGGTGCGTATCAGGTTATCCACCAAAATATCCTTTAAAATAAATTACAAAACCGTTAATGAATATTGCAACTGCTACTGCATTTACAACTATCAATGCACGATCATTCCAGATAATCGACACCCACAGCCAACCAGCACACCCAGCAAACTGTAGAAACATATTCCAAGGATACAGATCATTTATAGTGGCAATCATTGCAAGAACAATGATAATAGAGGAAATCCACTTAACGTACCATACTAGCTGATGGTGTTCTTTTAAAGGGGTGTGTGTTTTAGTATCATGTACCATTAGTATCCATGCTCCTCCATACGTTTCTTAATTGCCTTTTCTTGCCTGCGTTTCCCTGCCGCACGTTCTTTTCTTCGCCTTTCTCCACGACTCATGAAGGATTCCCTCTCACGCAGCTCATTAAACAGTCCATCTTCCTGTAGTTTCTTCTTGAGAACACGTAATGCCTTCTCTACGTTGTTATTTCGAACCTCAACACTAATGCCAGGGTGCGTATGCTCCTTTTGGTATCCTTGTTTTCTTTGTCTCATGCTATCTCCTCATATTTGCAGTATCTATTGCATCTTTCTTTCTACGAATAGGTACTGCATTAGATTTATGCATCTGTGCAATACCGATAATCTCATCACCAGTGTATACCTTGGGTTCTGATTTGGTACAGGGGGTTCCAGAGATGGTGCCAGTGGTAGGAATCGAACCCACGACCTGATGATTACAAATCAACTGCTCTTCCTTCTGAGCTACACTGGCAGTATTCTGGTGGAGTGGAAGGGAATCGAACCCTTGACCTTCTGCTTGCAAAGCAGATGCTCTCCCGACTGAGCTACCACCCCTTATTTTCATTTTTTTAAGGAACTTTTCGTGTTCCCTCTCTGCCGCAAGAAGAGACTTACTCTTTTTACCCTTTTTTCTTCTGCGTGTGCGTGTGGTGGTGTAGTATGCGGGCATAATGTGCATAGCCATTAGTGAATTACCCTCTCTCCTAGAGATTTCTCCATAGTTTCTCGTATTTTAGGAACATCTTCACTTATACGCTCTAGTAATGCTTGTATAGAGTCATCATCAAGAACAACAGTATAGAGCTCTATGGCAATCTTCATAAGAACACCGCTTACTGCAAGAACCTTGGTAGGATCATCAGGCCCTATTCTCTCCTGAGCAATTTTATATACCTCATTGTGGACTTCTCGAAGAAGCTCTATATGATCTTCACTCATAGTACCTCACGAATAGAAACATAATCAGGAATAGTATTCCTCTTTACGCTAGGGTAGACGGTAAGAAAGACAGTATCCATATTCTTCTCTTTTACAGGGGCAAACACAGGAGAGGATAACGGAGATTTTTTCGCCGATTTTCGCCGCTTATTTTCGCTCGCTGTTAACTTCTTACTCGCATAGTAGGGAATACCGTCCTTGAGCTCCATTTCCTCGTAGGAGTCCATATCAGAGGATACCTCAGTAACCTCTCCACGGCACTTCTCACCATACTCATTCTCATACTCTATTATATCACCAATATTAAACGTCATTTCACAATAACTCCAATGTACCATTTATAAAAACATATCGCATACAGAGTACCACCCTGTACAGCGACATCCGAATATACACCAAACAATCTTGAGTGAGGTGCATAATTACTTAACGTGTAATCTCCGTATTCTACTTCCATAATATCTCCAATATATCACAATGTCTATAGATTGTCAAGGACTTTCTTTACATTTTACACGGCCTATAGCATCCCATGTATATGTATCACAGTTTAACCCTAAAAGATACTCCTCATACTCCTCCTCAGACATGCATATCTTCTGCGTATCCAATACACGAGAAAACTTGCAGTCCTTTTTGGTCATATCTGAGAGAACATGCTCTCCAGAAGTCTTACCTGTTCTCTCATGCAGAATAACATCTACACCTGTATGCAGTATAGAGAAAGGCATAGGAATAATCCCACACCCTGAGAGGAACAAAAGGGAAACTATTAGAATGTAGTGCATGGGTATATTTATTTAAGTACCTTTAAGATAGAGAGGGCTGCTCAGTTTTAGGGGGTGGGGGGCTAATCTCTGAAATCCTTTTCTTCAAACACTCTTTATATGTAGGGGGAATATCGGGGTGGGATAACTCATTGCGTAATACGGATAGGATCATTAGGTCTTCAGAGGATAGTTGCATTTGGAACTCCTAGAATAGTTCTTTGGATACTTATTGCATTTATAGATTAGGTAAGGCGACTCAGTTTTGACCCCCCATAGCTCTCTGAGATATTTAGTAAAAAAATACCCCCATCAGTCCACCTAGCAGTTCAGCAATATACGAAAGACCATTCGGGATGGGGGCCAAGGTTGGGGAAAGGAAAACTATGTCATAACTAAATCTCTAATCTCATTATTACTAATAGTACCATATCTCTAATAGTTTGTCAAGTAAAATCTTCATATATTCTGAATTAATTTATCCTGTTAACCTCAACATAGTTGAGTATATACTAGTAAGTGGTGGCTGTCAAGTCCCTTTCGTGAAATATTCTGATATAATTCTGAGGTATGTGGGCGATCTGAGCTGATAGCCTGCGAATTCTAATCACAACACCTTCATGTTTTTTTGAACCTTTTTTAATATACCCTATTTCATGGGATATAATGGGATACTATGGGTACATTATCCGCAGCCATACTGAACGTGCAATCAGTATCAGTAGGGAGAGTATTATAGTCACCTCTAGTCTGTGTCTATCCCTCATTCTTGGCCATATTATGTGTGTTATTCCCCACATTCCTAGTCCTAGTAGAAATGCATATACATTAGTCATTATCATTGTATTGTTTTAGTACCTTCTCATATATACTCTCTGCAAGGTAGGCCATCATCATAGGTGCGACCATTAACCCTATACGTGCGAGTTGTTCATTCAATTTACCTGTTAGTGCATAGTCCTCTGGAAGAGTCATGATGCGTTTACTCTCTTTTGTGGTATATACTCTGTCTTCCTCTGCATGAAGATGGACTGCGAGACTTGTCTGTAGTCCCTGTTCTGATAGGGTATGTGATGCCTGATGCCAAGGTACTCTTCTTGATTGGTAGAATGAGGTCTTTTTCTCTGGTATACTCTTACCCCATTTCTTTCTATGTGCAATTACCTTGTCATACCATGGCCCTACGACATCATCCCCCACTGATACCACTCTATCAGGGTTCTTTGGTAGTCTCTTCATCCACTTGTATTTCGCACTCTTTTTCATCGCCTCTATCAGTTCCACCGCTTCAACACGATTCTCGTTGTCTAGTCTAAGATCACCAATTGCATCCTCTAGTGTGGGTTCTTCGTCTGCACCCTCTGGAAATAGTGACGAAATCAACATCCACGGCATCCCTATCTTATCCAGTACATCGTTTCTCACGGATACGATGAATACACGTTGTCTCTTCTGTGGTACTCCAAAATGTATTCCATTCATCACCTTATATGTGGTGGTATATCCTTCCTTCTCGAAATCTGCAACCATTCTATCCAGATGCTGTTTTGCGTAGTCCATAGTCAGGCCCTTGACATTCTCGCATATCACGACTTTGGGTTTCATCTCCCCTGTTATTCTTATCATTTCCCATGTCAGGTCTTCGATATTCTGCTGTTTTTTACCATATGCGACCTTCTCCTTATTCCACCCTTTTTGTTTAGTACCGCTCATTGAGAAAGGTGGACAAGGCGGCGAACCATCGAGTATGTCCAATTCACCTACTTCGAGGCCTGTCATATCCATA
>VTLG01002821.1_pt1 | contig 17219 bp, 27 predicted proteins | sample 4694571 | NCBI WGS metagenome assembly VTLG01 (sample SAMN12604809, study PRJNA352737) | marine metagenome | biome: ENVO:00000447; feature: ENVO:00000209|ENVO:00000569|ENVO:01000036; material: ENVO:00002151; isolation source: viral sequences binned using virsorter ...
GGAAGGCAATTTGTAATGTTAACTGATAAACAATTTGACAAAAAAGCAAAAAAATTTGAAAAAGAACTACAAAAAAGAAAAAACAAAAAATGAAAACAACAGAAAAAATTGAAAACGCATTTAAACGTGTCAAAGAATTACTTACGTTAATAGCAGATTGGACTAAACAACCAAAAGAACCAGATACATTAACTTTAGAATTTAATAAAAAAAAGCAACAAATGATAGATGATTTATATGTACAGTTAGGTGCATTAAGTGACAGGTATCATTTTAGTAATAAAAAAGAATTTAGTACAAAAGAATACATAGTGCAGTATGACCAGTTAAAGAAAAAAATAACAGATTTAGAAAAATGAACAGTAATAAGATTAAAGGTGATAAAGCAGAAAGAGAAGCCTGTGCATTGTTAACAGAATTTACACCTTATGAAGTTGAAAGACGTTTTGGTGCAGGTATGGAAAATGACAAGGGTGATTTAGTTGGTATACCTGGTACTGTTATACAGATAGCAAATTGGAAAGATACAAATGCTGCAGTATTACAGAAGCCTAGAGAAGCAGAACAACAACGTATAAATGCAAAAGCAGAATATGCAGTTACATTAGTTAGGTATAAAAAAAGACCAGGTTGTAAGCATGGTGATAACTGGCGTGTTGTTATGACTATTGAACAGTATGCAAGATTAATAAAATGAGAGTATTGGTTGCCTGTGAATATAGTGGTAAAACAAGAGACAGTTTTATTAGAAATGGACATGATGCCATAAGTTGTGATTTTTTACCAACTGAAAGACCAGGTAAACATTATCAGGGTGATGTGAGAGATATTATCAATGATGGTTTTGATTTGATGGTTGCTCACCCCAGTTGTCAGCACCTCGCTTGTAGTGGTGCAAAACACTTTTTTAGAAAGCAGAAAGAACAGAAAGAAGCATTAGATTTTGTACGTTTACTTATGAACTGCAATATACCTAGATGGTGTATAGAAAACCCTATTAGTGTTATTAGTAGTGCCATTAGACCACCTGACCAGATAATACAACCTTATGAATATGGTGACCCATTCCAGAAATCTACCTGTTTATGGTTAAAGAATTTACCATTACTTAGACCTACAAAGATTGTTGATAAAGGAGAATTTTATATATCTCCAAGTGGTAAAAAATTACCTGCCTGGTATGCAAAAATGGGATCAGGAAGTGGTAAGCAAAGAAGTATGAGTTTTGACGGAATATCTAATGCATTTGGTAATCAATGGGGTGATGAAAACAGACTACCTGTACCAGTAGAACAACTAAGTTTATTTTAATTACTTGACAGGGGTATACCCTTGCTGTACATTTAATATTGTAAACACAACCGAGAGGTTTTCCAAATGCAAACACAAAACAAAAGTACAAGAGTTTATTTTGAATGGCTAAGTTGTGATATTGAATTTCAAAATTGGATTAAATCTTGTCCTTACGATCTTAACCTTTTACAGCAAAACAACGATAAATCTATCACTTTTAAATTTGCACACGCACATCTATTTGATACAGAGGAAAACTAATGCAAAACTTTTTAATGATACTTTCAGCTACAGGGTTGTTTTATACAGCCCTATCATCAACTCTATATGACATGACAGTTACAGATTGTAATGCAGGTATAGAACTAGCCTGTAAGGAGGTAAACCAATGAGCAAAGAAAAACTTACACAAGAATTAAAAGGTCAGAGAGTATTTAATAATTTACAAAAGTCTGCTATACGCATGATTGAACTGGCTATAGAAGATAAACAATGTCTAATCTATCTTAAATCTGTAAGAGATTTAATTAGTGCAGCTATAAAACAAATAGAAGAAAAGGAGGTAAACAAATGAGAATTAATTTAGATTTGCCAAAATATAAATGGGACGACATTTACAATTATTTAGTTAAGCATATTGATGAATCAGAAAATGTTGCTGCAATTTGTACAGCTATAAAAATGGGTAATTATGAAAAATCTCTAAACCAAAAAATATATCAATTTTTATATTCTAATAGTTTAAATACAACTCAATTACCCTCTACTAGAGAAATAAAAAAATACAAAGGTGGTTCAGGTTTAGTTAAAGAAATTTATTATGTACGTGGATTAAGTCACCCAAAAGCACAAAAAGAATATTCAGAATATATAAAAAACAATTTTAAATTAGTACCTTTATCAAAAGAATAATGTATTAGTCGGGAAGCCTGATAGTTAGGTTTGTGAGATACTCTAACTTGAAAGTTATAAAAAACCTATTGCAATTTATAGGAAAGACAGGGCAAGTGTTGGACTTGATCTATCTCCTGACTAATTAATTTAATTTAGGAAATAACTGTTGTTCTAACATATCTACTGCCTTATCATCTAAGGTGTTTGTTGTCTGCTTACAGATAGACCTTAGTAAATCTACAATTAACCTTTTACAACCTGTAGAAGTAAGAAAGCGTAGTAGTATTGGCTTTAAAATTTTGTACATAGCTTTGTTATGCTTTACAAACATATTGTAGACGTTAAATTAAATATGGTCATCTATAGGCTGTCTAATCCCCATGCAAAGCTAGATAGCCTTTTTTTTACCTTCTAGGCTTAATTTCTGCAACGGCAAGTTCTACTTCCTTAAGCCTATGAAAAACCTCTTTCATATCGTCATGCATATCATCTATTTTTGTTGTTAATAATTCTATAGCTGTTGTATTACGCACAAGATCATCACGTGATTGTCTACCCCTGTAAGATACAGAACCTACAGATACAAAACAGGCTGTCATCATTGCACCTCCTACTGCTGCTATAACTTCCACCACTTTGTTTTTATTAGTTCTATAGCTATTATGACAGAAAAAGGCTATGTCAGAAACAAAATCTAAAAATCCTCTACAAAAACTAAAAGAAAAATTTGACGATAAAGAAGAACAGTTAGAGATACTAGGCACTTTTATAAGATTAGGTGTTATGGTCTGGGCGGGTTTTATTATCAGCCTTAATTACATATCATTTCCTGGTATGTCAAAAGATAACTCACCTAAAGATATAACCTTTATAGCAAGTGTATTTACAGGCTGTTTGGCAACTTTTTCTGTTGATGTAGGAAAAAAGAAAAAAGAAGATAAAGACGATAAACCAAAACAACTTGCACAATCTGACAATTCATACCAAACTATAAGGGTAGAAACACCTATAAAAATTGTTGGTGCTACTGTGGTTGACCCCAAAACAAAAACATGAAAAAATTTTTACCAATATTGCTGCTAGCAATTACACCTGCCTGTTATGCTGATCTATCCCATAGTATTACAAGTTCTGTAAAACTAACTGTAGGTGGTGCTACAACGTCAGCAGATCGAATAGGTAGCAGTTATAGCGTTAGTGGTACTGGTGTAGATACAACCTATACATCAGGTGGTAATGCTGTTGCTAATGGTGTTGGTTCTCTTGTTATAAGTTCAGGAATTGGTACAGCCCCAGATTTGACAGTAACCCAAGACGTACCTGCTAATAGCTTTTCATTTAGCCAATCATTCTTGCAAGCAGATGCAATACCAGGTAGTGCTGTAACAACTGGTGCTAGTCCTAATTTTTCTGATGTTACAAGTATTGCAGGTGGCACACCATCAAATTTAGCAGGTACTATTTCTACTGCAGGTTCTATTGCATTAACAGCAGGTGGGGAAAATACAGAAGCAGTAGGACAGGTAATAACAACACTAATAGTAGATTAACAAAACTATGTATAGGCTATTTTGGCTATATGTATTTTTTGGTGTACCTGTTTATGCAGCACCAGTTATTCCAAATTTTCAACAAGGGGTTCTACAGCAACACGTGGAAACAAAGCAGACAATAGTGGAGGATATAAAAAGTTTTGACATACGTAATGGGTATCAACTAACAGTTGGTGGGGAAAATGTAGAGAGTTCTACAGGTAATGTTGCACCTGCAGGGTGGACTAAGGTAAATACAACAATACAGGGTGTAGGCACTACTTTTGTTTCACCTAATTTAGATAACAAGCCTACATTCAGCATTACTAATGCAGGTGAAAGTTTCATGTATTATGAGACTTTAGAAACACCAGGTATTACTAATTACACGCACGTTACACGCACTACAACTATAGAAAGTGTCAGCGATAGTACAAGTACATTTAGTCAATGAAAAGATATTTTTTATTATTCCTGTTGTTTAATAATCCTGTCTTAGCTAATTCTGTAAATACAACATCAAATTCTAGTGGTTCAGTCGTTAACCAGGCTGTGCAGGTTGTACCATCCAGGCAATTTCAATATCAGATGAATACTATTACGTGTCAGGGTGCTACCTTAAACATTTCTCCATTTGTTTCTACTACCTATGGTTTTGCAACACCTTTTGAGTCACATTTTAATAGACCTGTTTATAGCAGAAGGGATATAGAAGGTAATTTTGATGATGACAATAATGCAATAGGTGATGGTGATGTAGATGCAGGTTATAGAGGTGAAATATTATATTTTGAAAAGGTTAGGACAGGACAGAAACAATCTAATGTATCTATAAATGGTGGTATAACTGCTACTTTTTCTATACCACTAGATAGAACAGCAATAAAAGAATGTAGAGAAGCTATGAAAAAACAAAATGAATTATATGAAGCATCACTAGCAGCAAAAAGGTTAAATTATGAAATGAGTAGAGCCAAGACCTGTGCAGATAATTATAAACAAGGATTTAGATTTAAAGAAGGCACACCAATGGCATTAGTCTGTTCAGATATAGAAATTATAGAGCCTACTAATTTAGACCACGTACATAAAATTAAGAATTAAGTTTAGATTTTATTGGTTTTTTACCTGTAAATTTTGTACCTTTTTTACCTAAAGCCTTTTTAACAGTACCTATTAATTTTTTAAATGCAGGTTTTAGTATCCTGTTTAGAAAAGGTGTTAATGTAGCTGCAGTTGTTGCTACTATTGTTATCGCAAAAGTTGTAGATACTGTATTTATAGAAGGTAAATATTTTTCTACTGCAGTTGTAGGTTCATACTGCACTACACATTCTTTTGTTTCTTCTATATATTTAAAACCTACAACCTTTTCTGTACCTTTTGCATTTAGATCACCTATACGTGGATTATTTTTTTTAGGGTTAGGACATTCTACTTTATCCTCTTCTAGTATTTTTGGTACTTCTGGTGTTTCTGTTTCTGCTATAGGTGGCTGTTCTACGTTTGTAGGTGGTTCTGCTTCCTGTATTGGCACTAAATCCTTAGCATTGTATTGTAATGGCTCATAGAAGGGTATAGGACAATTTATAACAACATTACCTGCAGGGTCATCTGTAAATAGCTGTGAATTTTTTGTACCATCAGTTCTGACAGTTGCACAAGGCATATCAAAAGTAGGTGGTAACATTCTTGTTACATGAGTAGTTGTAGGTAAATTTGTCTGGTTAGGTATTACAACATCAGGTATACGTGGTATTGATGCACTAGGTATTATGTTTATTTCTGGCAAATTATAATGGTATAGATATTTTAGGTTTTGCCATTGGTGGTGCTGTATATTCTGGCATTTGCCCCTTTATTGCATCAGGTAAAGCATTATCAATATTACCCATAATTTTATTTTTAAGATACTTTTCAAACTTTGGTGATGTAAGCCACCTGTAACCTATAAATGTACCTACAAGGCTACTAGATATTAGTAGGAAAGAAAGTATACTAAGAATGTTTATAATCTTTTGCATGATAAAAGAACAGATAGCAAGAGCTACAGCATTAATGTCTGTAGTCGTATTACTGCTTATTGTAGCCCTATCTCCTCTTTACGTCACTATGGGGATAATGACAAGGCAAATGCACGAAAAGGTTAACTAATCAGCAGCTTTTATAGTATTTCCTTCTGCAATCCATTCTTGTACCGCATCATAATGTCTATTACCAGGTGCTATTGGAATAACTAATATTTCATTATCAATAGTAGCTTTTATAGAAATATTAACTTGATATCTAGAATCTTTTATATATTGTGCAGTTGTAACAATCATAATTCAGCGTCTCCTTGAATGTAGCCGCCTGCCTGAGTACATTGTATTCTAGCAAATCTTCCACCTGATGTTCCAGAAACACTAAAATTTATTTGACCTCTATCAGTTCCACCTACACTACTACCAATGCCACTTATTCTGTTTGCACTATAACTCTCTACATCATCATCTATAGTAATAGAATTGTAGGTAAAAGTAGGTGTTGCCCTCATTTCTTGTGGATATGGAATCATAGTTTTAACAGATGTAGATGAAGCAGCAAGACCATTAACAAGGGTTAATGTATTTGGCGAGTTATTTCCGAGTCTAAAAAGATACCTCTGACACCTTCTCAATTCATCTGCATAACTTGAATGCTCAAAATCTGTTGCCACGCTGCCTACTTCTAACTGAACTCCTGTAAATTCTAAGGTTGCATCATTTGTTGTGTACCAAGTAGATGCTGAAGGATTTGTTAAAGTTGCAGAAGAATAAGCAACCCATTGATTAACTGAAGGATTACCAGATGAAAAGAAAGTTCCATATACTCCAAAAGATATTGATATTCCTGCTCCATTATCATTATTAAAAACTAAATTAGAATTACCAGGAATAGTTTTTGTTATTTTTGTCCAAGTATCAGCAGTTAAAGTGCCTGTTTCAAGTGGGTAGTTGTAACTATTATCATGTGTAAAAAAATAACCTTTCATGTTGAAAGATACACTTGATTTTACCCAAAAAGATAACGTAATAAAACTATTTGAATCTGTATAATTCCAACCGCTAGTTGCAACATCTTGTGATTCAACTCTATACCTAAATTCAATACTATCTTGTGTTCCAAAACCACTTGTTTGGTTTCCATTTGTTACCTTGAATGCTTTTTTAAAACCTAAACTATAAGGGGTTGTTCCACTTGCAACATCAACTTGTGCTTGAGTAGGTGCTTCATCTACATTGCTTGACACAACTGCAAATCTATCAACACTTCCATATACATTTGTTGTAGATGAAGTACCACGTTGAGCCACTTGCATAGCTCCATTTATTATTAAATTTCGATTACTTAAGTTATTAGTAATATTGGCAGTACACGTTCCATCAGTATTGTTGACAGTAATAGCAGCCGTTGATGCTGCTACCCCTTTTATCGAATTTACCTTGATCTCTGACATAATTAACTAGGTTTTGGATTAGCGTCTTTAACCGATTTGATGTGGGTAGCCCACGTTCCAGTTGTATCTAGTTTACCTGCAACAATATCCTTGTACAACATATCAAGTTGATCTCCAAAAGAAGCATAAATTGTAGAACCATCGGTAGTTCTATCAGTTTTGTACTTAACAGCAGCAGCTTCAGCATCTAATGTAACTCTTGCAGCATCTATTTCAGATTGAACAATATTTATTTGCGTTCCGTCTGCTTTAAACGCACCTTTGTCACTATATATTGCAACAGCGTCAGGATATGCTTTTTTTATCGCTGCGAAATCATCAAAAGACATTATGCTGCTACCTCCATAACTGTAAGAGTGCTTACAGACCTTAAATTATACTCAACATTATTAGTATCTCTTCCAGCATTGAAATAAAAAGTTCCACCACCACTGCTTTGATCAAAAATATTAACTTTATATGTTACTTGTGAAGTTCCAGAAATACCAGTATCGAGAATAGTGAACGATTGTAAAGCACCTCCAAAAGTAGTATTAGAAAAATCAGGCACTATTGTGGCTTGTCTTCTTATACCAGCGGCATCTCCTTGTGAAACAGTTGTAGTGTCTCTAAGTAATCTTATAAACATACCTCCGTAAGCACCATCTATATCAAGATGCAAAGAAACTTGTATTAGAGCATTACTAGAGGAAACTGTTGGAGTATAAGTTCTTGAAAGAAGAGTATTTTCGCCACTTCCTGCCATAGTAACTTGAGAAGCAGCAGTTTCAGTAGTGGATACAACTTGAAGAATTTTACCGCCAGTATCTGCACCAAAACTTAAAACACCAGAACCATTTGTTTTTATGACCTGACCATTTGTTCCATCAGCAATAGGTAGTTGTAATTCAACAGCAGCGTTACCTGTGGTTGTTGAAGGTGCTTTAAGGCTTACTGATCCACCACCTGATGCTGCGTTTAGTTTAATCTTTGCTGTCATGCTGCTATCTCCTGTAAAATAATTACATCTTCAATGCCTTGACCTGTAAGTGTAACTAAGCCAGCAGCAGATTCTGACCTACCATAAAGTTTATATACAATAGAATTTCCAACTGAATAACTTGGTGTATCTAGTCTTATAAGACCGCCTTTTTCAATTAATCTTGTAGACCCTGCGTATGTAGCTACAGCAGCCGTGTTAACTCCACCTGATATATTAGTAAAAGTACCTCCGTTTATAGACCTATAAACAGCTAGATAAAGTTGTCTTCCATTAGCCTTAGTATCTACAAGAAAAGAAGATTGAATTAGAATTTTACTTGAAGCTGCGGTAGGAGTAATAGTTGCAGATAAACTACTTGCTACATAACTATTAGTTGTGAAACTATCTTCGGTAGTTGACGTTCCTTGTACAACTTGCAAAATTTTACCAGCACCTATTCCTGTTCCAGTAACACCGCTATTTGTAATAGACATTCTTTCAACACCACCAGTTGAAAACTTGATAGTGTCAGCAGAAGGGAATGTTATACCAGTATTGCTATCTGTTCCTGTTAATGCTGGTGCGGAAACTGACCCATCAACTCCAGAAATACCAGTAGTGCCATTAATGTTTAAAGCCATAATTAAAGAATAACAAGGATTGCACCAGATGGCACAGTTACAGTTACACCTGAGTTAATTGTAGGACTAACTGTATGTGCGTTTTTGCCTGAGGATAAAGTGTAATTAGTTGTAACCGCTTGGTCACTTTCAAAAAACACTTCATCAGTACCACCACCAGTAGCACCTGCACCGCCACCAATCGCACCCCATGCACCATTATTGTACCCTTCAAATTGGTTTAAGGTACTGTTATGCCTAAACATACCAACAGCAGGGCTACCATCACGTTGTGCAGTTGTACCAGATGGAATAGTTAGGCTAGATGTATAATTATGTGTTACTTTTCCAGTAAATGTTGCACCTGCAAGTGCTGCAAGACCTAAATTAGCTTGTGTTACATTTCCTATTGTTATATATCCATTATTTGCTGCATTTCTAATTTTTAAAAGGTTAGAAGTTGTATTAACAGATAATTGAAAAGCTACATTTGCACTAGGGTCACTACTACCACTATTTAATGTTTGTATTGCACCTAAAACAGCATTTATATCACTTCTTACATTTGCACCTGTATCATTAGCTATTATATAGTCTGTAACCTGTGACATAACTAAATTACTTTACTTTAATTTTAAGCACCTTTACCAAATCCTACCGCAGAATAGTTAAAATTTCTACTAATACTTGCATTTGATGAGTTTTTAAAATGAACAGTAAAACCAGTACCAGATACACTTGTTACTTCAAAATAATCACCACTAGCCATATTCTGTGCAGTAATACCAATAGAAGGCAGGCTACTGTTTACACCATTTAGTGCAGAAGTACCTGTAAAAAATGCTTTATCAAATGTAATGCTTTTAGCACCTGCACCACTACTTATTGCTGTTGCACTTTGTTCTGTTCTTCTTTGAAATGTAGCTGTATAACCTAGTTGTGTTACTTTTATATCCTGTGCAGGGTCACTACTTGTTAACTTTGCTCTAAATTGTAGACCTCTTGCCTTATATGTACCATTAGCAAAAGTTTGAAATGCACTATATGTAGGTGAGCCAGATGGGTCTGTTTGTGTTGTTCTTACAAGTAGTTCAGCATTTACTGCAGTAGCTTCTGTACCATCAAAATCTGTATAGTCATCTATTAAACCTCTAGCATCTAATAAATTACTAGGTAAAAAACCTTCTGTTAAAAAGTGTCTTTGTAGGTCTATAGAAAATACACCACCTAAATCTAGTGTTGATGCAAAATCATAAGTACCTAAAGGTAAAATTCCACCAAAATCATCTAATGAAAGAACAGCATCAAAATCTGTTATGTCATCAAAGTTACCACCACCTGCAAGATTTAGACTATTAGTAGTTGCATCAAAAGACACGTTAGTTTTTGCACCTTGAAATTTAGGACTATCTGTATCTTCTCTTCTAGTCTGTGCTAATAAAGAGCCTTGTGTATCTGGTAAATCTAAAATTATAGATGTAGAACTAGCACTTAATATACCTGAGTCATCAGCAAACCTTAGTAAATATTCCCCTTCCAATCTCGGTACAGTAGCTTCTGTTGTATTACCTGCTAATGCTTCTATAAGGTCTACTGAATTAGAAAAGGTAGCAGCACCAGAAGCATCTGTAGAATGACGTACATAAACCCTACCACCATGCGTTACGTCAACATCTGTTGATAAATCCCACCTTAGTCTTATCAATTTATCTGATATTGGTTCTGCTGTAAGGTTTTGTACATTTGCAGGTACAGCAGTTTTTCCAACAGCATTAAATGTAATATCAGAAGATGTTGCACTAATTTCTAATGCTGCATTATATGCAAATACCTGTATTTCATAAACACCTTTTTCTGTATTAAATATTTCATAATCAGGTCTACTTACTGTCTGTGAAGTGTAGTTACCATTATTAAACCTATAATTCACCTGATATTGGGTTACCCCTGTAATAGGTTGCCAACTAATTATTAATTTTGCTACTGCCTGATTATTAATTACTACTATCTTTTCATTAGCAACAACATTATTAGGTGGGTCTACAGGTTGGTTTAGTATTGATACTGTTCTTGTGGGTAGTGCAGTACCATCTTCTATAAATGCATATTTTTCTGGTACGTAAGATAAAGCACTAATTGAATATTTAACATCATCTTGTTCTTCTACAGATACTACCCTAAATTTTTGTGCAACAACTGTTGTATCTTGTATTAACCAAATTGTATTAACATTAGGTGTTGTGCTAAATGCACTATCAACACTAACTACAGCACCAGATACACCTGTTACATTCTTAGTTTCTACTGTGCCATCAGGCATAATAACGCTAATTGTTGGGCTGTTTGTAGTAGGTAAATCAGTATTAGCAGTATCATCTACAGTTATTGTTGTTGTTGTAGATGCATTAACCCTTCCACCTCTACGTACACCTGCCCTTACAGGGTCATTTATTTCTATAACTGCACCAGGTCTAACTACAAAACCGCTATCTATTGATGTTGTAAAATTAACTACTTCACTTTCATTTTGTTCTGCAAATAATATTGCCCTACCTAATCTTGCAGCCTGACCCCTTGATGTACACGCAAATGCTTTTACCTGTTTTAAATTAACACCTATCTTACTTACAGCAGTACTATCTTCTACAACCTCAAAATCTATTTCCTGTGTGTCCATATTAAAGTAGGAAACACTTACTACACTATGTCTTTGTTTTAAATCACTACCTGTATAGTTAAATCCATTATCAGTTACATTAGACAAATTAAATAAATAACTAGCATCTGTTGGTTTATCTTGGGTTATTGTCATTGCACCTGCTGACCAGATAGGCATACAACGCATTACACCTGACAAGTCATTAATTAAATTAAATGCTTCATCTGCAGATTGCAAAAGTACATTACAAGAAAATCTAGCTTCCTGACCACCTAAACCATCATCTACAAGAGTATTTGCATATTTAGATGCACTTACAAAAGAAAACAAATCTAATGATGCATCTGTTATATGATTACCTAGCCCATACCTAGTGTTCGTAAGCAAATCCAGTAGCACCATACTAGGGCAATTTGTATATGTAGCTGCACCCATTACACCATTAAATATATAGCCATTAGGGTATACAATTCTGCCAGTTGCATTATCAACAGTTGGTGTACCAGAACTATTAGCACCTGCACCTGGTATTCTTACTTTTACACCTCTTATTCTGTATTTTCTTCTTGGTATAGAGCTAAATTGTTGAGAATCTAAACGTAAAGATAAATATGCACTATTAGGGTATGTTTGTTTATCGTCTATTATCTGTGAAAAACTTGTCCATTGAAATGCGTTTATTAGTGATGCTGATGTACTATCATCAGTTACCCTTACTACTCTTATATCAACAGGAAAAGCACCTGTAATATTTACCCTGTAATCTTTTTGGTATGCATCAGCAGTTCTACCTGTAATAGTATCAGTAATAACTGTTGTATATCCACCGCTATTATATTGAACTAACACCTGTAACGTAATTGAAGAACCTAATAAATCACCATTTTCTCTTGCTTCTTGCATTTGTGGCAATGTTATTGATACCTTTATTGCATCTACATCTGTATTAGTAATAGTTCTTGTTACAGGTGTTGCTTTTGTAACTACTACTCCTACAGATGTTGTAGATTCTGAACTTTCAATACCAGGTATATGTGTCTGATTAGCAGTACCAAATCTAGGTGTAAAGTCTACATTCTGAAAATTAAAGTCAGCAGTATTAGGACTAGATGAAGATGCATTAGATTTTAAAACAGCAGTATCATTAAGAAAAACATCTTTTAAACAGGCATTATTATATGCAGTTGTGCCTTTTGTAAGTCCTTCTTTTGATGGTGATGCAAAACCTTCTATCTCTCCTTCTGATACGAGATCAAGAAAACTTGCAAAACTTCTACTATGTAAAGTATCAGGTGTTCTTGTAGGTTGTGGTGGTTGTGGTGGTGATGGTCTACCCCCTGCACCCTGTATAATTTTTTTTGTCATGCCCTTACCTGTTCATTATCTATACCTGCACTTATCACAACACTACCTGTAAATATTTCACCATATACTATAGGGTGGCTACTACCTGCCCTTGAACTTTGCTGTATACCACTAAAACCAAATGATATTCTAGGGTCTTGTTCATTTTTAAATTCTTGTGGTTTAGGTAAAGGGTATAACATTTCACTTACACCACTTAATACCATGCTTGCACCAATACCAACAGCTAATGTACCAACACCTATAGAACCTGCACCTAATCCAAAAGTACCTATTGCTGCACCACCAAATCCACCTGTCGCAACAGTTAAACCTATTAATGCTGCACCACCTATTATCCTACCTACTGAGCCACCTGCACCAGTTATTACAGGTATAAAACTTATATCTTCTAAACCAATAGGGTTATTTATTTCTGATTCTTCTATTTCATAATTATTTACTAAAATTTTAAAATATCTTTGCGAGATATATGCTTCTGTTTTTGGAAAGTTATTTATTAAAAAACTAACAGCTTGTCTTACAGAATGTAATTTCACATCAAATTGTTTATGTCCTACAAAATCTGCAAAATCACCATATAATTTTAGTTTAGTTAACATACCTGTACCTCTTTCCTGTACATTTTAATAACCATTGGTTATAAGGTTCTTTTGTACTAAGTCTATCTGCTAAATGGTGCAATACATCACCATCTATAAAAACCGCTACATGATTTAAACCATTTGCAAGTATTGACATAAATAACAAATCTCCATTCTGTAATTTATCCTCTGGTCTTAGTTCAGCAAAACCTGTATCTGCTGCACATTTTTCAAACATAGGATTTTTTATAAATTCTTCAGGTGTTGTAGGTCTTTCCCAATCTCTTAAAATAATATTTTTATTTTCTTTATAATAATCTCTTACTAATGACCAACAATCTGTAACACCCCATACCCATTGTCTACCTATAAGTGGTGGTTTATATCCTGTTGGTTCACAATAACCCCATGTTTCTGTTTTGGGATTAACAATATGCCATTTTAAACCACTTTGCTCACAAGATACTTTATCTGCCTGTGATGGTGATGGTGGTGTAACAGGGTGACTATGAACAATAGCTGTAATTTCACCTAATGCATCTGCTTTTACATAATCTTCTGGGTCTAAAATAAAGCATTGTTGACTATATGTAGATAAATTATTACATGGGTAATATTGTTCTTTTCCTTTTATTACTATCAGTACCCCTACTGATTCTCTAGGGTCTTGTTCTTTTGCGTGTTTAAGTGCTGCGTCTTTCCAAGTCATGCAATAAATGTACCAATACTAGGAAATAAATCTCTTGTACATTGTCTACCTACCCTTACACCTGCTAAATCAAAAGGTGCAGCTAATTCAAAAGATACAATATCTCTATTTTCTGCAGATTTTCTTGCGATAGTATATGTTATCTCTTCTTTTGCAGTAGCATCTGGTGTACCCAATGGATTTACCTGTTGTGTAGAAGTTGTGGTAGTAGTTTGCGTTGTTGTATTAGGGTTGTTCATTGTTATCGTATTACCCATGCCATTACCATGTACTGTGCAGTAATATCTAAGGTCACTAGGTGCAGAAGGGTATGCAGGTTGGTATACAACAGTAGCATCTGTACCTAAAGTGCCTGTATTTGTAGTTGTTTGTTGTCCACCTGCATCTGATTTAATTCTTAGTGGGTGTCCTACATTACTGCTATGTGATTGATTAAAAGTATATGTACTACCACGTTTCATTGTTATTACAGGTTTTTGTACACCATTTATAGCAAACACATTATTACCACCACTATCTTGTACAACTGTAACTGTATAGGTAACACTTTCTGCATCTGCAGGGTCAGCTATTGTTGAAGTTGTTGTAGAAGTTGTAGTTGTTACTGGAAAATTTACAGCATCAATATACCTAGCTGACGTTCTAATACGTTTTACAGTTGCACCTGTTAAATCATTACCTGTTGTTACTGCATTTACATTTAATAATATTGCTGTAATCGTACCTAATGCATTACTTACAGATAATGATGGTCTAGGTATTTGACCACGTTGGTATGCAAAACCTTCTGCAGTTACAGGAAAGCGTAAATATTCATTTCCACCAAATACTAATTTACCATTTAAGTTAAGGTTACTACCTGCATGAAATCTATATGTCTGTGTAGAACCATGTAGTGTTGCGTCAGTTGTCAGTTCAAATAATTCAATTACAGCAGATGGATTAATACTTTGTAAATCAGTAATAATAGGTGCTGTACTCATGGTTCGTACACCTCCCTAAATGTAGCTGTAATAGTAGCTCTGTTAGGTACGTTTATCTGTTTCTGCCATGTATCACATACAAATTTAGATGATGCACTTTCACCAGGTGGTGTGTAATCAAAACTTGCCCTGTCATCTGCCCTGTCATCTAAAAATGTTTCTATGGTATCGCTATCTGTTTCTGTAATATTATTCCATGCAAGATTATATTCTTTTGGGTTTTGGTGTTCACTAAGACCTAGATTTATTCTATGTTCATAGCCATCTGCAAATTTAACTATCCTTATTTTTGGTGCAGAATTTTTACGTAAACCATAACTAGCTTCTATAGAAGGAAAAGTTGCCATTATGCTAATAAACCTCCTGGTCTTTTTTGTTTTACTAATTCAGATTGTATAGCAACAGCAATAGCCCTACCTAATTCTCTACCACCTTGTTCACTACCTTCTACAGAACTACCAGATGCATCTACATTTACATTAATATTACCGATATTACCACCTGTAGATTGAACACCTAATTTACCATTTGCACCTCTACGTAAAGGTAGTATTGCTTCTGCACCTGCTTCACCCATAAGACCAATGCCATTAGCCATAGGAAATATTGTAGGTTTTTTGACGATACCCCCATAAGCATATTTTTCTACTTTCCCATTAACAAATGCATTACCATTTGCGTTAGTAAATAAACCAGTAATAAAATTAGTAAATGGTTTTGTAATTGTCTGTTGTATAGCAATACGTGCCATATCAGCAATAATTGAGTTAGCTAAGTTTCTAAAATTAAGTTTTCCTGTAGTAACAAAATTTACTAACGCATCTTCCATACCTTTAATACCTTTTACAACAACATCTGCCATAGATTCTTTAAGGGTTTTTATACTATCACCAAAAGTTTTTAGCTTATCACGCATTGTTTGACCAAAACTTTTTTCTATTGTTTCACCTGCTTTACCTGCTTCTTCATCTATTTTTTGAAAATAACTAGCAGGTGCGTTTGTAGAACCGCTAAATAATTCTTGTATTTTATTAAAACTTTCAGTAAATCTTTCCGAAAAACCTTTTGTAAAATCTTCTCCTAATAATGATGTTAAATTACTTTTTTGTTGTGTTTTAAATCTATTACCTAAATCTTTAGCAATATTACCTGCACCACCTAATAATTTTTGTATAAAAGGTGGTATTTTTATGTTGTCAAAAAAGCCCTGTACACGTTTTGCTGCAACACCTATAACCCTTATAACTTCATCTACTAATTTTACAGTTGCAAATATACCAATAGCTATACCTCTAATCCCTATTTCGATAGCCTTAAAAAATCCACTAAAATCATTTTCTGCACTAAATAATTCACTAAACACACCAACAATAGTATTTAAGGCAGGTAATAATGCATCTGTAAGTTGTTTTCTAAATCCATCAAATCTAATCGCTAATACTGCTATCTGGTCATTAAAAAATTCAGCGTTCTGTGCAAATTCATCTGATACTGCATAATTAAATTCTGTTAGTGATGCTGCACCACCATTTAATAAATTTATTAAACTTGCACCTGATCTACCAAATATTTCCATAGCAAGTGCAGCCTTTGTTGCACCATTTTCCATTGTTGCAAATTTATCTGCTACCTCTCCTAATACCTGTTCACTTGACTTAAATGTGCCATCTGTACCCCTAACAGATATTCCTAATGCATCAAAACTGTCTGAATATGTAGCAACACCTTGATCTGCTTCACGCATAGATTGAGCTAACCTTCTTAATCCTTTATCTATTGTTTCCTGTGATACACCTGCTAATTTACCTGCGTTTACGTATGCTTGTAATGTATTAGCAGCTATACCTGTTTGGTCTGATAATTTACCAAAACTATCCGCACTATCTATTGCACCTTTAACAAGACCTACAAATGCACCACCAGAAATTAAAATACCAAAAGTAGCAAATGTTTTATTAAGACCTCCCATAGCGAGCCTTAAATTTTTAACACGACCTGCAACCCCTTGCATAGAGTTACCAAGACGTTTTATAGAACCTGCACCTACAGTTTTTGCTGCTACTACTAAATCAAATTTTGCCATATTATTTTTCCTTATTTAATGCCTGTAATGCTGCAGCTTCCATAATTTGTAGATTTTC
>VTLG01009871.1_pt1 | contig 17215 bp, 3 predicted proteins | sample 4694571 | NCBI WGS metagenome assembly VTLG01 (sample SAMN12604809, study PRJNA352737) | marine metagenome | biome: ENVO:00000447; feature: ENVO:00000209|ENVO:00000569|ENVO:01000036; material: ENVO:00002151; isolation source: viral sequences binned using virsorter ...
AATTTATGCCGAACTAAACTTAATGAGCGATTTTTTAATGAATTATTAGGCACACAAATTGAAGATTCACTATTTGACTTAAATAATGGTGACATTGCATCTATTCTAGAGACAGAAATAGAGACTTTATTGGAAAACTATGAGCCTAGAATATCTTTGAACGATGTTTCTGCTGTAGCAAGACCTGATGATCACGATTTATACATTCGTATTGGTTATTTTATTACAGGATTACCTTTTCCTGCACAAAATATAGAATTTTTACTACAACCGACTAGGGTATAATGGCATTTAATCAGTTTACTAACTTAGATTTTAACGATTTACGTACTCAAATTAAGAATTATTTGAGATCTAGTTCATCATTCACGGATTTTGACTTTGAAGGGTCAAACTTCTCTGTATTAATAGACACTTTAGCGTATAATTCATATATTACATCATATAATACCAACATGGCTGTCAATGAATCTTTCATTGATAGTGCTACCTTAAGAGAAAATGTAGTTTCTTTGGCAAGAAATATAGGTTATGTACCTAGATCTAAGAAATCTGCTATTGCAAGAATAACTTTTAGTATTGATATCACAGGAAAACCAGTACAAACAGTAAAATTGCATAAGGGAATCGTTGCAGTTGGATCAGTTCAAGGTGGTAATTACATATTTTCTATTCCAGACGACATTACTGCGACTCCAAATTCTAGTGGTATCGTTACTTTTGAGAATATTTCAATTTATGAAGGAACATATTTAACAAAAACTTTTAAAGTCAACGATTCATTACCAGATCAAAAATATATTATCCCAAATGAGAGTATCGATACATCAACTGTTCGTGTAACTGTCAAATCTAACGTTACCGAGAACTATGTTCCGTATACAAATATCTTTGATGTGAATAAGGACTCAAGATTATTCCTAATTCAAGAGATTGAAGATGAAAAATATCAAATTATCTTTGGAGATAATACTTTAGGAAAGAAACCAGTTGACAGAAGCACTATTGAAGTCAGTTATATCATGACAAATGGTATTGAAGGTAATGATGCTTCTAATTTTAACTTCAGTGGTAAGTTGACCTACATGCTTGGTGGTATTGAAACAAGTATTGACGATGGAATTACTAGTTTAAGCACCCTACAAGCGTCTGAAAACGGTGACGAGATAGAATCTATAGACAATATCAAATATCTTGCTCCAAGGGTATATGCATCCCAGTACAGAGCAGTCACTCCAAACGATTATTCGAGTTTAATACCATTTTTATACCCAAATATTGACTCTGTAAGTGCTTATGGAGGTGAAGAGTTAGATCCACCTCAATACGGTAAAGTTTTTATCACTGTTAAACCCAAAAATGGTGAAATATTGTCTTCAATAACAAAAGATTCTATTAAAAATGATTTGAAGAAGTATACGGTTGCTGGAATTAAACAAGAATTCATAGATTTGAAGTATTTGTTTGTTGAATATGAGTCAACAGTGTCATATGACTCTGGATTTGTTCCAGATCAACAACAATTAAGATCTAGAATCCTCTCAGCTATCGAATCTTATTCAAAATCAGCAGATATTAACTCATTTGGTGGAAGATTGAAGTATAGTAAATTGGTTTCTACTATTGATAAGGTTGATACTGGTATTACATCCAATATTACTAATATTGTTATGAAAAGGGTCATGGTTCCAGAGTATAATGTACTTGCAAACTATGAAATTTGCTATGGCAATCAATTCCATGCTGATATGGAGGGTTTTAACGTTAGATCTTCTGCATTTAAGTTAGAAGGTGTTGCTGGAAATGTATATTTGACTGATTTACCATATAGTGACGGAAAAACAGGCACTGTTAAATTCTTTACTATTGTGGATAATGCGATTAACTATATTAATGAAAATGCGGGTATAGTTGACTATGTTCATGGTGAAATTATCCTTTATCCGACAACTATTTCATCAAGTAGTGTAAATGCTGGAATTGAAATAGAAGTGACTCCAGAATCCAATGATATCATTGCAAAAGAGAGCATTTATATCGTGCTAGATAATACTGGAAGTACATTAAATCTTAAAGAAGATACAATTGTTGCTGGGGCTAACAAATCTGGAACAAATTATGTACCACCATCAAGTTTCATCAGTGCTAAAAAGTATACAAGATAAGAAATGACACCTAAAAAAGTACAAATATCTAATATCCTGAATAACTTAATACCTGATTTTATAGAATCAGATCATCCAAAATTTAAAGAATTTTTGGAGCAATATTATATTTCTGAAGAACATACTTATGGAACAACTTATCTTGCTGACAATTTAAACGAATTTAAAAAAATATCTAATTTAGTTGATGTTTCTCTAGCAGAAGAGCAAACATTACCACCCCCAAATGCTCTTTATCCAACAAAACCTATTATACTAGCAGTTGATGCACTAGCATATGACTCTAAAATATATCTAGCTCACAGTAATACAACTGTAAATCCAGCACAAACATTATCGATTCCTGTAGAAGGTCTTCCTGACACTTATGGACTTATTAAAATTGATAATGAAATCATCACCTATACAAATAAATCATTTGATGAAAGTACTGGATTCACTGAACTAAGTGGTTGTGTTCGTGGTTTTAGTGGTATTTCTGAGATTGACAATCCAAGTAATCCAGAGTTCTTAACATTTTTAGATAGTAATAGTGATTCACATGAATCTGGAACTATTATTGTTAATTTGAATTTTATATTTTTAAATAAATTTTACGAAAAACATAAACAACAATTCTTACCAGGACTCGAAAAAAGGAAATTTAAGCAAGGACTTTCATCTGAAAACATATTATCCAGAGCAAAAGACTTCTATAGTTCAAAGGGAACGGATGTTTCTTTAAGAATTTTATTCCAAGTATTATTTGGAGAAGAAGTCAGTGTAGTCAAACCTTTTGATGAAACAATTATGCCATCTGAAGCAAGATGGAGTGTTACTGATGATATGATTGTGGAAGCTTTACGAGGTGATCCACTCAATTTAGTTGGTACAAAGTTATTTCAGGGTGATGAAGAATCTCCAACAGCATCAGGTGCTGCGGAGAATGTTAAACAGGTATTTTTGGGAAGTAAGAAATATTTTAAAATTTCTTTTGTTAAAGGTTCGGTTATTAATGAAAAAGAACCAGGTTTACCTCCTGAATTTGTTATTAACAGTAGAACCAAAGTTTTAGAAGGATTGCAAGATAAAAGCGTTGTAACTGTTGATTCTACTGTAGGATTTCCAGAAAAAGATGGTGTTTTCTATTATTTGGAAAGAGATCCAAATACTCTAGAGGAATATTATTCAACAGTATCTTATGGATACAAATCATATAATCAATTTTTTGATTGTATTGGTGTTGGTAATTTACCCATAGGAGTTGGTCTAACAGTTGCTGTAGGTAGAGAAATACCAGTCATTAGTGGTAATTTCCTTTATGGATATGAAAATAATGATGAAAGTAAAGTATGTGAGATGAGAATTGTTGGATCAGTCTCAGGTGTCTCAGCAAATGTTAGTAGTACAAAATATTTTAATGTAGATGATACTATTAGAGTTAAACATTTGGGTGAAAAAACAGATTTAAACGATCCAAAATTTAATAAGTGGTTCTATAACAACATTTCGGAGATAGAAATTTTAGATTTACCAAAATCAGATCCAAGTAATACATCATCAGACACTATTGTAACACCAGTAAATCATTTTTTACAAATTGGTGATAAAATTGATGTTTTTAATAGAGATACTGAAACTATAGCTGTAAATCAATCTGGTAATCAAATTTTGAATGCGGAGGTGATGAGTATTGAGAGTGATACAAAATTTAAAATTTCTGACAGTATAATCGTTGGGTTTAATTATTACTTTAGAAAAAGATTAGATTATGTCTCTGCTGGTTTTGGTATAACTTCTCTACTTGGTAATATTCAAAATACTTTTGTTGATTCAGATGATAATACATACTTAACTTTTTCTGGATATCCAGGTTTTGATACAAATACTGATAATGGTGAAAAAACTTTCAAATCAGTTGGTGTAAGTACAGAAACATCTCAGATTACGATTACAGATCATCAATTTGTTAATGGTGAAAAGGTATATTACAAAGCACCAACAACAGGTATTGGTACTCTTGGTCAAACAGGAATTAATGTATTTACTGTAAAAAATAGAATGAATCAAATTGGATATGGTAGTACATTTTCTGATGGATATTATTATGTTAATAAAGTAGATGACAATACAATAAGATTATGTGTTGGTCAAAATAGAGTAGTTGATGAAGATTTTGAATTAATCAAATATACTGGGATTTCAACAGATGCTGTACATTCTCTTATTCCTGCAAAATTATATGAAGGTGGTGGACTAAAAAATCAAAAAAACTTCAAACGTATATTTAAAACCCCATTATTGGCAGAAACTAATTCAGAAATTATTGGGCCTATTGGAGTTTCATTAAATGGAGTTGAATTGCATTCTCCTATAAGTCAAGATTCTGTTTTTTATGGGCCTATTCAAAAAATTGATATTTTTGATAGTGGAGAAGGTTACAGTGTAATTAATCCACCAAATATATCAGTCACTGATTCATATGGTAGTGATTGTGAATTATATCCTGCTTTTTCTGGAAAAATATCAAAATTAAATCTTCTCACACAAGGATTTGATTATGTTGATACTCCTACCGTAACAATTAGTGGTGGAAATGGATCTGGAACAGTATGTAAGGCAAAAATGAGATCTTTGACTCATTCTGTTGCTATTGATGATGCTCAAATTTCTATTGGATCGTCATCAATTACACTTCCTACTGATATTGAAGGTACACAATTAGAACATAAATTTTTAGACGGAGAAGAAGTAATATACAATACAAAGGGTTCTCCAATCGGCATTACTAGTACGAATGTTGGATTTTCTACTGATAAATTGACTTCTAGTGGTAGATATTTTATTGCAAAAATTAATAATAGTACTTTTCGTTTAGCTATTACAAAAGATAGAGCACTTAATAAAACAAAATTAATTGAATTTAATGCATTAGGTGATAAAGGTCATACCTTTAAATCTGCAAAATTGAGAAAAATAATTGATGAAATTGCAGTTATTGAAACTGGTTCCGAATACATTAACAGAAATGTTGTTGTTGATTCTCAATCATATCCACCAGAAAATAAAAAAGATTTAATTGATACTTTTAGTGGAATCGATACAATTAATGATTGCATATATGCAAAAAATCATGGATTTAAATCTGGAGAAGTCATAGAATATTCATCCACTGGCACATTAATTTCTGGATTATCAACCACAACAGCGTATAAAATAAAAGTCATAGATGGTCATAAATTTAAATTAAGTAGTGCGGGAACAATTTCTACTGTTTCAAGTACAAATTATGATAGAGATATATTTGTAAATGTTACTGGAATAGGTACTGGTACACATACCTTTAAATATCCAGATATTCAAGTTAATATTAAAGGTGTTGTTTCTGCTGGAACTACAAGTAATATTCCATCATACTATAATGCAACTGCAGACGTTGATGTTAAAGGTAGTGTTGAAAATGTTTATGTTAAATCTGGTGGTATTTCATACGGTACAGAAAATATTGTAAATTACTCAAGACAACCAAATATAGAATTTTTAACTGGAAGTGGTGCTAATTTAGTACCAATTATAGAATCAGGTGCAATCATTGATGTAATGATATTAACTCCAGGGCAAAATTATACAAGTGCTCCTGAGTTACAAGTTGTTGGTACAGGTACAACTCAAGGTTTTGCCAGATTAAAAGCTAATGTTTCTGGTGGAAAAATAACTTCTATTGATATTCTTAGTGGTGGAAAGAATTATGTTAGAAATCAAACAGATATTGTAATTGTTCCTAGTGGAAAAGGAGCCAGATTGAATGCTGAAATTTATGAATGGAAACTAAATTCGGTAGAATATTATGATAAGTATCTTTCTAACATCAATAATGATGCAATGGTTCAGATTACATCACCTCAATTATTTAAAGGTGTTAAACCTTGCTCGTTCTATCCAGGTCAAAAATATCGTAGAATTGTAGGAGATAATATAGGCGACGCTCCAAATTATGATGAAAAATATGAAGGACATGGTAAGATAATTGGATGGGCCTATGATGGAAATCCAATTTTTGGTACTATAGGAGAAAGAGCAGGTATTGGAGTTACATGGATGCAATCCAGTTATTCTATTGATCTTAATACAGGTATTGGTTTAAGACCTTCTCTGTCCGTATGGGGATCTGGTCTTTTTATTCAAGATTATGCTTACAAACAAAGTGGCGATCTTGATGAATTTAATGGTAAGTTTATAAGACCAGGAGAAGTTAGTGATTTTCCAGAAGGAACATATGCATATTTTTCTACTTTAGATATTAGTACTAAAAAACCAAGTTTTCCATATATTACGTTAAAACATCACAATCACACTGATGAATTTAATTACGATGCTGTTAGGGATCAAAGTGATGAGTATATCAATACTGGAGAGTATAAAAGAAATGTAACTCACTTAGGATTGAATCAGAATTTTATAGAATACCCATTCCTCAAAGAACCATTAGCATCAAAAGTTGAAGTAAGGGTAGATTCAATAGAAAGATCCAATATTCAAAAAATAGATGTCAGTGATAGTGGATCTGGATATAATGTTGGTGATTTAATCAAATTTAATGACAATAGAGTAAGTGCTGAAATTTCTGAAGTTTTGGGAGAACCTATTGTTTCTATAGCAACAACAGAGAGTTTATTTGATAATGTTAAATTTTCATATTTTGATGGAAAAGTTACTGGTATAACAACGATTCCACATTCTTTGAACTCAATGGAAGATATTGAAATTTCAGGAATAAGTTCGGCACTTTATAGAAATATTGAAGGATTCAGAAAAGTTGGTATCACTACAGTGAGAACTAATGTAGCTGTCGCTATTGGAAATACTACATTGGATACTAATATTTCGTTAAATGGATCAACTCTTAGTGGTAATTTTGAAATAGATGATGAAATACAAATTAATGCAGAGAAAATGCTTATCATTGGTATTGATAATGTAAATAACAGATATAAGGTTTCTAGAGGATATGATAATACTACACCTGCAGCACATTCAGCAGATTCTGAAGTTAGTAAATTATTAAAAGAATTTACATTTGATATAAACGGAAAATTTGAGAATAAAAATATTGAATTTAGTAGAGTTAAGTATTTTGTAGGTGAATCTTCTGTTGGAATTGGTAGTCTTTACACTAACGTAGTTGTTGGAACTGTTGGTAGTAGCAATATCAATAAATCTATTCCACCAAGAGCAATTTATTTACCAGGTCATCAATTCAAGACTGGTGATGCAGTTACTTTGGTTGGATATGGATCTACCATTTGGGCATCAGAAAGTGTTGGTTTAGGTAATACGTTCAAACTTGCAGAAATGCCTAATTTATATACTGTAAAACTCAGTGATGAATTTATTGGATTAGCAACTGTAAGAAGTTACATTGGATTATCTACGGCACATGTATATTTTACAGGTATTGATACTTATTGGGGTGATAGTCAAAAATTAGAAACTATCGAAAACAATATTACTGGAAAAGTAACTAAAGTTAATGCTACTGTTTCTGTTGCAGCTGCAACAACCACAGGATCTCAGCATCCTTTAATTGTAGGAGATAATGTAAGACTTAACATCGAACCAAATCGTACACAATACTTTAATTTTGTTTATAATAGTGCAATTAAGAAAATTATTGTAAATCCTGTTTCTATTGCATCTACTGTAAGTACCTTATCCGAATCAATTAACTCTGGAACAAATGGAATATCTATTGCACAAGATGAATTTATTATTCCAAATAACGATTTTGAAACTGGTGATATTGTAGTTTATACTGGTTCAAATGCTGCAGCACCTCTAGTTAATAATGAAATTTATTATGTAATAAAAAATAGTACTGATACCATAAAGTTAGCACTTAACGAATATGATCTTAAGGTGTTTCCCAATAATAATATTTTATTAACAAGTGCTGGTTCAGGATCTCATCAAATTGCTAAAATAAATCCACAACTAATTTTCTATAAGGGAAATAATGTTTCAATCGCAGCTTCTGATGCTAGTTTAAGTGGTTATGATATTAATTTTTATGCTGATTCGAATTTTATAACAAAAATTAATTCTCCTGATATTACAAAAACAGGAGTAATTGGTGATGAAAGTGTAGATACAAAAATTAATATTTCTATAGGTAGTTCTTTCCCAAGTAATTGTTTTTATAAAATTGAAGGTGAAGGAAGTAATTATATGAACACATATCCAAATTCAGTGGATACTAAAGTTGTAAATTACTCAAATATTTCTACAATAGATTCTAAGTTTAATAAAAAACATACAGTTACTGGAATTGGTGATACTACTTTCAGTTTTACTCTAGTTGGTGCTGCTGAAACTAATTCATACGAAAATACTGGATTTAGTAGTGCATTCTATAGCACAAACTCTAAAAATACAAAAGGTGGTGTTCATGCTGTAAAACTTATAAGTTCTCCAAATAATTTGAATTCTCTTCCCATTCTTACTTCAGTTGGTTCTAGCACTGGAAAAGGAGTTGTATTTGATATTCAATCTGACAATATTGGAAAAATTCAGTCTGTTACTGTTCCTTATCAGGGATTAGAATTTTCACCAGATAATACATTAAGACCAAAAGCAGATAGTAATGTAATACTTAATTTAAAAAATACTTTAACTCTATCAAAAATTGGTATTTCTACTGGTGGTAAAAATTATGCCAATGGCCCCGAAATTCTTGCAGTTAATAAACCAACAATTGCTGGAAGAACAAATCTTAAAGGTGGAGCAGTTGATAGTGTTGATATTTTAGCAAATGATAGCAATTTGAATGATACTTTAGAAATAATTTCTACAAATAATACTAATGGTGTTGGAGTAGTTAATGCTACTTCTGAATTTAATATTACCAGACAGCAACAAGAAAATAAGATTTTTATAAGAGTACCTGCCAATTATGCTGGATTCACTACTGCCACATTCCCATTCAAAGTTGGAGAAAACGTATACGTTGAAAACATAGATATTGTTGGTGGGGCAAGTTCAACTGCTAGTGGATATAATTCGGATGGATATGATTTTAAGACGTTTGAGGTTACTGCTATTGATGTAACAAGTGATTCAGAAAGCGTTAGTTACTCTATTCAAGGAATAGGAAATACTGGTGGTACTTATGATGATACAAATAATTTTGGTAGAATAATAAGAGAAGCAGATTTAGCTAAATTTACACCAGAGTTTAAAAAAGTAGAATTTGTTGAGGGTGAATTAATAAAGTCTTCTAGTGGTGCTAGTGGTAATGTTAGCGTAGGTGGTTGGAATTCAGAAAATGACGTATTAAAAGTATTCAATATTCAAGGAGAATTTAAAGAAGGTGATATTATTACTGGTACTATTAGTAATTTCAAATCAATTGTAAATTCTTTATTTGTTTCTGACTTTGATTTGAAAATTGATAGTGTTGTAGAATCTATTAATGATTGGAGAGATGATACTGGTAAATTGAACGTAGATAATCAAAGAGTTCATGATAATGATTATTATCAAAGATTTTCATATGCAATTAAAGGTGATGTTCCTTATGATAAATGGAAAGATCCTGTAGATAGTCTTACACATATTTCTGGATTTAAAAATTTTGCTAATTTAGGAATATCCTCTACTGTTTCAGCTCAATTAAAACCAGATGCGGATGTTGACGTAAGAATAGATCTTTCAAGTCAGGCTTCTGTTTTTGAAAGGCCTTGGTTTGATTATGTAACTGAAGAAACAGATAGTAATAAATTTTCTAAAATTATTAAATTTGATAATAAAACAATAACAAATTATAATGAATCTGTAACTAATAAAGTACTTTTAGTTAATGATATAAGTTCAGAATTTACTGGAAAATCTAGTACATTCACTGGAGAGCATAGATTCGTAAACGCTGACACTGATGGTATTAACAAGACTGGTGGTGGTAATTTAACTGCAACAACTGGAACTGCATATGATCCAGTAACTGGAGTTCTAACTATAACTACTACAACTGTTCATGGACTTTCGACTGGAGATACTATAACACTCGAAAATAATAGTATTGCATTTAAATGCTCAAAAGATAACTATGCTACTGATCACACCTATCCAAGAAAGACTGATCCAGCATCTACTTCAAATACCCAATTTAATAATGGATTATTGGAAGTAACTGTTGTTGATAGTAATACATTTACTGTCGTAGTTAATAATCCAATAACTGGAGGTCAAATTGTTGGCGTAAGTACATTTACATTAAAAACAAATATCAATGGTGTAGACTATAGTTTATTACATCACTCATTTAATCCAGCTACATCTACAAATGTTGATGATATAACAAAACATTCATTCAATATCCCAAATCACTATTTTAATAGTGGGGAGGTGATACATTACGCCCCTAAAACTGCTGGAAATTCTATTGGTATAGTAACAACAACTGTTGCTGGTATTGGTGTTACTGACAAATTACCACCAACATTATATGCAATAAGAGATAGTAATGAAAACTTTAGAGTAGCAGTATCGAAAGAAGATGCTGTTGATAGTAATGGAATTGGAGTTACTTTTATCACTTCTGGTGGTTCTGTACCAACATATGGTGGATCTGGACACACATTTAGTGTTCCACCAAGAGATGCAACTGCTAGAAATTTAATTCTAGTTGATAATATTATTCAAAGTCCACTAGCAAGAAGAGCTATATCATTAGAATTATCTGCTCCAGTTGGTATTGGATCGACTGTTATCTATGTTACTGATGCAACTCAATTGGCAGGAAAATCTATAGTTCAAATTAATGATGAAATAATAAAAGTAAACAGTGTTGGTATTGGGTCTACAACAACCTTGCGAGTAACTAGAGGTGCAATGGGTACCCAAATAGGTGTTCATACAGTTGGAGCAGGAATAACTGCCCTATCAGGTGATTATAGAATCGAAAAAGGTAAAATACATTTTACTACTCCTCCATACGGAAAGTCTGGAAAATATGACACAAGTTCTTCTTTCCGAGGAAGAATATTCTATAGGTTAGATTATACTGATAATAATATTATTGATGATCTTTCTGATACATTTACTGGAAGTGCAAGTCAATTTACATTACAAAGTGAGGGAACAAATCTTCCAGTTGGTATTAGTTCATACTTTGGTGTGATTCTTATCAATAATATTTTCCAAAGACCTTGGTATTCTGATCTTGGAAGTTCTGATAATAACGATTATATAGTTGGAACTGGTGTGACAGTTACATTTACTGGATCTGCAGCAAATGGAGATCTTCCAAGGGGTGGTATTATTGGTGAGTTTACTGTGGGAGTTGGTAGTGGATATCAAATTCCAACTAGAGCGATAGCAACTCCTGTTGTTTCTGTTGCAGGAACTATTGCTTCCGTTGCTATTAATACTGCTGGTCAAGGATATATTTCTTCCCCAAGAGTTTCTATTGGAGTAACATTCCCTGATGGAACAGGAAGTGAGGCATTATTAAGTGCTCATATTAATAATGCTGGTATTGTTACTAGTATCACTGTTGTTAATCCAGGTAGTGGATATACGACATCAAATATCCCTACTTTAACAATTGATGAACCTTCACCATACATTGACATTCCACTAACAGGTGGAAGTGGATCTAATGCAACAATGGATGTTGTTGTTGGAACTGGTGGAAGTATTATTTCTTTCGATATTAATAACCGTGGAATGGGTTATGAAGTTGGTGAGGAACTTACACTATCAGGATTACCAGTTCAAGCTGGAATTGGAACAACTGCATTTACTTTAACAATTGAAAATGAATATAAAGATAAATTTGCTTCTTGGAATTTTGGTAAGTTTTTAGAAATGGATGATTTTAGTGAACTCTTCAATGGATTTAAGAAAACTTTCCTAATAACCAGAACAACTGCATCTAAAGAGTATTATAGTATTGATAAAAGAGCAGGTTCTGGAATAGTTCTAGCAAATAATCTTCTTTTATTCTTGAATGATGTATTGCAGATGCCTGGAGAAGATTATGTCTTTGATAAAGGTACTAAGATATCATTTAGAGAAGCACCTCCAAAAGGAAGTAAATTTAAGTTCTATCTTTATCTTGGATCCGATAACGATGTATCTGATGTTAAAGTTGATGAAACTGTTAAAGTGGGTGATTTACTTCAGATCAGAGCAGGTATTGATACTCTTTCTAAGGATGATAATGGTAATGTAGAATATAAAACTCTTAATTTTCCTCCTTCTCAAGAAACTAGGACAATACATGAATTAACTGCTTCTGATCTTGTTAATACTAATACCTATTTTGGCCAGGGTATTCTTGCCAATTCTGATTTTAGTAGACCAGTTTTTTGGACAAAACAAAGAGAGGATAAAATAATTGATGGTTTGTTAGTTTCCAAAGAAAGAGATTATTTGGAACCACAAATTTATCCAGCTACAAAAGTTACAAAAAGTTTTTCAGCAACAGATACTAAAATATACGTTGAGGATACTTATGCATTCCATCATATTGATGCTTCTGTTGGTAGTGTATTAAATGATGTAAGAATTTCTGGATTGGCAACAGCAGCAACAGAATCTTGGACAGGAAGATCACCTTTTTCACTTGCCCAACAATTTGATAATCAACCAGAACCAAAAGAAACACTTAGATATAAGAAAGAAAAAGAAAGAGCAGTAAATGATGTTGTTACATCACCAAGACCACAGTCTGAAGTTCTTCAGAATTGTACATACACTGGTGATTTTGGAGTAATTATTGGAATAACAACACATACAAGTGGAGTTGGTACTGCAACACCTTCAATTAAATTTACAATTAAACCAGATCCATCAATTTATGATCCTTCTCCTGATCAAGAACAAAGATCTGTATCTGGAATTACTACTGGTGATTATTTTGTTGTTAGAAATACTGTAATTGGTATTGATACTGGTGGAACTAAATCGTTAAATACAGGTGTCAATGATGTTATTTCTATTGGAAATAGTTTTATTGATAACATTTATTATGCGAATACTTGGGTATCTTATGCTGCAACTGATGGTGCAATTACTGTTACATGTAATGTGGATTCATTATCTGGAATTAACACTCTTGGTTTAACAACCGTAGCAAATCTTGGTACGTATAGTTGGGGAACAATAAATGTTGCTTCTAGACCAGCTGATGCTAAATCATTTGAAGTGAATCAAGTTGGACTTGCAACAGACACTGTTGAAGCATCTAGAACCCTACAAATTATGCTAGAAAGTACCGATATTAGATAGATATATTATATTGGTATAAATAATCAAAAAAACACAGCAATGCCAGCGATAATCACAGACCAGTTTAGAATATTGAATGCCGAGACTTTTATTAAGAGTTTTGTTGGTGTTGGTACGACTGGAAATAATAATTACTATACGTTTTTAGCTCATCCTAATCCTGGATATACGGACGTAGTAAATTATGGAAAAACTAATTGGAGCACAGATATACCAGATCCTAGAGATTCTTTTCAACAAGAAAGTTTATATCATGATAGTATGCTCTTCTTGAAGAAAGTTCAAGAAAATGATGTAACAAGAGTAATTCCAAGAATAGATTGGCAATCTGGAACTACCTATGACATGTATAAGAATACTTATGATGGAGATTATTTGTCACCTATCAGTGGTTCCACTACATTATATGGATCAAATTATTATGTTATGAACTCTGAGTATAGAGTTTATATTTGTATTAATAATGGAGCAAATCCAAACTCTAATGGTGAAAAATCAATATATGAACCAAAATTTGTAGATGATGCACCAAGAGCAGCTGGTACTGACGGGTATGTTTGGAAGTATTTGTATACTATATCTCCTGCTGATGTTGTTAAGTTTGCAACATCAAAATATCTTCCCCTTCCTAAAAAATGGGGAGATGCGTCTACACTATCAGTTAAAAATGCTGCGGTTGCTGGAGAGATACAGACAATTATAATAAAAAATTTCGGTTCTGGATATGAAATTAATTCTGACCCTGCTACTTCAATTACTAATGTACCCATAGAAGGAGATGGAACTGGTGGTAAAGCATCTGTTAAAATAATTGGTGGTGCAGTTACTGAAGTAGAAGTTACACAAGGTGGTACTGGTTATACTTGGGCAAGATTGCGATTTGAAAAAGGTGTTGAAGGAGGTACAGGAGGGGCAACTGACACCGTTAATACTGGAGAAGGTGCTGAATTCGAAGTTATAATTCCTCCACCAGGTGGACATGGTGCAGACATTTATAGAGAACTTGGTGGATATCGAGTAATGGTATATTCCAAATACGAAAATAATGTCGATGATGTACCAGATTATATTACAGACAATGATTTTTCTAGAGTAGGACTTATACAAAATCCTTTAAAATACAATGGAACAGGTGGAAGTGAGTTACTAAATAGTACGACTGCAACTGCTCTTTCTGCATTAAAATTAACTGGAACTGGAGTTACTGCTGCTAATTTTGCTAATAATGCACAGATTACACAAACAGTTTCCGTTGGTAACACTGCAATCGGATTAGTTGCTTCTTGGAATCAAAATACTTCTGTATTAAGATACTATCAACCTGTTGGATTTTCCACATTATCAGTTGCTTCATTTAAGAAATTAGCATTTACTTCTGCAGCTGGTTCAGGTAATATTACTGGTGGTACTCATCCAACTTTAGGAACTCTTAATTTAGCTCCTGATACTACTTTCAATAGTAATGTAATTTCTGTTGGTGGTAAAAATGTTGATTTAGGGCAAACATTTAATGCTGGTGTTGCTCCCCCAGATATTGAAAAATATTCTGGGAATATTATATACATTGATAATAGAGCACCTATAACTAGATCATCCTCCCAAAAAGAAGAAGTAAAAATCGTAGTAGAATTCTAAACAGATGACACAAAATACAAATCTGAACGTTTCTCCATATTTTGATGATTTTAACGAATCTAAAAATTATAATAAGGTACTGTTTAAACCAGGATTTCCAGTTCAGGCAAGAGAATTAACTACTCTACAATCTATTCTTCAGAATCAAATTGAAAGATTTGGCCAACACTTTTTCAAAGAAGGGTCAATGGTCATTCCTGGTGGAACATTCTATGATCCTGATTATTGTTCAGTTAAAATTGATCCAAATTTTGTAAATATTCCAGTAAGAAACTATACTCAATTTTTAGCAGATAATAAAATAGAAATACAGGGAGAACTTTCTGGTGTAAGAGCAACTGTTGTTAATAGAATTACGTCAACAGAATCTATAGATGGATTTGATACTTTATATGTAAAATATAATAAATCTGGTGATGATGGAGAAACAAGAACTTTTCAGAATGGAGAAAACTTAATTACTCTTTCTGATATAAGTTTTTCAAATACGAGTATCGAAGCAAATAATCAATTTGCTAGATGTATAGTTTCTGATGCAACATCAATAGGATCTGCATTTTCTATTAGTGAGGGAGTATTTTATATTCGTGGATATTTTGTCCGAGTCCCAACTTCAACAGTAATTTTAGATCAATACACTAATAGTCCAAGTTATAGAGTTGGTTTATCACTTAATGAGGAAATAGTTAGAGCATCAAATACTAATGATGATCTTTTTGATAATGCAAGAGGATTTTCTAATGAATCTGCACCAGGTGCTGATAGATTTAGGATATCTACAACACTATCAAAGAAAAATTTAGATGATAATAATGATATAGATTTTGTTGAATTATTACGTATTGAAGATGGTAATGTAAGAGAACAACTAAAGAAAACTGATTATAATATTTTTAAAGATGAATTAGCAAGAAGAACATATGATGAATCTGGGGATTATTACATCAAACCATTTAATATTGATGTTAGAGAATCATTGAATGATAGAATATCAAATAGAGGTGTATATTCAGCACTTCAGACTACTCAGAATGGAAATACCCCAACGGATGATATCATGAGTTTACAGATAAGTCCAGGAAAGGCTTATGTGAGAGGATATGAAATAGAAAAAGTTTCTACTTCTTCTGTTGATGTAGTAAAACCAAGAACAACAAAATTAAAAGAGAATGTTTCTGTTCCTATTCGAGTAGGAAATTATGTTAATGTTAATAGTATTAGTGGTGCTCCTGCAATAGGATTCTCTACTAGTGTTCTTTTATTAGATAGGAGACTTAATACAAACAATGATGATGGAACAAATAAAGGTCTATTAGGAAGTGCACAAGTTATAGGTAAAGCAAGAGTATATGACTTTAAACAAACAAGTCTTGTTGGTGTTGCAAATACAGTTTATGAGACAAGACTATTTGATATTCAAACATTTACTACAATAGGAATTGCAGCAACCACAGCAGGAATTGGTGAAAGAGTTCATATTAAAGGAAAATACAGTGGTGCTAGTGGATTTGTGGAAGGTATGGGTGCAAATAATCTTAGTTTTTATTTAAATGATGTTAAGGGATCTTTCCAACTTAATGAACCACTTTTGGTTAGTGGTTTGGAAGCAGGAAGTAATATAACTTCTATTCATGATAATAATTTTACTTCCATAAAGGCATTACACAGTCCTGGTGGTTCAGGAGCAGGAACTACCAGTTTTGCTGCTAACTTAGTTTTGGATAGAAAGAGAAACGTTTTTGATTCTGGAATTGAATTCTCTATTACTGGTATTACCACTATGGCTACTGGTACTGTATCAGGTGGAGGAATTGCAGACTTTAGAGAATTAGTCAACGTTGGTGATATGCTTACCTATAGTTATTCTGCTTCAGTTGATCCTGTATTCAATAGGGTAACTGCAGTAACTAAGGATAATATTAGTCTTGCTGGCGTATCTACTGTTACTGGTGAGTGTGATGGTGCGACTATTGCAAGTCAATCACCCACGGGTCTTAATATTTTAGATCCAACATTGAATTCTAGTGATGATCCTGGTTTTAGAATCAAGTTGGCAAATACGAATGTTTCAAGTATTAATCTTTTGGATAGTTCTTATGTTGTAAGAAAACAAATTACTAAGAACATAACATCCACAACAGGGTTTA
>VTLG01015066.1_pt1 | contig 17213 bp, 25 predicted proteins | sample 4694571 | NCBI WGS metagenome assembly VTLG01 (sample SAMN12604809, study PRJNA352737) | marine metagenome | biome: ENVO:00000447; feature: ENVO:00000209|ENVO:00000569|ENVO:01000036; material: ENVO:00002151; isolation source: viral sequences binned using virsorter ...
CTGAGGTAATTGCTCCTGCCAAGTTGGTAGACTGGCATTAGCTTCACCGCCATCCAATATTGATGTTACTCCACCCTCAGGTGGTTTTTGTTCATCTGACATTACCTACTCCTTATGTAGTATCTTTTCCTGGTGTATGCCACCTAGGTCTTACTGCTCTTAATTTATCTAATATATCCAATGTGTTGTCTTCGTGCCACACTCCCATATACCAAAGAACATCCTTGGCTATGTTTTGCTCTATCATTTCTTCCACGCTGTTGGCTTCCCTGAAGAATCCCCAATGTGTAAGTAAACCTCCCAGTACATAACGTCCTTCTGTTGAGTCAAGTAATACTTTACGCATAAGTTCACCCATGCTCTTGTCAGGTGTTCTTTGATTAACTTCGTCAAAGCGGTTGACAATAGGGCGGTTATACGTTTCCAGCCCGTCAGTTTGCAGCCGTCGCTTGCTGCGCACCTTCTTCTTCAGTACCCGCTTGCGCCATATTCCTCTGAGCTTCTGAAAGAGTTTTCGCTTGCTCAATCTTCATAGCCTCCTGTTGTTGTTTTAACCTGTCTTCCCTGATACCGACCATTTCCTGTTCTTCCCTTACTAACGACTCTGGAATATTGTGACTTTGAGCTATACGCTTGATCATGTTGTCCCAATGCAGAACATCCTTTCCCTCTGGGTGTACTTGTAATATAGGTATTACCTCTTCCAAAGTCGCCCTTATTGCCTTTTGTTCGAAGTGCTGTTTCTGTAACTGGGCTAAAGGTCCGTTATACTCAACCCGAAGAGGTGAACCAGCTGCTACCCGCGCCAACTGTTCAGGAACTGGAGGCAATAGATTGTTTTCTTCAAGAAGGCTGAATACCCTGTCAAAGATAGGATCTAGGGTTTCGTCCTCAAGGTTTCCAATAATAGGACCAAGCAAGACAGCTCTTTCGTTCCTTAAGTCGTTGAAAGCCATCGCTCTTACGTCTTTCATGTCTTCTATCTTGGAATTAGCCAAGGCTGCAAAGATATTTACGTTAAAAGCCCGTTTTATCTCTTCTTCCGCCCGATCCTGACGGTCAATACCGACATCATAACGTATATCTTCCTGTATTTGCTTGGTTAGCATCCTTGGATCGCGTCCAAAGTAAATATTAGCTCCTGGATGGGTAGTAAAAGAGCCTTTGAGTCTGGCATCCACTAACATAGCAGGGTCGATCATCTTCTGGCTGGCAGTTAACAGGTTTTTCTCTAATCCGTTAATCATTCTGATGGCTGGCCATGCAATATCACCAGGTCCACGGCCATACACTTCCTCTGAACGTACAATGGGTCGCCACACCACATAAGGAAGTGTTCTAAATCCTGATTCCCGTAATATGTCCCGCTGTCCAGGTTGCATATAGACGGATTCGTATTCAAAATCTGTATTGCCATCCCTGAATTCGCTCCGTTCTTCCCTTGGAGCTACCGAATGCCAGAACTCAAAGGTTTCATAGGGGTTTTCACTGTCATAAGCCTTTAATACAGGCTCGGACAAACGGTCTTTCTCGTCTGGAAAGTATCTTTCAACTGCATTTACCGCACTCAACATAAAGGATCTTATCACTCTGTTGACTCTTTGGTGTTCGTCCACCTCAAGCCAGGTTGTCATCGGATGCCAGACATGGAACATAAGCTGTTGTCGGGATTCGTCCCACTCTATTGACATAGTAGCAGTACCACACCAGCCAGCATCAGAAAAGAGTTTGCCCATCTCTGAGTAGAAGTTACTTCTGGAAAGCTCAAAGTAGACCGTACCCGCAGCTTGTTGCAGCCATTCCTTGCCTCCAGAAACATCAGCAAGATTCTGGTTCTCGAAATCAAATTTAAACCACGGAAAGTGCTTGCTGGTCATGTTGCCCTGATAGCCTTTGCTGAAAGTATCGTTGGCTTCTATCGGCACCATTGAGTGGACTTCTTCCGACAGGACTTCACCCCGTTTATCGTCCTGCTGTCCCCGTTGCGAGGTACGGACAAACTCCCTGTCAGGCTGGATGTATTTAGCCTTTTCTTCCCAGTGAGGTTCACGCTGTTCGCGTACCGCTTTCATTTCCTCGTAGTCCTGGTTTATCTGCTTTGCTAGATCTTCGTTAAGTTCTGCCATTGATTTCCTTCTCTATAGTGTTCTTGGTGAATGGATCCCATTCTTCCTGTTGCTCCAAAGCGACATCGGTATATTGCTCGTCCTTGGTCTGCCACCACAACGCCATAAGCCAGGATAAAAGCAAGTCATCGTTAGCTCCGTCACGGTGCTCAAAGCGTTGATGACCAGTTATAGTTAGTTTAACCCTGAAGTCACGTAACTCCTGTTTCAGGGTGTCTGTCCATTCGGGTGCTACTATCTGTACCCGCTTTTGTTCCATGATACGTATACCCGCCATTACCAGTTCCCGCTTCGGTACGTTATAAATACCATCGGCAGCAACCGATACCTGATGCCCGCTGGTTATCTGGATACCGATAGGTTCAAGCCCACGCTTGGCACATTCGTCAAACGGTCCCATCCCTACCCCTGTTACGTCCATAACCAGATCACACTCTTTCCAGATCGTCGGGTTCATCATTATGTTCTCTACACGGTCTTCTATAGCAGTATAGGTAACCCCTTTCATCCTTTCCAGATGACGGGTACGGTAGTACTTCACTACTGCGTTGGGATTGGAGTGCCATCCTACCTCGTTAAATAAACGGTTCTTGAAAGTGTCTACCTGTTCGTTTACCACGATAGCAGTAAAGTCCTGCATCTTGCCGAGGTCGACCCCGATACAGAATCTCACAGTCCAGGTATCCCGTTGGTCTTGCCAGCTACCAGTTCCAGCCCAGAGTCCTCCAGCCGTTCAACTTCGTCCCCGAACATGGCTTCGATATCGGCATTACGAAACAGTTGGTCTTCAGCTTCTACAAACTGGCACTCGTATTCCTGTGCCACGTAGCGTCCGCCCCATCTTACCCGTTGTCCTTCTACCCATTCTTCGCTAATCCGCGGGCAGTCGCGCCATGATACCTGTACCCGATGCCAGCCGTCGTTGATTCCCTGCCAGTCATAAATATTATCGTCGTTATTAGAGACCCAGGTATTGTAGAACGTACCCTGCTTGCCGTTGGGAGTACTCATCAGGGCATAGATACAATCAGGGTTGGTACTCATCATAGGTTCTATCGCCTGGAATACATCTTCAGGTACACGTGAGGCTTCATCCACTATGATCATGTCAGGTGCGGAATAACTCCGTACCGTGTCTGCGTCGGCAGCGAGTACGGCTATATGTGATCCAGTCTCCAAGGTAGCGGTATATCGGGTATCTTCAGCCATCCTAAGTTTAGTCAGCCTGATCGGGTGAATAACCCGCAGGAAGGCATTGCGTCCCTGTCGGTCCATCTGTCCCGAGATAACAAGGGTTAGACTACCTGGCCTACCTAGCGCCATAAACGCCCCGATAGCTCCAGTAGTATGGGTCTTGCCACTTTGTCTGGAACAGTTGAGAATGAACCTTTTATAATTACCTTCAATTAGATCCTGTTGCCACGGATCAGGGTAATAGTTCGTCGCTGGTTCCAGTTGCTTCAATAGTCTCATCGGCCAGTTCCGCGCCAATTCCGCTATCAGAGCTGCTCTCGTCGAAATCGTCTCCGATGCCCGTGGCTGTGATGAGCGATTCTGGGTTTCCATTAGTCCTCGCCTCCGTGATCATTACGTTCAGTTGCTTTATGGTTATATTACCAGCTCCACCGATCAGTCCTGGTTCGTCACGCTGTCTTCCGTAACGTTGCGGGTATTTCCTCGCTAATAATGTCATTGCCGAATTTGGATTTCGCCTTACCACCTCTAAGAGTTCACCTTCACCCTCAGCTTCAGCGCGGTCAATTTCCTGACACAAAAATTTTGCCCGTTGGTTTACCTCCTTGCGTCGATACCAGTTGGCTACAGCACCAGTAGATAACCCCGCCCTCTTGCAGGCTTCACTCCTTGATAGTCCTAGACGCATACCCGCTAAAAGCCGTTCGAACCTCTCGTCGGACATTTTTGTATTCCTACCATCAGGCATACTTTATATATACTAAATTATACAAGTAACCTCAAGACAAATGACCGAAGGTTCATATACCCCCCTATGGCAGGGAAGTAGAATCAGTCCCTACCTATGGGACCCGCTGGGGATTCGACACCCCCTACCCCCTTGTTATAATAGCCAGCTGTCACACACCCTACGTATAACGAGGGTGTGTGTCACCCGACTATATCTAACAAGGAGGTACCAGTTATAGATCACAACTTAAATCGTCTGTGGCAACACGACGAGGATGATCAGTCATTGAATGTCAGACAGTGGGAATACCAAGGCACTGAACTCCCTGAACACGTTGAGTACATGTTTGCTACTCATTGGGAATACATGGAGTGGTGCATGGATGATCCCTATGCTGATAATGATGACCCATCGGCTGGCTTTGGGGTGTATACACACCTGCATGGTCACCTGAATGGTTAACTGATCATCTAACTCTCTGAGTCAAGTGGCGGCTGGCAACATGGTCCAGCTGCCGCATTTATTCACCTTTTTACAATTTTAATTAAAAGAAAAAGGAAGTGAATATGAAGAACAATGAGAGAACAATTACCACATTAATGTTTCCAGATATATGGCTTGCATTACAAGTCTTGATAAATTGTTACAACAGTGAATGGGATACGATCCGACACTGTCAAGCAACTTGCGGGGCTTTGAATGATAGATCTTTGGAAGTCGATGGTTGTTGGAACTGTCCAGATTATGACCCGATAGTAGATATCAAGTTCCATAAAAAGTGGTTTGGTAGAGACAAATCGCTGAACAATGATATCTTAGGTATCCTCAAGGCTTCTTGGGGAGTAGAGGGCATTCTGGACCCCGATAGTTACACACAACATGAATCCAAAAGTGGAGAGTACTTACCTGGAGTAGTTAAGCATTCCGACATGATTGGATGGCTTGACTGGGTTAACAAGTGTATGTCTAACCATTTTAAGAAGAATGATTGGGGTGAGTGGTTCGAACTACCCAAACATATCTTCACAGAGTGGGCACTGCACATGTTCGATAAGATGTGGCATAGGTAAGAGTTGTGTAGAGTGGGGGGAGTTAACGCTCCCCTCATTCTCTTTTTTTATTTTGTTGGTACAATTAATAGCGGTGCACCCAACGGAGGAGGACGTGCCTGTAAAAACTAAAAAGGATAACGTGCCTGCTACCAACGGAGTTATGTAAGTACAGGTATGTAGAGGATTTAAAGTACAGCAGTGAAAATATTAGTCTCCTTTGTATGACAAGGAGGACTAATATGTCCACAATAGATAAATTTAATAATACTAAAGCTAATAAAGCTGGTGTTATTACTGTGCTGGGTAAGGCAATCGCCTTTATGACTAAGATACTTGCATCTAAGGATGCTAAATGGTTGTCTGATACCGAAACCATGTCAAAACTTAATGCATTGGCAGTGGTATTAGAGACACTACTAGTCAAATGTAACAAAATAGCTAATGTTGCACCTCTCAAAGATGAAAAGAACGTCTTTAGAGTTAGCAGATTAGATAGGAATATTAACAAGGCTATTTTGTCAGTACTTGCACAACGTAGGTTTCGGATAAACTTAAGGCAGTTGTTTCCTACCTTACGCTTACCTGACTATGCTACATCCACCACTTTCCACGGCTTTGCACACTGGTTTGAATCAGTTAAGCATGGAAAGCTAAACAAGGGTGTTACATATAGTGATAGTTGGAAGGAAAGCGGTGGTGCAATTGCAGTATGTGACCCTATTATCGGTGCAACTGCCAAAGCATCTAAACATAGTCTTTCAGCCGATCACTTGGCTTCTCTTGGATTATGGATGTCATTTAACAGCTGTCCTAAAGCAATCGATGCCTTGATAGCTGTAGGGGACAAGGAAATAGTAATGGATGATCTGCCATTAACATTAAAGGAAGATGCAATAGGCATCGATCTAAATCTTAAGCTAAATAAGCTGAAAGACCTTTATATAAAACATGGTAAAGCATACACACCAGATGCTTTCAAGAAGTTCATTCAAGCATAAACATGGGGGGCTCATCCCCCCTTTTTTTTATATCCTTTTTACAACAGAGAATAGTTTTGTGCAACCAACGGACTTCTCGTACTAGTTGTTTTTCCTCCTAACTTTTTTCCCGTCGTTCCTTGGGAAAAAAAAGATTAGGAGGAAAAGATAATGATTAAAAGAATATGTATAAAAGATTTTAATTATAGAGAATTTGGGAATTGGGATGAAGATATGGTGTATATAGGTAGAAGAAACATAAGCTACTTACCTAAGGAGATAAGCCACCATCCTAGTTCATCGTGGGGTAATGATTATGTTATGACTAGATATTCTGAACGAGCTGATGCTGTTAACTCGTTTCGTATACAACTATGGCATTTAATTAAATCTGATCCTGATGCTATTAATCGGCTCATATCACTACAAAACAAAACGTTAGTATGCTGGTGCAAGGAGAACCAGTTGTGTCACGGAGATATAATAATAAAGGCGGTAAATTACTATGTTAAAAAGCAAGTGGGATGAACACTTAAATAGAATCGAAGAGAAAATTAAGTTCTGGGCTAAGGCTACCGATGAAGCTACAACAATTGCTGAACGGTTACAAATCATTAATGCCCAAACTGACTTAATGAAAGCTATTGCCACCATGCAAAAATATAAGGATTTGGGTCTCGTGGAAGATCCTATGAGAAACGTTACACCAGCAATTAAGGAGCTACCTAATGAATAAACTGTTTGATCAATACCTAGACGAACGTAAAGATAATGCGGAGGGTACACCAGCTATCCTCTGCGTCTGCGGTTCACGAGGAATAGGGAATCTGGAAAAGGTATCGAACATCTTAAACACCGTTACTGAGGAGCTTGGTATAGAACTACTTAATCCAGGCTATGTACTAACAGGTGGAGCTAGGGGTATCGATTCACACGCTGATAAATGGGCTGAAGATTATCGTTATGAACGGCTCATAATGACACCTGATTGGGACTATTATGGCAAGAGTGCAGGGTATAGACGTAACGAAGATATGATAGAACAAATGTATCTGGACTCCGAAGCTAACACTATTCCCCATTACTTGGTAGCTATATATGACGGTGAATCCAGTGGTACTGAACACATGATAAACACTTATGAATCAAGATTTAAAAGACGGAGCTTCATCTTCGTATCGCAACAAACTCATAGAGATAATCCTACCCATGAATATGCTTCACGGTGGGACACTCGATTTAATGTATAGGAGGTACATATGTCATTTATGAGCCAAACACGGTCTAAAAGGACTCGTGCACACAACAAGTCTCTCAGCACTTGGGAGCAACATCTAGCAAAACATGGAGGAGATGTAAAACTTGCAAGATCTACTCCATTCACACCACCTGACTATGACAAGCTGGAGAAGGAGCGTATAAAACTCTACCAAATGGAAAGAGTCTCCAGCTACACAGGAAAAGGCAAGCCACTGGCAGACTGGGTCGCAAATATTAAGAAACCTGTATGTAAAGCCTGCACAGGACATCCTCACATGACTCTTACAAAATACGGTGAATTTCCTGAAACAATGTTTACCAATCCTGCATCTCCACTATACCTGAAAGACCAAATACCCCTCCTGCAATTCACCTGCCCTAACTGCCAAAATCGTGAATATAGGGAATATATTGAGCAACTGAAACGCTTTGTATATAACCCTAATAACGCACCTAAACCTAAGTCTACGTTAACATGGTCACACTTGTTCTCACCTAGTAGCTCTAACGTAAGCCCGCACACCATAGACAAGATATGTCCCAAGTGCAGGGCATCTAAGGAGCTTTTATGTGAATGTCACTTTGTTGAAAGCAAGGTAACCGCTGTACCTATTGAGCTTAGATCAGTACCTGACTTTCCTAAGCCTGTAGTTAAACAAGCTAAAGTTATCGAAACTCCTCGTACTGAAGAATATAGTCACGAGCACGGCAAAAGACTTGTAAATACCAGATACGCTAACTGTCTCCCACTGAAGCGTAATTACAATCGCAAATTATCCCGACGTGAATGGCTTAAAACAAAAGAGTACACACAGGGATATCAATTCAGACCAGCTGATTGGTTTGAAGGTAAATAAATTGATGGCTTTCTCGGAATCAAGAGTGATTCCGAGAATAGCTCATCAAAAAAATATGGAGGTTTTAGATATGAGTGAGTTTGCAAATAGAATGAAAGAGTGGACTGCACAGTTCAAAGGATACATAGGTAAAATTAAAGATTCTGGATTTAAGACATTACCTTGGAAACAGACTTGGATGACAGCAGAACCTGCTAACTATTCAACTGGTCATGTATATACAGGTTGGAACTCTTTGAACCTGAAAGCAGTCGGAGGAGAATCTGACTATGCTACAGAGCGTCAAATAGGACAAGCTGGATGTTATGTACCAGACGACTTAACTGGTTACCCAATAGGGTTTGTGAAATATCATAACCAGTTTACAGAGGAGGAACGTAAAGACCGTGAGAGCAAAGGATTTACTGGACCAGTACGTATTAACTCTACAGTATATCCTATATCTGGTGTTAGAAGACTCATAAATGATGAGTTACTTGATAACATTGAATCACGAGAGCCTCAACATCTTAAGGCAGAGGAGATCGTAAAGAAACTGGGTATTAAACTCAAGATAGGAAAACCTATGTATGACCCAGTAGAGGATCAAATCTATATGCCTGCTAGATCTAAATATAAAGATCTTAATCTTTTCTTTGTAGACCTGTCACATGAGGTAGGTCACTACTTGGGACATGAGACTCGTGCTCATAACCTTGAAAAGATTAATCGTATTAAGCCTGATTACAAAGCTGTTTATTCTCGTGAAGAACTAACTGCTCAGTTATTTAGCAAGCTGTTTCGTGACTTGTGTGGTATAGAAACCGATGACAACGATAACAACGAAATAGCTTACTGCAAAGGCTGGTATGAAGAACTAAGCAAAGATCCAAGTTTACTTATGTGGGCTGGAGATGATGCACAAAAACGAGCCAACTGGATGGTTCAGCAATTAGTTGCTTAGTGAAGGCTTTAGTAGAGTTTTTCATGTTAGTTATTGTACCATTTGTAATATGGGCATTAATTGACTTATCGTTAAACATAATATTTTAAACTTTCTTGCGTCCAAGAAGGGTATCCGAGGAATGGTTAAGGAGGGTTCGATTCCCTCACTCGGTATATGGGGATTCTCGCGAAATTCCCAAGGGCGACGAACCCGAAAGTAGAGGATTTAGAAATTTCGTGCCTCTAAACGTAGCGTCTGTAGCAATTACCCAAAGTCTAATTATATTAGTGAGTCTAGACTTGCAAACCCGTCGTTGCTAATGAACAGAACGGTGAGCTACATAACGCGAACAGACGGTGAAGGTTGTGGAGTGATCAAACGGTGAGATGTCCTAGGCATATCACATCGTAGTATCGACTCCTGAAGGGTTCGATTCCCTTCCACCGTCCTAAGGTATATAAGCTACTTAGTAGCGTGTAAATCGACGACTTTAGCAGTCCGACGTAGTATACCTTTAGAACTGAACGGTCAGCCAGTTTGAGTCTGGCATGTAATACCAGCATATGGTTCCGTACAGGAAACAAGAGTATTACCGACCTTAGTGGGAGCTGATCAACTCCCACGCTGTTCTACTATTTTTTTTAACCTCATGTCAATATGTCTGGAGGTTGCATCCAAAGGAGTTGAATATGTCTTTATTAAACCATAAATGCCCTGTTTTTAACGCAGATATGTGTATTTTAGAACGCTGCCTTCACTGGAATAAAAAGAAGAAATGCACACATCCACAAAAACATTTCAAAAAATTTAAAAAAGAAACTAAAATACTTAAACAATCTAATTCACAGGAGGAATTATTTTAATGGCAGTAACAGCTAAGTATCCAGGGCGATGTTTTAAATGCAATGGAACATTCGAGGTTGGAGTTACCTTAATCAACAAGGACGACGAACTATCCGAACAGAAAGGTAAATCGATATGGGTTCACGAAATGTGTGGTCCTCAAGCACGAGCACAAGATGCTGAAGTGAGTGAAGGATACCACGCATCCAAAGGAGAGGTCTTAGATAAAGACCCAATTAAAGATTTCACGGAAGAGGAACCGTGGTAAAAAAAGGAGTAAAACATGGTAATAACTAGGAGCAATGTTTGGAATGGAGAGCCATCCATTCCGTATGGTGATTCGGATTTTACAACAGGTGCTAATACCGTTGGAAGCGTTCACAAGAACTGGGATATAGCTGTAACATCAGGAGTCAAGGCAATAACTTCTATGTTTAAAGATTTCATGGGTTTTGACATGATAAATAAAATGGACTTAAAAAATCTTAAGTTACATCCAGTAAAATTTAGTTATGAATTACAATATTACACTAAAAAATATTACGAAGGCGATGCTTCCTGGGAACAGGATTTTATAGACAAACATCTACAACGTTTAAACGAATTTAGACTTCATGGTCTAAGAATGAATAAAACAGATTATGAGAATATAACAGAATGTCTAAGCGAAGTTTGTATATCCTATGAACTTTCTGATAGCGAAAAAAGAACATTATCAAATAAAGACGATTTCAGATCGGAATGGAATTGGTTAAATACCACTCTTAAAAAAGCTCACGTTAGTGACTATTGTGACGTGAATGGCAACTATATAGAACTAGGAGCTACTACTCTAATGTTAGAAAAACTAGGGTTAAGTGTTCTCGAAAAAGTTGAAGAAGAAGACACACCAAAAGAAGAGAACGTCGCTTGAATGATTTACGAAATAATAGTTCAGGCAGCTTTAGATGAGGATAACAACCACATATATAAGCCAATCTTTAGAGGATTTAATGATGAACCTTCCCAGTCGTATCCGTTCCATCAAGAACAGAAACTACTGAAACAGTTCGTTAAAGAGAATGGAATAAATCCAGCTCTTATAAAGATGGATTACATAGATTGTAAGGATGTCAGTGACGACTATGATGATTGTTTTATGTGTATGGGCACTGGGGACATGAATCATAAAACTGGATGTCAGACAGGCCCGCACGTAGACGAACCTTACCAAGCGTGTGACCACTGCTTAGGTGCTGGGGTAGATAAGGATACGAACAGCGACAAGCCATTCTTTAATCAGGTAAAGGAATGGATGGAAGAAATGGATCAAGGTAAGGAATAAAGGAGAAATCAAGATGAAACTTGAAGACATAAGAAAGGCATCTGCTAAACTAGCAGCGCCATTTCCCGAAGACGAAATACATTGGAGAGTTCAGAACTCTAGAGTAAACGGACAAGGAGAACCGCAGATAAAAGTAGTTCCCTACTTAGACGCAAAACAAGTTGAACAAAGACTTGATGACGTTCTAACGGTAGCAAGATGGACCGTGTCTTATCAGCAAATAGAAGGAGGATTCCTTGCAACCATAGGAGTTTTCTTTGGTGACCCAGTTGGATGGGTATACCGCACTGACGGAGCAGAAGAAACCAACATAGAATCTACTAAAGGTGGTATATCTGATGCTTTTAAAAGAGCTGCTGTTAAGTTTGGTGTAGGACGTTACCTCTATGTGCCAGCGCAAAGATGGAACTCTGACTATCTTGGTATAGTTACCGACAAAGGTAAATATAACGCTAAAATAAATTCGGCAGGGAAAAATATATGGATAGAATGGAATCCTCCAAAACTTAGAACTCCTACAAGTAGCTACATAACTGGAAAACCAGTCAAAGGAGTTACAGATAAAGAAATAGCTAACGTATTCGACGGCAAAGAAGTAGTGAAAATAGAAGATCCGCTTAAAGAACCTAAAAAAGAACTGGAGATATTTTGAACAATCCCTATCCAGAAGATGAAAAAGAATACTTCAATATGCCACCTGACAGGAAAATTGTTGAACAATCTTTAATCATTTTAATAGAAGGACTTCTTATAGCAACAATAGATAAAGCAATAGACCAAGGTATAAAAAATACTGGAATTGATCCAGGAGAAGAACTCGAAATACAACATGAAAATATCATGAAGTCATTAGAAGAACACTCTATCGAACTTAATGCAGTTCTCTTGCATATGGCATGGATAATGGACGAAAAAAATAGAAAGTTCTTTATGGAAACTTCTTTAGAAATGAAAAGAATATTTTATGAAAAAGTATTTAAAGGTGAAGAAATCAAACCGATAGCTTCCCTAAAAGATACAGTCAATCTTTCTGATTATATAAATAAATTAACAGGAGGGTGGAAACCTCTTGAAGTAATAGATGGAGAACAAGAATGGCCGAACTAGACATAGAAACAGCTCGAAGAGCTATAACAACTATACTCGAATCACTTTTGTTTACAATAAAAGCATCAGCAAAAGAATTGGAAAAACATTACTCGTCTGAGTATATAGCTAAATCTTTCAATTTTCTTTTTGAAACCTTTGCCGATATAACAACTGGTAAATATGGCTATCAAGGAGAATACATACAATCGGAAGTAAAAAGATTGATAGAAAAGTCTAATAAAAAAACAGATGTAAAAAATTTCAAAGAAGTAGTAAGCCACATACTGGGAGACGAATGGTTTAACTAATGACCGAATTAATAATACCAAGAACAAGAATTTCTTTTAGAGAAACAACATATGCCTTAAATACTCTGTGTCTGGAAACTCCAGAAAGCTGGAAACATGGTGGTATTGTAGAAAAACTCAAAAAAGAAAACCAACAACATTATAAGGTGTCTATTAAACCATACAGAAAACCAAGAAGCACAGGACAAAATTCACAATGCAACCATTTCAATGGTCATGTCAGACAAATATGTGAAGCGACAGGAAATTCGTTTGAACTAGCCAAACTAGCTATAAAAAAACGAGCAGTAGATGAAATGGGATATCCTTATGAAAACATTCTCGGATCTGTTGTACCAAAAAGTGAAGGAGAAGCTAACAGTACGGAAGCTGCAATACTGATAGAACTCACTCACTTAATAGCAGCGGAGCTTGGAATTCACCTAAAAGAAAAATAATGCTAAAATAACCAAGGAGCTACCTTGGATAAGAAAAAAGAACTATATCTAAAAAGATACGCTAATATATACAGAAGGCAAAACGGCCTATGTTCGATAGCCTTCTCGCAAGACTTAGTAGAAGAAATGGAAGAACTGCACCACGCACATATACACAATACTAAACCTAATAGAAAAAGATTTCCTCTACTAATAGATTCTTTATGGAATCTTTACGGTGTATGTCACAACCTACATATGTCTAATCCTTCCTGGTCACCACCTGAAGGACGATGGTCATTAATTGAATGTGATAAAAGGGAAGCCTTTTTAAAAAGACACCCTAAAATTCAAGAGGCTTTGATATGCCGATAAGATACATAAAGCACAAAAGAAAAAAATACACTGTAGATGAAGTTCTCAAGGAAGGTAAGCTGGAACGCTTCTTTCCTCTTTCTTATATTGTGCAGGCAATAGATGAAAGAAATTGGGAGGGGACACCGTCGGTTACACAGTGTCTTAATGGAACTCGTGAAGAGTTTTTAAAGCTAACCACCGACTATGATGTGAAACTGGAAGATAGAGTATGGGCTATCTTCGGCACTGCGGGTCATGCAATACTTGAGCAAGGAGCAGAAAAACTAAACTTATCATCTGAAGTACGTTTGCATGGACGCGGTGTCTCGGGTCAGAGAGACTTGGTAGAACCTTACGATGGCTACCATAGAATTGTAGACTATAAATTTATAGCATCCTACAAAGCTAAAACCCTTGATGATCCCGTAACTTCTGAAAGCGCATGGTTCGACTATACCATGCAATTGAACATGTACCGTATACTGGCTCAGGAGACACCTGACCACCCTGAATTACACCCAGATGAACCTTGCTGGCTATACGGTATAATAAGAGATGGCGGCACGTTGGGTGCTAGACTTAATCAGATTAACTATAAAACCTTTTTCAAACCAGTAGCAAACTTCCCTAATAAGGATGTTATAGACTACTTTGAAGCTAAAAGAGATGCGCTGACTAAAGCTATGGAAACCAATATAATACCATCTAAATGTACAACACACGAAACGTGGGACGGAAAAAAATGTAGCAAATATTGCTCAGTAAAAAAGGAGTGTTTTAAACATGAGTGACTTTTTAGACAAACTTCCTGTCATATCTGACAGAACAGTACCCGAAAATTGGGATCACAATGAAGCTGGATTAGAACTTCAGGAAAGTATAAAGAATTTCAGAACTGTTACTGCTGGAATTTGTAAACAGATATGGGTAGCAAGAATAAAGCTATCGCAACCTGGTAAACGTACAGATCTATCTAACAACGGTACACCTACCTTTGAACAATGGTTAAGATCTAACAAGTTTGACCCAAGAACAGCCAGTAGATGGTTAGAAAGATATGACCCGCTAACAAATAGCATGTTACCACCCAAGCAAGAACAACCAAAGCCCAAAAGATTAAGCGAAAACTTTGATCCCGAGAACTCCCTGACAAATGTGACCCCCAATATTCAAGATAATCATATAGATATAGAATATAAAAATAGCACCTACGTTGAATGTTTAAGTATAGCACACTCAGAACTTAATCATCCACAGGAACATAAGGAATTAACCGAAACAGATGCTGTTGAAGTAGTTCAAATGTTAGGAAGAATAAGCAGGAAAGCAAACAAACTAAAGAATGATATAGAAAAACGCTTTAAACTGGATGACAAAAGCACACTGGAAAACAATCTATTCCAAGCTGCTAAAATGTCATTCTTATCTAAAAGTAAAATGAAGTGGTCTCCAGATCAGTATAAAATAGAAGTGCCCAAATTGTGGGAACTGGTAAATCTATGTACACGAGCTGAAGATCCTATAAACTTCTTAGAACAATACATACAAACCGTCTACGAACTAACAGAAGGTGACGACAAATTCTGGAAGAACAAACCTTTTGTACCAAGTGCATTTGTTACTCCTAAAATGGAACCATATGTATTGAAAGCTATAGATAACCGAGGAGACAAACAGGTTAAGGCGGAGATAATGGATAACATAAAAGGGATATACAGCAAATGACTGCCATAAATTTCGTAGAGTTAATGGAAGCATACTACGGAAAATATAACCCTACTATGCGGGCAGTAGTATTAGAATACTTAACTCATGATGTTAACATTGACTTAAAACTATTATCAAAACATGTCTTAGAAGAACACAACAGCCAATACAAATCACCTCCAGATGTTGCAGTTTTTGCCAAAATAAAAAAAGCAATAAAGAAACACGACCCAAATATATATTACAACGGACGGTGTCTTGGACATTATGATGGTGGAAGATTTATACCTGATCTAACCTCTTTAAAAGGTGATCAGATAACTCGGTTTGTTGAAGAAAAGATATATAGCAAATCTGAATTCATAAACTTTTTAGATAGACTTGACAATCCTGCGCTGGAGGATAAAAATGCAAAGATTTTACAGGTGGAAGCACCTGAACAAGGAGACGACCTTTAAATGTGAGTTTAATCTTCAGTATGTGTTTTCCAAACATTTCACTGCTGATTCTGTTTACGAAGAAGATGAACATCCCTGTAATATAAAAGCTGAATACCAGGTATCAGATGACTGCAACGACTACTGGATGTGCAGAAAACACTTACACTCACTCTTCCCAACAGTAGCGAAGGAAGTCATAGATAAAGAAGGGTTAAAGAATAAAAACTATATAAGAAAAATCTTACGTTCTAACACTTAAGGAATAACAATTTGTACAATTACTTCAAAAAAGACAAACATGAAAGCAGCTTTCTGACAAAAAAAACTGAAAGCTCGCTGCCACCAGCTGCCGTTAAACTGTTTGCTGGTTACGACAAATCTGGTAGACTACGTTACGACAGCTCTACTAGAGAAGATTATTGCGAAAACTGTAATAAACTATTTCAGATATGCCTGCATGAAGGCAAGGGAGTATGTTATAAATGTTACGAGAAGTTAGTACGCACCACCACGGAAGCACCAAATCAACCTACAAAAAAACACCAAAGAAAAAGACTACTAAAACCACGCCCAGAACTACTCTCAGGTCTTGGCAGTTATTAGCAAGAATATTTTTTCTTGTTTTAGGTGCAAGTATAGGAGTAGCTGGTTGTTATTTTTGGCTATACATTAACTATGTTGAACCAAACATACCTGCACCCTCAATAGGAAGGTTTAGATATATATTATTACACGTTAGACCTGAGTGGTATGCCTGGTCAGCAGGAGTATTGATCACCTTAGTAACATCGTGTATTATGTTAGGTCGGTACTTTTTATACCGAAAGGCTTATGAATATGCTTGGGCAAAAACACAAACAAGAACAAGAGACAAGCTCGCAACACTCACAGCTCAAGTCGAAGTATCAGAAACACTCGCAAAATTATGCAAAGAAAAACTCGATACAGCATACGACGAGTTATCGTATCACCGAGGATGGAAAGCCAACGTCCTTAAAGCTACGAGAGAACCCCTCAACAGGGAGGAAAAACGTAGTAATATACTGTTATTAAAATAGCCTGTCGTTGACAGGTTTCGTAAACCAATTACCACGGAATAATTTGTGGTTTTGTTTTACTCAGTCTAGGGGGGATTTTGTAGCTCCCCCCTGTTATGAATATTGTTAGCGAGGTGGAGGGTTTTGTATGTTAATCACTTCCTTTACCCACGGAATCATATGTACCTCCTTTTTTTACCTCCACCTCGCTTTTTTTAGGAGCAAACAATGAAACCCAAACAAGAAATAGAAGACCTTTTTGATAAAGAAATATGCGTAGAGTGCGATGCTAAATGTCATCCAGGATCTGGAAGATACGTAAACAGGTATCCTTACTATGGCGATGAATACGAAGGCTGGGTTTGCGGTTTTTGTGCGGAAAAAACTGAACGGGTTGATTCGGAATAAAAGCCTTGTTAAGGCTGCCAGAAATGGCAAAACAACTAATTATAAGGAGATATATCTTATTGTGCCTTGGTAGCGGAGTTCTATGCCTCCGCTGCCAAATCTTGGAGGTTTTATGAGTTCAAAAGAACCACACATACAAGCACCGCCTGATGATTATATTAGA
>VTLG01003685.1_pt1 | contig 17212 bp, 10 predicted proteins | sample 4694571 | NCBI WGS metagenome assembly VTLG01 (sample SAMN12604809, study PRJNA352737) | marine metagenome | biome: ENVO:00000447; feature: ENVO:00000209|ENVO:00000569|ENVO:01000036; material: ENVO:00002151; isolation source: viral sequences binned using virsorter ...
TTCTGGAATTGTACGGCTTGATTTGTAACATTCCCTGTAGCTGCCGCCACAGGATTTGAAGTGTTGTTGGTTTCTCCCTCTTCAGCATGTGCTGGTACTCCTATTGTGAGAATACTGATAATGAGACCGTAGTAGAAGTAGTATCGATTTCTCTTTCGATCTCTGTTACTTCTAATACTTGACTGGCTGCTCTTGTTACTATCTCTAGTGTGAAGTCGCTTCCAGCGGTCGTCATGTTGAATACCGAATCTGAATCCGCTATTCCGCCTGAAGACGTTGAGGTGTGGGTTATGTTGTCTCCTGACCATTTGTTTAATGCAGACCCATAAGTTGTAGTTGTTATTTCTTCTACAATCTCTTGGGTCGTTGTAGTGGTTGAGTTCATACTGCCTTGAGTGAATCGAGGCGTTACTAACTCTGCTCTTACTACCGAGGGTGAAAACAGTAGGAAGAGTAAAATCCATTTTTTCATTCTTCCTTTTTCTTTGCCATAGGACAGTTTACAGGAGTCATTCCTTTCTTTTGATTGGATGTATTAAGTCCAAAACTAGCCAAAGCCCCAGTAAAAATACTGGCAACAAAGGTTATATCGGAACTTCCTGCCTTCTTAATTACCGGCAATTCCACATAATTAAGAGTAATTATAAACCCTGCCCATACAACCACGCCTAAGCGGACGAAGGTGGAGAGGATTTGTATTTGGGATTCGTTATCCTCCGCAGCATCTTTCAACTTGTGGAGGAGGTTTTTCCCTTCCTTTTTTTCTTCCATGCGTCAATGCGCTTTTGTAATTGTTTTTGAACGTTCTTTTTAATAGGTTCAAATAAAGATTGAGTAATAGTCGTAGTTGTTACTGCTATTACAGCTGTAGTTACAGCCGTTACAACCACCGCAGTCTCAGGTATCGGCATCTCTATATCGATGACAGGTATCTTTAACGTCGGTGCTTCAGGTTGCTCTGTTTTTTCTTTCTCTTCTGGCTCTACCTCTTCAGGAGCCTCTAGATCAGCCGGAGGTATCACCATAGGTTTATATGATGGTACGAGGGCTGAAGGTTCTTTCAAGTAGACTCTAGGTAGGTCTAGTGGTCTAGGAAGTGTGGGTGTAGGTATGTTTATCCTACCAAGGCTTTCCGACACCAGTTGTGGGGGTTTTTTGTTCGTTTACACCGTCTTCTACTGCTTTTTCAATTGCAGCAACAGTACCAGCCTTATTTGCATCAAGTTTTGCTTTAACCCAACCTAAGACAGTAGTTTCTGTTAGATCTGCATAAGGTACAAGAGTCTCAGGTTTTGGTAGATCTACTTCACCAGTTGCTCTAAATTTGTAAGTACCATCTTCACCGTTAACACGATAGATTACTTTGTTTACATACCCATCAGCTAATTCGCGTTGTAGGGTGTTTACTTGCCAAGTTTTTGTTGCCATTGTTTTTAGTTTTAATTAATAAGGTTAACCTGCCTCTAGGGCAGCTACTTTTGCTTCAAGGGTTTCGATTTTTGCTATAGCTTCTTGCAATGCTTTTGTTACATGTGCGACTAAGCCAGCTGAGTTAATTCCTTTATTACCTTCTTCACCATTAATTAGATTAGGTATTTGTTCTTCAACTTCTTGGGCTATAAAACCGCTAATTGATTTAACTACAGGATTACCTTCAGTATCAACTCTACCTTTCCAATTAAAGTTAACTGGCCTTAAGTTTTTAACTTTAGTATAGCTAGTAGCCATATCAGTGATATTATCTTTTAATGCTCTATCTGATAGATCATTTGGATGGCTAAATGTCTCACCATCTCCTCTAACATAGAAACAAGCACTTTTAGACCCTGTTCTATTATCATTAACTATAAGAGATTGTCTACTAGTATTAGATCCATGTCGTTGATATATCTCAAAACCATCTGTACTGTCATCACTTTGACATTCAAAATAATGTCCTACAGTACTAGTACCAATAGTTGCTTTACATACACCAGTGCTATAGATTTCACCTCCAGTTGAAGTACTATAGACTCGTTTGGTATCATCGTAATAAAGTTCACCTCCTCCATCTGCAGTAAATAAAGCCAGAGTTTCAGTTACAGCAGTATTAGTAATTCTAACAGTATCACCAGCGATTTTTAATTGACCAGTGGAATTCTCTATAATACTGTCTGTACCATTATGGAATATATTAAGATCATCACCTCCACCAAAGGTTGCTCTACCATTACCTCCACCAGAACTATCTGATACGGAGAAATTACCACCTGAAGCTACTACTTTACCAGTTACTGTAACTCCAGTTGAACTTGTTGCAAGCTTCGCTGAGTTATCGTAATAGAGTGTTGCGGCTCCATTTTCTTCAGCTTTTAAGAGATCTTCAGTACCACCTGAATTACTAACAATGAGATAATTTGAATGTATATATAAATTACCAGTACCTGTATCTGTTATATAGGAATGAGTACCGTTGTGATAAATTTCTAAATCATCACCATCTCCAAACATACCTTTTACATTATCTCCACATAGCCAACCGTTTGCATTTGTTTCAAACTTCTTAGCATTATCGTAGTAAAGTTCTACGGCTCCATTATCATTAAATACACCGAAAGTTTCTGATCCATCATTATCGGATAATCTGATAGTTGTACCACGAAGTCTTAGTTCTCCCGTACCTTGATCTTGAATATACGAGTTCGATCCGTCATGGTAGATCATTAAGTCATTACTAGTACCCATTCTAATACAACCTAGATCTGATGAGGAATCATAATCAAGTATAGATACATTTTGTAGATTTATTCTACCAGTAACTGAGCATCCAAAACTCGTAGTTTCAAACTTCTTACTGTTATCATAGTATAGTTCTATAGCTGCATTATTTAGAGCTTTAATAGCATTATCTGCTCCACCATCTGAAGCATTAGTCTGTACAAGAAAATTAGTATTAGCTCTACATACAATTTGACCACCTACATGGTTTCTAATAAAGGCATCGGTTCCATCATAAAAGATTTGGAGATCATCACCTCCACCAAATTGTGCTTTAACATTATCTCCATGCATAAGGCCAGTACCTGAATTTCCAGTTACTGATAGATTGCCTGTTACGATGGCACCATTTGCATATGTCTCAAACTTCTTAACATTGTCGTGGTATAGTTCTACAGCTGCATTCAAGTTAGCTACGACAGCATTTTCTCCAGCGTTAACTCTTATCTTTGCACTTCCGTTTGAAAAAAGGTCGAGATCACTTCCAGATGTATTTTTAATATTTAATGATCCAGTACTGTTACTTACGTATGAATTAGAACCATCATGCCAAATCTGTAGATCATCTCCAGCACCAAGTTTTATTCTACTTGAATCACTGTTATTTTCTAAATCACCAATAAATTCAACACCCCAACTTTTAGTTTCTAACTTCGTATTTCCATCATAAGCTAAATATGCTGCTGAAGCATTTGTACCCATAATTGTATTATCATCAGCATCTACAATTCTGTTATTATCACTCTTACCAATCCTTAACGAACCAGTATTACTTTCAATGTAGGTATCTGTTCCGTTATGGTATATTTCTAGATCATTACCTGCACCAAATTGTGCTTTAACATTATCTCCAAATTGAAGAGCTGCATCTAGTACTTCTATATGTTCAGAACCAATTGCATCGTCTGCTATTTTAGCTCCTGTAACAGCATCTGCGGCTAACTTAACTGTAGTTACACTACCATCTGATAGAGTAGCTGTACCAAGACCTGTCAGAGACGAACCATCTCCAATAAATTTAGTAGCTGTTACAGCACCTGTACTTGGGTTATAATGGAAGTCTCCATCAGATTCAAGTCCTACGTTACCTGTAGCAGAAGTATCTTCAATAAAAGGTACTAAGTTATTTTCATTTGTATTTTCATTATCAGCAACTGAAACATGTGCTGCATTTGTAGCATTAGTTATAGTTGCACCAGTAGCTAGTTTAGCTGTGGTTATTTGACTATCTGCTATATGAGCAGTATCTATTGAACCGTCTGTATAATGTTCGGAGTCTATAGCATCATCTTGAATATTATCTCCATCTATAATATCGTTAGCTAAATGTACATGGTCAATACTACCATCTACATAATGCTCTGAATTAATAACATCGTCAGCTATTTTAGCACCTGTGATTGCATCATTTGCTATAAATCCAGTAGCAATAGCTGTACCTTGCCATGTACCTGTACCTATAGTACCTAGTGTTGTAACATTAGTTGTACCAGCCCAAGCAGCAAGTTCAGCATCAGTAGTCAGATCAGCTGTACTTGTAACAGCTTGTACCCATGCACTACCGTTAAACATATACAACTTATTATCAGATGTATTGTAGTATAAATCACCTTCATTATTATCAGACCCAGGATCTGAAGAAGCTATACGGTATTTATCTGCAAAATCATTAACTGTTGCTATGTTTGCTGCTGTTGTATTAACATTAGCAATTGATCCAGCGACTAAACCTATATCAGTACCATCATTAGCAACAGTCGTTACATTGCCACTTATGCCAGCTACAGTTGTTACATTACTGCTTATACCAGCTACAGTTGTCACGTTTGCACTGATGCCAGCAACTGTTGTTACTTCTGTAGCTTTAGGTGTAAGTCTGTGGAATTTATAAGTATGTAATAGAGAAGTTGTCTCTACAAGAGCACCGAAACCAGCTGCTAATACTGTAGTACCGCATTCTGTAATAGTAACATTACTACCTGAAATGTTAGTTAGAGTGGAATCAGGTATAGTACATGTACCACCACTAGGTGTATAAGAAGCTCCTAAGACACCTATTGAGACAATTGTACCAGCACCATTATTAACATCAGGGTTAGTTGCTGGGAAAGCAGCTTCACTTGTAAGAGGAACAAAACCACCTACATCATCTACTAAGTCTACAATTCTTGCATCTATAGCAGAAGTAGTAGCTACTTTATCATCAGAAGCAGTCCAGGTTTCACCTGATTGTATTTCTTCTACAGTACCTTTACCATAGAATATTTCACCAGCTCTTTTAGCGGAGTAAACTTTAGTATCACTAGTTGAGGTACCAGATGTTATTACAGCATCACCTGTTACATTATCAGTATCTACCTCTCCACCTACCCAAACACCAGCTGAAGTTGTTGCAAACTTTTTAACATTATCATGATAAAGATCTACAGCTCCATCTCCTAAACAAACTACAGCATCTTCACCATGTTTGCCTTGGATTTTTACTGATCCACTTACATCAGATATAATTAGATTACCAGTTGAACCAGAAATATAACTATCTGAACCATCATGTAAAATCTCTAAATCCTTACCAGTACCAAATTTTACCATACAGTTATCTGGTAAGTTTATATGACCAGTTGTGGTTATATCCTGTGAACCAAAATCACCTTGAGTTATTTTGTCAGTTTCTTGTATCCTATAAAGGATTTGATCTTGATTATTATTTAAATCAGTAGCCCTTATAGTCGACCCTGTTGCAAAAACAGCTTTAGATTGATCTATAAGTGTATCTCGAAAGATTCTTAAAGCTTTATCGTCACCAGGGTCTGAGTTAAACTTTATTTGTGTGGCTGTTGGAAATGTATATGAAGTTGTGTCTTGGGTGACTCCATCAAGTGATACTTTAACATCACTTTGATTGAAATATGGAAATGTAAAAGAGTAGTTGGTGGCGGCTCCTCCACTTGTTGTATGTAAATTTTCAGTTATTTTAGTTGTAGCCATAAGTTTTATTTAGGTTTAATTACCTAACCAACCATCTTTCAACAGTTGATGATACATTTTTTAATTTTAACCACTTAGATCCTGTAGGCTGACCTTTTGTAATTTCAACTTGTCCTAATAAACCAACAACACACCATTCATCACGCTCACTACGTGGAACATATGTTTTAGTTTTATCCCAAGATGGATTTAATTTTAGGCGTTGATAAAGATTACCTTTAGAATCCTTGGTTGTTACAGCAGCATCACTTGGTACTGTAAGATCTGATGGTATTCTATCAGTAGCATAAGAGTGGTTTACTGTATACTCATCACCTTGAGAATCAGTTTTTGTTTCATCCCATTCTGTAACAGTATATGTTTCTAATTGTTCTTGTCCGAAATCATCTTTTAAATACTTGTTGTTCCAATTATTCCAAGCAGAATTACCTATAACCGAAGAACCATCAACTGGTCTTATAACTCCGATTATATTATCTGTTGAATCACTTCCAGTTGCTGCTCTAATTTTTTCATTATCTAAAACAACTGTAGTACCAACTGCAATTACAGAGCCTGTGGAAGATTCAAAGTATTCAGCATAGTCAGCATTATTATTAGTGAAAGTGCCTTCTGCATTTACATCACCATTTGCTCGGACATGGAATTTTTGATCACCACCAGCATCAAACTGACATAAGTCATGTGGTGTACTTGCTCCTGATGGACCTCTATCACATTGGATTTTTATATGATTACCAACATAACTAGTACCATCAGAACTGTGTATAAATAGAACCTCTCTATCACTTTGAGCTGAAACTAAATCTAGACACCTTACATCCTCAACTGCGTCACCTTGAACATTAATTTTTGCTTTAAAAGCACCACCAGTTAAAGTACCTATTAATAAGTTAGGTGGTATGTTCTGTCCAGTGTCACCATCCCAATATGAATTATCAAAGAAGTTTGGACCATGGAGAATATTAGCACCAGAGTTCCCGTCAGCTCTTCTTATATTTACTCTCTCAAATTTAGAAGTACTTTGTGCTTTAAATGCGTGGGTATACGATCCTGCAGCATAAAAGTCATATAAATTATATTGGCCAAATGAATCAACTGCATTAAATGAAGCTGCATTCATTGATACTTCGCCTATTGTAAAATGATTACCTTTAGGCTGTACTCCTGATGAAGTAGTACCTACTTGTATACCAGAATTTGCAGTATCGTGTACACCAGTTACCTTTATTATATTATAATTAACTTCAGAGTTAGTCAAATGTAACCCATTTAGTGCAAATGGAGTAACAGCACCAACTTCTGAATCATAACCAGAACCATTTAGTTCACCAAAGGTAAAGTTATTTCTATTTATTGCTCCTGCTAGCATAATAACATGACCTGCTGCAGTCCCTGACTGTTCACCAATATAAGCAACTGTATCAATTCTTATATTACTATCTGTTAGAACACCAGAGGCAGCAGCTAAACCATCATAAGGTGGTCGACTTGTTGGATTTATACTTACTGCATTACCTGTACCACTATAAACAACTTGACCTCTGAAGTCAAAATCTAACATCATCCCACTATCAATTATTAAAGCAGGATTAGCAATTGTTGAAGGAACAGCATTAATAGTACAACTTCTAAAATGATAACTTCTATTTTGTGAAGGAGGTATAGTAATTGGAGTTGTAGTTTGAATAACGCCAACATCAGTAGCTGTTCTAACTAACCAACTGAATGCTGGACTATCTGTGTATAAAGCACCTGCAGCAAGGGTTACAGTTTCATTATTATTATATCCACTACCAGGTGTTGTAATGGTTACAGTAGTAACAGTACCACCTGCGACAACAACAGTAACTGCTAAACTAGAACCACTTCCACCAGAAAGGGACTTACCAGTATAAGTTCCGTTTGTCATACCAGAACCGCTAGAAGGTCTAAGTATACCATGTGGTATACCAGCTGTACCTGTATCATCAGGTCTATTAGCTATACCACCACCATGACAGAAGAAATCTAAACCATTATTAGCAGCATAATTAATAGCTTCTTGAAGTCCACCTGTAGTAGTTCCACCAGTACTTATAGTAGTACCGTCTGGTTTATATCCTGTAAATGTATCCGCACCATCTGAGTTATTAGAAGCACTGGTACGTAAAAACGTAACACAACCAGATGAAGCATCTCTATCACTCTGTGCTACAGAACCAGCAGCCCAAGTTAAACCACCAGTATTTCCTGATTGTTTAGTTAAGAAGTTACCATCTGAACCAGCATTACTAATATTTAAACGATGCTCATCGACAGCTGCTTCTGCTATTTTAGCTAGTGTAACATTACCATCTAAAATCTTAGCAGAAGTCACTGCATCATCTACCATCATAGCAGTTGTAATTTTATTGCTATTAATAGTCCAGTCAGTTTCAGTGTTAACAGTTATATGATTTTTATTACCTGTAGTTAAATCAATATCAGTACCACCAGTCCCTCTTCCATACTCTTGAGCTGCGTATAATAAACGGTTTTTTAATTTGTTTAAATCCTGTGCTCTTATGGAAGATCCTGTTTGGAAAGTTGGGTCAGTACTAGATAAATCTGTTTGTCTGAATAATCTAATTTTATTCTCTGTACTTCCTCCTGATAGTACACCATCTTCAAATGTTACAGTTGTACCACTGATGGTATAATGAGTAGTAATTGTTTTACCAACTTCATTTACTTCTATGCTAACATCTGTGGTTTCTAAGAAAGGAAATGTAATTTTAAACGCTTTGTTTGTATCACCCGTTTGGGTGTAAGTTACTTCTGTTATGTATGCCATGATTATCTAGTAGGGACTAAAGGTAATTCTTCTAAGTTACCTGCTTTCTGTGCATTATCAGAACTGATCTTTTCATACTCACGCTGTCTAATACCAGATCTCATAGGTTCATGTAGGTTATCTTCTGCTAAACGTTTAGCTTGAGAATAAGCTAAAGTTAATCTACTAAAAATATTAGCATATTTAGTAGTATCTAATATTTCAGATGAAATAAAACCTCGTCTCGCAGCTTGTACAATATTAACAAACCCTTTGTATACTGTACCATCTGGAGCAGTGTATGTTAATTTATTAGCATCCTTCATTATTATACCTATTTGTTCTTGATATAAACCCATTTCACCGATTTTACTATTAATAGCTGATATTTCATGAGCCTCAAGTGGTGCACTTCTTTGGCTTAGTTTCATAGTAGGAGAACTATTAAATTCAATATCAATAAGGAATTGGCGTTCTTTAGAAGGTTTGTCATGTATTTTAATTGGGCCTAAATTAAACGCTCTAATGAACCAATTCTCTTGATAACCTACTGGTTTACCATCAATAGGATCAACTAAAGGTGGTAATGCTCTACTAGGATCAGCTGCGTCTAACCAAGCATTTCTATTACGTAGCATTTCATCTAATTCACCACGTATTTGTCGTAATCCTGGGTACAATAATTTACCCATTTCATTACGTAAACTACCTAAAGGTACTAAATTATTACCAAAGCTAGTAGCAAAGCGCATAGCTGCAGCACCGTTACCTTGTAATACATCATGTAATGGTTCTAATTGAGATAGAACTGATCTATTAGTAATAGAAGAACCAAGAAGGAACATAAGTTTCTTATATAAATCCTCTTGCATACTAGATGTTAAGCTATCGAAGTTATCAGCAACATCAATAGTTAGTGCTAGCCAGTCACCCAACGGTCCCATCCACTCGTAATCAACTACTTTATCAGTACCTGGTACCTTACAAGTTTTAGGCTTCCATCCACTACGTATTCTCATACGTTGTCTAGACTTATCGTAATGACCTGTACCAGTACAACGTCCATCCATAGCAGCAAAACCTGCTGCAGTAACAAATAAACTACCTATAGCGGCCTTGCCTTTTACTTCATAACGAAGCATTTGAAAAGTTTCGCTGGCAAATTCATCTACTGGCCTGCCTTTACTTTTTAAGAATTGAACAATTTCATCTTGAGTAAATTCAGCCATCTTCTTACGTCCCAATGGCCCCCATAGTTTCTGATAATCAGAAGATAATATACCTGCAGGGCTCCACTTACCAAACGTATCTATAACGTTTGCGGTTGTGCGAGGAAACCAAATGAATGATCTAGCACCTGGGAATCTTTTAAGAAACGTATTAAAACCATCTACAACAGGTGAATCAGCGTTCAATGCTATTTCACTTGTAATAGAATCAACAGCTTTATTAGCAATCATCCCATTCTTATCAAACCAGCTATTATATATTTCTTCAGATACTGCTCTCAATTTCTTATCAGTAATTTCTTCACCAGCTTGAGTTAATTTATTAATAGCGATATACTTAGCTTCAGTATTAGCTACAACAGACTTAGCAAAGCCGTCAAGAGCTGTCATGGAGTTACCTCCAAATCTAAGTACAGGATCCATTGCTAAAGCATCTAGATCTTCATATACTTTTAGAAGCATTGAAGCTCCATCTTCTCCGTTTGCAGAAGCAGCGTCAGCAAAAGCTCTTAAGGTATCTAAACCTTTCTCTGTTTGAAGTGCAATATCACTACGCATTACATAACTAACTTCTTTAGGATTGTTAGAGGCTTTTCTAAAGACCAATCTCATATGATCTAAAGACTTTGTTAAAGTATCATCTAATGCAAAGTGAGCTGTCATTGCTTTCTGAGCTCTAACAAAATCACCTTGAACTACAGAACCAAATACAGTAGCAGTACCTCTACCAAGTAAACCTGTTAAGTTACCAGCCCCAGCACGAAAGGGAGTACCAAATGCTGATAAAGCCGAGTTAAATATATTACTCCACCAAGCCTTGTTAATAATTGAAGGTACATCTGGATTGCCATCATAAATTGCTTTCTTAAATACACCTAAATTATCTTGTGCCCATTGATGTAATTTAAACATTGAGTCTACGTTACCATCAGTAAACTCGTTAGCTAATAAGAAAGGTCTAAGGAATTGAGGGTTCTCTCTAGATATAGCTTTCAATGTTTCAGTCCATTCTTTAGCTTTAGGTATGATTTCTGTCAACCTTTCACCAGCATCACCTACTATAGTTTCAGCAGCTGCATTCATTATACGTGCATCACCTGTTTCTACAGCAGACTTCCATGTGTTCATATTAGACAACATAGAATTAGCTTCATAATTAGCTAAGGCTTTTTCAACTTGAAGTACTTCTAAACGATCTGCCATAAGATCAATTGTCCTCGCAACAGAAGCGCCATCTTCCATCAATCTAGCTCCTTCAGCAAAGTCAGCTACTTGTCCTGCTTCTGAAGTTGCTAGGTAAGCTCTAGCTTTATGTACATCAAGGTCAAGCATCTGTTCTTTTAACTGCTTAACAGCTGACTTAATACCCTTTTTACCTGCAATTCTAACTGCAGAGCCCTCCACTGATCTCTTGAACTCATCTAGAATTCCAAGAATATCATCAGTATCTACTCTAGGATGTAATAATGTAGCAGCTAATCTTCTACCTGCTTCATCAATCATATTTGCTGTGATACGTGTACCTGATCTAAGAGTTTTAGAAACTCCTTTACCAGCCTTGAGCTCAGCAGTAATCTCACTAACTAAGGTTCTATTAGTAAGGTTGTTAAGTTCTATACCTCTTTTCCTGCCAGCTTCGCTTAATAAGTTACCTATTCTACCCCAACCTGTTTCTATATTATTTGTTATCTGAGCCTCATCAGCCATTGCACCGATGATACCATCAGAATCTCTAGTACGTACTAACTTCTCACCTTCAGTAAATGTAGGCCAATTAGGAGCTTCTTCACCTCTACCTAAATAGTACTCAGAGAGTTGGTTAAGTTCATCTTCTTTTCTAGCATAACCTCTGAGTACTTGATCTTCTACAGGTTTATCAGAGAATTTAGTAGCATCAAATTGGTCTGTAGTACGTGCGTTTAATTCCTTGGGGCTTATCTTAGTTTCTTTACCAGGTACAAATTTAGCAGTTCTTTTTAAACTCCTACCTGCACCTGTAAGATACGCAATACCTTCTACTACACTACCTAGTACACCAAAGACAGCGCCTTCATTAACGTTCTTAGCACGTTTCTCTCCAGGTGTATCATCAGCATTAGTAGCTATACTATTAGGTATCCATTGATATGTTTGAGGCCAGTAATGTTTTAGAGTACCGAAGAGGTTATCATCTTTTTGGTTTTGTTCTGCGACATAGTCTACTAAACCAGCAGTACCTACATCGGCTCCAAACTTAGAAAAGTATTGGAATGATCTACTGTTACCTAAACCTTGTAACCATTTAGGTGCTGTTCCTGCAGCGTGTGTCTTGGTTCCCCATGATAGTAGCTTAGCTCTTAAACCTAATGAAGGTATAACAAGTCCTGATATATTACGAAGAGCTTGAGTGGTGTTACTTTCATATTCAGGTATCTTGGGTATATCATACCTATCACCAGCAGATAGAAAGTTAATTGTATCAATAGCAGTATCAGCTACACCAACAAGAGGTGCAGCACTTTGTACTATATTCCTACCTGTACCTTCAAGTATATCTTGTGCATACCCTATAGCTCCAGGTCTTGTAGGTGATCTACCTTCTTCTATTCTATCTTGATATACTTCATCCATGCTACGGATTTTACCCGTAGGTTGTCCTTCCGTAGAAGGTTGTTGTACTTGCTCAGGCTGTTTAGGAATCACCGTAGTTGGTCCTGCTTCTGATTGTACAATTCCTTGTAATCTATTGATTTCAGCTTGTAGCTCCTCATCATTCATAGATTCAAGATCTTTATTTTCCATAGTTATTGTTGTTTAGTGATGATTGTCCACTCATTATTTTGTTCATCCCAAACTAATTCATATAGATCAGGATCCCAACCAAGTAATGGTTCCTTGTCCTGCAATTCCGACAACTGTTCTTTAGTTTGATCTATACCACGACTTCTATTTTGTTTTAGAAGTAAAGCTTCTTGTAATTTTTTACTTGCTGCAGTTTTTTGAGCTACAGCACCTTCTTCAATATTAGAAGATTCGACTTGCTGCTCAATATTACCTACATCAGTATCTTGATTAGCAGCAAATTGCATTGTAGTTAAAGCTCTCTGTCGTTGCTCAGGTTCTAAACCATACCAACCAACTGATCTAATTAAATTCTGTAAATCCTTAGCTTGATAAGCTGTATTATTTTTAACAGGCTTATCCCATAATTTATCTACTAAGTCATTAAAATTGTTAGTTATGACTTGATAATTTCTTAACTGAGATTTAGATCTTTTATTTTCTAATTGTAATGCTCCCCAACGACGAGCTTTATCCGTATCCTTTTGGAAGTTTTTTAAGCCTGCTTCAAATAATGTATTAACATCTGTATTCAAAGCTTTGGCAATAAAAAACATTCTATCAGAATAATTACCAGTACTTAATGTTCCAATGATATCCGTATCATTAAGGAATGTACCATCTTTAACTGCTTGTTCGTAGTTAATTGTACCATCACTGCTGATATAATTACCATTAACTAATTTAGTCTGAATACTTTGTGCCCATGCTTCTCCACGCTCTGCAGTCCAATTTAAACTATGTTGTCCTTTAACTGCTCTTGCTTCTGCTACAGCTAATCTATAATTAGTATAATCTCCACCTGTTTCATCAGCAGAATACCTGCCATCTTGACCTTTAGTACCACCACCGCCAGAGACCCATAATCCAGTTTTATACTCGTTAACTACACCGGCTATAGTTTCAGGGTCAACTCCGCTTAGGATTAACTTCAGCCGCATTCCAGCAGTTCTTCTATCGAGTTCATTAGAAATATCAGAGTATATACCTGTACCTAATCCAGTAGCAGGCATTACACTACCAGCCGCTTTAACTATAGTTTCAGATAAACTACCTTTATGATCACCAAATTGAGCATTATGTTTATCTATTATACCAAGTATGCGTTCATATTCAGCACGTATTTGATCATTTTTGATAGTTTTAATAGTCTCTTTAGTTACACCTACAAATCCATTTGCTTTATCTTGATCAAGTTTAGTCTTTGCTCTCTCAAAACCAGCTGCAGAATTAGCATCGACATCAATATTTAAAGCATTGTTTACTTGCTCCTTTAGTTCAGGAACTCTATTCTCAACTTGTTGTATAGCTAAATCAATAGGCACACCATTATACTCAGTATCACCTCTTCCTTTAGCATTTCTTATTGCATGTAATTCAGCTGTACCAGTAGATATACGTACTGCATTTGCTCTACCTTCTCCTATACGTGCAGCTGCTACCATCTCATTAACATCATCTTCAGTGAAGAAACCTTTAGCAATTGTAGTTTCACCACCCTTAAATCCATCATGTTTGACTAAATGATTTAGGTAACCTTGTAATGTAGATGTACCTATATGTGAATCAAGAGCTGCTGCTATTATATCCTTTTTAATACTATTAGTAATCTGTTGCTGTTGAGTAATAGTTTTATCAGTATGATCTTTTATATCTCCTGGAAAATCTGTTTTTAGTTTCTCTCTTAATTCTTGAAGATAATTAGCTAATCCTTCTGGATCATTCTTAAATTGTTGGATTGTTTCACCAACTTGAATTTGAGTCTTCGTTGCTACATTAGTATATGCAGCTGCTTTCTGTCTCCCTCTTCCTGTTGATTGCTGCCTCTGTAATTCAGGATGTAAATTAGCTGCAATAAATTCTTTACTTAGATTTAAGTAACCTAGTTTCTCTAACTGCCAACGTTTATGAAATGATGTTTTATCCCCAGCTTCCTCATACTCTGTTAATCTACCTGATGCTGCAAGATCTTTTTGCATTGCATCTTCTGTAAGATTAGGTAGTTGTTGTCTAGCCCAAAACTCATTACGCCAAACTATATTTCTAGGACTTTCATTCTCTATAGCTTCTGCAATTTCATGTCTTCCAGTTGCTTTAAGTCTAGTTAGAAGAGCATCTAAAGCTTTTTGTGATGTAACATCACCTTTATCTGCAGCATACTTTAATTTAGCACCTTCAATCTTCCACTTTTGATTTGGATCTAAGAGCATCTCAGATTCAAATAATGATCGCTCTTTTAATTCTTCCTGTGCTGCAGCTTTCTTATGAGCTTGATAAATATTAGCTGCTTTACTTGAAAATTCTGAAATGTATCCTAGTGTTTTAACAAAAGATTCTTCACTTGCAACTTTGACTTGCTCAGCTCTATTAGCTTCAAATTCTGCTAAAGATTTCTCTTCTTGTTTATTTTGTTCAGTATAATATGGGGCTAACTTTTCAATCCAATTGGTTGGCTCAGACCCTATTAAATATTTTGATGATTGTAGTACCATAATTAATTAAGGTTTAAAGGGCATGTACATTGTAGCTAAAGAACTACCTATTTTTAATGCATCTGTAAACATCGCCAACCCTACATTTCTCATGACAGGTTTAGGTGGTGCAAAGTCAGGGTGCTTCTGTATATTAACATTAGCAAAGGATTGCATTTGAGCTTGTTTAGCAACACCAGCAGCTTTAGCTCCTTCTTTAGTTAGCTCACGTCTAGACTGTGTAAGTTCATAAGCTTTTCGTGAACCTTGTCTTAAATAATCAGCTAAGTCTACAGTAGCAACTCGTTCAACTGATTTACCAGTCTTACCTGCTGCTGTAAGTTTTTCACCTTGACTTTCTTGGAGATATTGTTTGAAATTGATTTCATCTTCTTGCAAAGCAGCACCAATCTGATCTCTATATTTTTCTTGTATTTCTGCATACGCATTGCCTAAGCCAACGTGCGCTGCATCTAATGTCTGTTGATGTTGAACACGTTCAACTTTAGTTAACGCAAGTTGATTCATCCACTTACGTTCTCTAACTTTGAGTTTGTGTTCATAATTTTGCATGGCAGCTTTGTTAGCTGCTCTTGCTTCTGCTCCTAGGCACACGGCAAAACTCGATAAAGGATAGTTGGTTAGGCCCGTGGAAAATTTCTCGTAAAAATTTAAAGCCTAAAAATTTGAGTAGTTTTAAGTGGGCTGTATTTCTCTTATCAACAATGTTCCATAGTAAAGGTTCTGTTCTACTCTCAACAAAACGTTTAGCTTCTCTTGCAAATGTAATAGGGTATTCATGAATAGCTGGTGTACATACCATCCATATTAAACCTTCATCAACTCCGGCCATTCCGGCAGTCTTGCCGTTAGGCACCTCAAACCATACCCCAGAGGACTCCTGAGCAGACTTAATGAGGATATCCATAGGATCTAGCCCCCAACCCTCTTCGATCTCTCTACGGTCTTCTGGACGTAAATTAGAGGCCACCTCAATGGCAGCCTCCACAGTTAGCGGGTGAATGTATTTAGACACGTTGATAGTATTTGTTAGTGTAATCTCCTTCCCAAGTCATTGAATACAATGTAGCAGGTGAAGGGTGTGAAGATTTTAATGTTAGTGTAAGGTTTACGTTCTTTTCATATACAGGGATAGTCTTGAAACTATCAGGTGTGTATTGAATATCATTACCATTATAAGCATCAGCTATTACAGCTTCATATAATTCAGTATAAGAAGCTTTACCTACTCTATCTAACCTGGTTTCATAAACTCCTAAAGGACCGAAGTTAAATTTAATTCTATGTACAACTAAAGATCCTTGAGTCTCAGCTCTTATCTTATCTCCAACTGGTTTTAAATAGTAGATCGTAGGGAACTTTACTTCCATATCATAGACGTAACCTAGTACGATGTTACCAGCTGGTGTTACATCATCTCCTGTGTAACCATCTTCTACTTCTTGTGGATCATAAGTTTTCCAATTACCAGGTAGTTTAACCTTTGTCACACCTCCTTCTATAAACGTGTGAACTTCAGCTGTTAGTCCTTGGAAAGTTTTATCATCCCCAGTTGGTAGTGTTACAGCTGATAGTTTTTTATCGCTATAGAATCCTGTTGGTAGATTAAATTTAGTCCAGTTATTAGTAGCATCGTATACAAAATCTCCATCTGCTGTTGATTTAATAGCTGCATTATCTAAATTAATTCTATATTCAATATCATCAGAAGTATCAGTTGTATCATAGTCTTCTACTAATATATTACTAGAATCCTCTTGTTTGATACAGAATTTTTGTAGCACATCTTTATGAGCAGTACCTACTGTATTACGGATTACTGCATATAATGCATCATCTAGCATAGCTAAATGTTGTATATTACCAGAGACTGACCACCTAAACCAGGCACTTTGTATTCTCTTTTCAATAGAACTGAAGTACCTATAACCATAAATAATATCTTTATCTTTTTCACTAAAGAATATCACAGAGTTTTCTCTTGAGTTAGCTACTAAGTCTATATTCTTAGGGAATAATTTAGAGACAACTTTACTTTGTTCTATGACATCAGGTTTCCCTTCTCTAGCAATCTTATCCATTTCAAAGAAACGGGTGTTTTTACCTGCATTATCTAAGAAACCTACTGTAGT
>VTLG01013364.1_pt1 | contig 17208 bp, 25 predicted proteins | sample 4694571 | NCBI WGS metagenome assembly VTLG01 (sample SAMN12604809, study PRJNA352737) | marine metagenome | biome: ENVO:00000447; feature: ENVO:00000209|ENVO:00000569|ENVO:01000036; material: ENVO:00002151; isolation source: viral sequences binned using virsorter ...
GTAGTATTTCCACTTGTACTATCTTCTCCAGTAGTACCACCACTATCATTATTACTCAGACTGATGCGAGAGTTGGCATCGAGAACAAGTTTATCATTTGTTCCTAATATAGCATTATCAGAAATTCTAAATACATCACCAGTCGAATCCACTCCAATACAATATTCATCAGTATCATTCTTTAACCCGATAGAGGCATCACCACCACCGTTATTGTATATGCGTATTGCTGGGTTAGTTCCAGAAGTAGATGTCTGTATATCAAGAGCCGCAGAACTCGCTGGAGTGATAGAACTCATACCATCACCAGCAATGCCAACTGCATTAGCTCCCCCTGCAAATAAAGCTGCATAATTTGTAGCTGCACCACTTACATTAACATCAAGACCTATGTTTTTAGTAGTTCCTTGTGCATTAGCTGAAGTAACATCAATATCTAAACCAGTCTGAGTAACAGTTGCACCTGCATTATTAGTAATTGTATCATCCATATCAATATGCATAGATGTTTTAGCAACAGCTGTACTAGTTCCAGTTATTCCAGTTTTATTTATATCAAGGACAAATGCACTATCTGTCCCAGTAGCAGTAAATGCTCCTGTCCCAGTCCAAGTATTTGTAAACAGATATGAATATTGTGGACTTTCTATATTAAACTTCATATCCCCATCACCAGAATCTTTTAACTCAATTCTATTGCTTGTAGTTGTAGTATCGCCAGCACTATTTACTGATGCTATTAAGCCATTTTGAACAATAAATAAATTAGTACTTATTCCAAGGTCACCAGTTATTACTTCTGAATATGAATATCCACCACCACCAGATACAGTTAAATCTCCCGATATAGTTAAGTCACCAGATATTGTTCCACCACCAGTTACTGGGGCAGACCTACTTAAATTTCTCATTCCTTACCTCCTAGAATAATGCTATAACTTTGAAAGCAGTTTCAGCACCACCAAATACAAATGCATCACAAGCGAATGGAACTATACCACCAGGAGCAAATACAGCCGATACGGCAGCTCCAGGTATTACTACTGTTCCACCACCAGCTAGATAAAGAGTTAAATCTTCAGTTCCAGCAGGAGCGACTACTCCCATTAATGCTCTTGATGTTGACGAAAATGATACTTTAACAGCACTTGCGCCAGTTTTTATTTCAGCTGAAGTTACGGGTGCTCCCGATTCCTTGACGCTCCAACTTTGAAGTCCTTTTGCCATCTTGTTTCTCCTCTATGCCTTACCGAGCTTGACAATTCTCATGGGCATATGTTTGTTTAATTTAATTATTTAACAGCATAAACTGGAATAGGAAAACTGATAGAAATGTTTCTTTTATTACTTTGGTCATCAGCAACCTTTTTCCAAAACTCTCTCATGTAATATTCCTTTCCTTGAATATCACCTTGTAATTCTTTTTGCATTGCTTTCATAAAATCTACAACAGCAAGAGACAACATCCTATTCAAATTGACATGAGCAGTCTCATCTGCAGTTGCTCCAGTCTTAGGTATTTGATATATTGTGATACTTTCTCCAGCTGTTTCAAGTGTCGTACTACCAGTTCCTATTGTAAGAGTACCAGCTACTACTTCAACAGTATAATCACCATCATTACTAGCAGAACCTATAATTCTCACTCTATCATCAGTTGCAAAACCAGCTGTTACAAAAGGATTAGTAGAATCAGTAATGGTATCCCCACCATCTGAAAAAGCTATAGTGCTCGCAGAATATCTAGCTGTAGTAGTTTCTATAGCTTCAGCTACAAATATTTCACTTTCAGTAGATGAAGTGTATTCAATTCTTAATCCACTAGCAATATCTTCATTAGGATATATTAATTGTGGTCTTATTCTTTCAGCTGGAAGTCGTATTTTATAAGAACCTAAAGTATCAATATTCCCACCATCTATAAGTTGCCATAAATGAATATATCTACCATGTAATTCATAATACCAATTTTTATCTGTATTATAACTCATTATTCTGGGTCTGTGTCCTCAGTTACTGTTGGGTCAAATACAAGTCTTTTAATTTTCTTGTATTTTGAATCTGAAGTATCTTTTACAGATACAGATTTTACCGCTACCATATCAAGTGGAAGTATATATTCTCTTTCACCATCTATAATATTTTGTTTATTTACTTTTATTTCTTCTCCATGAGAAGACTTAATAGTATTTACTGCGTCTTTTATCCATGCTAATGCTAAACCAGTACTATTGGCACCAGTTCTTTCCATCATTTCTTTAACAGTCATTATGATTGGTCATCTAGTATAGCTGCTACATGAGCACTAACAGTTGCAGTTCCCTGAGAAGCAGGTCGTAAATTTGCATCAAGTACGCATGAACGAGCATGTAAATCTTCAACAGTCGTAACCATTGGTTTAATTATCATCATTTCTCCCGGCCCTATTACCATAGTGCCTTTTAAGTCAAAAGCTGCTGTTCCAGTTATTACATCAATTGCTATACCTTCTGTAGTTGTAGTAGATATATTTTTAATACATAACCACCTTACTATATCTGCTACTGCAACTTGAGTTGATGAACCAATATATGAATCACCAGTACCTAATAAATTTGTTGATGCATTAGATGTAACTGCTACTTCTGCAAATACCCACTTATCACTAGCATCAGCTGGTTCATAAATTAAACCTCCACTCATACTAGCTTTTATTTCATCTAATAATATTGATGCTGATAAACTTGATGATGCTTTATCTGCCATTGTTATCTCCTATATTGTCTTTGTGGTTGCGGAGCTGGTTGTGCTTTAGGTTGACTTCCAGCCATAGCAACAAATGCATTATTATATTGCTCATTTAAAGTTTTTGCTCTAGCTTCCATCCATCCATAATCAACAACTGCTTTCTGTATTTTTGCACTATAATCTTGTAATTTATTCGATACTTCTGAAGTATACGATTGTAAATCTGAATTGAATTTAGCAATTTTACTTTGATTATCCTGCTGATAAGATGATATTTCTGCTGAATATTTTTGTAGTTTATTCGCATCGTTCTTAGATGACAATTGAGCATTTTGTATAGAAACTTGTAATTGAGCCTGATACTCTGCATTTTCTTTATTAAAACTTTGTACAGAATCCTGTACCTTTGCTTGAAATTCTCCTATTTGAGAATTAATTGTTTGTATTCTTCCTGCTAACATCTCTGGGTCTTCTTCTACACTTATCCAATTTTCAGCATCTCCGAAATTAGGAACAACTGTAGGCCCGGAATATGTAGGAGCAGTTGTAGTAAATGAAACACTATCACCACTTAAACTTGGTAAATTTGGTACTGATGATAATGATAATGGAGAAGGAATTGATGGAAAAGTAATATCACTTGGTAAACTTTTAGAAGCTAAAGCAGCTTGTAAAGATTGTATAGATGCATATAAAACAACTAAATATACTTTATCATTAGGAAACCATTTTAAATCTGAGTGCGCATGTGTAAGTGTAACTTCATTTGTTTCATCTGTAGGTACATTATTTACATAATAAACTTTATAACCATTATTAGAAGATGCAACTGGATATACATTAATTTTATTATTATCATCTATAATATAAACAGGATTATATTTAGAAGAATACATTAAACTAGTTGTATCAACAACACTAGATTGCATACTTGCTGATACTTTTCTACAATTTTCCCATACAGTAGTACCATCTGAAGACCCGTCTGCATTTGCTTCTCTTATAACAGATATAATTTTAGCTCCACCTAAATCTAATCCACCATTACTATCTATAGTCGAACTTTCTCTTTGAAAATTTTCTATGTCTTGAGGTCTAGCAGAAATACATCTACTAGTTACATCAATAACGCCATCTTTTAAAAATGTCGATAACTCAGTCTGCCCAGGGTCAGTCGAAGAAGAACCTATTGATAGGTTAGTTAATCCGTTTACTTGGTCTTCAAATGTTGCCATAATTTAAATCTTACAATGTGTGGGGGCTAAAGTGCAATACCTCAGCCCCCCATTTTTTTCATCTTTATATTGTGTTATTAACCACAAATTTCAGACTAGTCATTATCCTGCAGGAGCTACAGCTGCATCAGCAGATGAATGAACATGCGCATACCATTTACTACCATCAGTAAACACTTCGCACCAATCACCAGCTGTTGAAGCACTTTCTGTGAACTCTATAGCATCAGCAGCAGCATCAGTTGTATTAGCATCAGCTTCTTCTAGATATACTATTTTATCAGAATCGCCAGAGGTTGACCCAGCATGGGCACTACCAAAAGCGACAATAGCAAAATCCTTTGAAGATACTGTTCTCATTACAAACTTAGCATGCCATCCAGCGATTCCAACAGATATTTGTGGTAAAAAACAAACGCAATCTGCGGTTGAATTTTGGTCACACATAAATATCTTACCAGAATCACCATTTACTAATTGCTTAGAAGTAGTATCTATGGCCTCTACAACAGAGTATCCGTAAGAAGGATGACTACCTATTTTTACATTAGCCATTAGTTATCTCCTTATGATACAGTATAAGCGCCAGTGGCACCTGTTCCTTGTTGAACAAAGAATGTTCTCACAATCCACTCACCATCATTAGGACAAAAGAAATGCAGTACACTTCCTGTTCCTAAGGCGTTATTACCAGTGGTAGGTGTGTATATCAGGTTAACTGATGATGGAGCTGAGTAAGTTCCAGCAGTTTCAACAGCTACTGCATTAGAACCATTACCCAACTGTCCACCAATTACTTGTTTAGCTAATACACCACCAGCGATTAATGTAGTACCAGTACTCAAAAGAGCTCCTCCATTAACTGCTATTGTGTGAGCGCCAGTTGTCCCATCTGGAACATCAGCATAATCTAAACACAAGTGAGCACCTTTACTAGCTGTAGGAAGATGTATTGTTCCTGCACCGCCAGCGGTTACAGCAGATGTATTTACTGCATTTGCTATAAGAGTAGCTGCATAACTATCGCCTTGGTCGGCACTACTAACAGCTGCTAGAGCTGCTACGGCTTCTGCTTCAGATACACTAATACCTGTCGCTGAAAGATTGCCTTGATAACCAGAGCAAAAGTCAAGATACTTATCGTAATCATCTAAGATATTATCGAACTTATTTTGTCCGTACATTGGATTTGCCATTATAATACCTCCTTATGACCAGTAAGCGTGGGCTTCTGGCATTTGCCATTCCATCCCAGCTTCTGTTTGGATTAAGTCGACTCTACGGTCAACGCCACTATTTTCTAAGGTTTGGACACCAACGTAGATTGCGGTATCACGATTAAGTCCGTTACCAACAAGAGGCCTGTATGCACAGTGCTTCATATTAATAGCGAGAATTTTAATCGGATGACCATCTAGGTGTATATTCCTAGCTACATTCATATCACCATAAGGTGTAGAAATAACAGAAATATCAACTCCAAATACCTTCTTTTTAGCTGTCAGAGACATATCAGCTCTAAAATTAGGTGAAATCTCAATATTATTTGAGAAATATCCACTCAATTTATGTAGCCAATTGTATGTAGCTGTATCACAAAAGAACACAGATGCATTTGCATTATTGTGTCTTGGGTCTAAGTAACTACTCATGTCATCTAAGAAATCGTCTTGTGTTTTGCTTGCGTGTGTCAAGCTAAATACATTACCATAACTTGAAATGAAATCAACAGCTCCTTGTGTGTACCACTCATCACCTGAATCATATTGAGAACCGAACAAAATACTTTGTTCAATATCCCACTTATGTTCAATCAACTTTTCACGCCAGATTCTTGCGAACTCATTTGCTTCATACTTTAGCACGGTAGCACGAGTTGTGTTATCCATTGCCATAGCTGTTTTCCAAATTTGAGTACGACCATATCCAGTCGAGAAAGGTTGGTCTTTCCAAGTCTCTGGATAACCAGAACCTTGAGCATGAGCAGAACCTACGACATAGCATCTTTTTGCTTCAAGAGTACTTGCAATACTCTCACCAGCAATTGATACGCCAGCTAACGATAGTACAGCAGTTGAATAAGAACAAAAGTCTAAAGCAGAACCAACACTTGCAGGTTCTTTTACAACTTTTACTCTTATGTTTTTATATGCATCAGTTCCAACAGTACTACCAACTTGAACTACTCTTACGAGACAGTATTCGGTTTGTGTACCTGGAACTCCATCAGCACCAAGATTTAACTTGATTATTTGGTCTTCAAGAAAGAACTGAGGCATAGTATAGCTGTTACCAACTTGTACTTCATCATTAGATGTCTGTCCGTACCTATTTCCTCTATTACCTCTATAATCATAATCAGTACCCATAAGTAACCATAGTTCATCTCCAGCATTTAATAAACCGGCAGTTGCAGTTGCTTGTGTATCAACAGCAGAGTGTTGACCAGCAGATGCAGCGTGATGAGCTACAATATAAGAATATCGTTTATGAAAAGAAGGTCGTCTTTCTGTGAATTTAAACTCGGGGTCATCTGTTGATTTCTTCGATAGTCTTGATACCATTCGGAAAAAAGGGTCTGAGGCTATTGCTAGTTCAGAAACTCTATCTCCAAAGTTATACTTTCTACGAAGAACACCAGTGTCGAGACTAGTTCCAAGTCTGGAACCCGCCGCGCCACCGCCAATATCAGCAGTTGACTCGAGCGAAAATGAGTCAGCCATTTTGACTTCTCCTTATATTAAGTTAAGGCACTTAGCTAATTTTTAGCCAAATGCCGAGTCTAGTTCGGAATCAATTCCTAAAATAGCTTCAAATATTTGGTCATCAGGTGAAGATTCTTCATTCCTGCTAGCGCCACCTATAGAAGATGCGCTTTGAGGTTTTTGACGAACTCTCTTCATCTGTTCGGACATATCTTTTCTAGCTGAATCGGCTACATTTTTATCACGATTTCCACGATTCTTTAGATAATAAATATCTTCTAAAGAAAGTGTTCGTGAATTAGCATAGTCAACAAGTTCTTTCCATTGTTCATCATTTACGTCATGCTTTGCTCTAAACTCTTTTTCAGCCGAAAGTCGATTACTTTGATTTTCTTGTTCTGCTTGATGCTTATTCAGGCGTTGACTAACAACACCATCAATAGTAGCTTGCAGAACTTTTGCTGAATCTGAGTCAGTATTACTAACTGCGTCATCAGCGTCAAATATAAAGTCATCATCCAAACCAAGTTTCTCCGTTACCTTTTTAGGGGTTGAACCACCACCCTCAAAGTAGTCTCTTACATAAGAAACTAAATTGGGGTCTTTTTTCATTGCGTCAAGAACGGGTACATATGGTTCTAGTTCAGATAAACGAGTGTTAAGTCGCTTAGCTTCTGAACTTGAATCACTATACCTCTTTTCCCAATCGTGCTCTTGTGAATTAGCCTCTGGACTCATTTCTGAGGTTTCAGATACTTGTTCATCCTGCACTTCAATTGCTGGTTCGTCTTCCGGCTCTAGTATACCTTGATTTACCTTACGGTCAAGAGCTTCAAAAAAATCGTCAGCTGTTTCTGGCATGTCAACTTTAGGGCTATCTATATCAAAATCTTTTGAATCAGATAGGTTGTCTGTTTTTTGTTCAGCCATAATTTCTCCTTAATTTAAGTTAGCAATAATGAAAAAAACAACTATTCTTTAGCAGACTTAATGTTGTCTTTTCTTACAGTCGATGCTAGTCCTAGTTCTTTCATTTGCATATTTGTTTCGTTTTTAAGTTTTTCTCTATATGCCGATTGTGCTGCTTCTGTTTGCATCACATCTTTTTGTATAGACATATCAGCATCTTTTACTTTTTCTTTAATGCCTGATTGTACTAATTGTCTTTCTAGTGTTTCTATAGTACCATTTCTGTCTTTTACAATTTGGTCTAGTTGTTCCAATTGGTTTCTTAATTGCATATAAACCGATTTACGTTTTATTATTGCTTCTTTATTTCTTACATCTGTTTCTTGTAACATTGCAATATCATCTATTAATCCAGATTGATACCACTTAAAATATTCTTCTAGTAATGCCCATCTATTTAATGGGAGTGTAGAACCTCCAATAATTCTTATATCAAATCTTGCCGTAGAATAATCATTCCATTTCTTTACAGAGTTTCCTAAATCATCGAATATTGGAACATTGATTTCTACAATTTTTTCTTCATTTATATTGTTAGGTTGTACAATTCTAAAAACCTTATGAGCTAAATAAGTATCTTGTGCCCAATCTTTAAAGACCATTCCTAAATGTTCTAAAGCAGGTTCTATTACATTCTGCATCCAAGATTTAATTCTTCTTGTTCCATATTCATCCATTTGCAGTAATCCACGATATGTCTCAGGGCCACCTCCACTATCACCTTGCATTGAAGAATAAACCCCTGCTACATATTCCATATCAGCTTTAGCGTTCTGGGTAATGCCGTAAAAAGCATTGTTTAGTGGAAGGGGCTGAACTGGAGTAGGAGGGGCAAAACCTTGTCTGTATTTCAATAATGCACCTGGGGCAGATGAATACTTTTCCCACTCATCTTCAGGAACAGAACCTTCTTCGTACATCCATCTTAAATTAGATGCTAAATTAGCATTGTGTATAAGAATTTGATGAGCTTTATTTAATTCTTGTTGTTTTCCAACTAATGGATTTACTGCACTTACTGGATATGGAGTTCCTGTGTATTGATAAACAAAAGGAACTATAGGGTAATCTTTTATTGGAAGTATTTCATTATAAAGAAGTTTATCTCCAACAACTATTGTAAATCTTATTCTGTCTTCATAAAAATCAATTGCATCAACAATAGTACCTGCTAATGTTTTATTTTTTATCATTATATCGTATTCTGCTTTTGTAACAACACGATTTTCTATTCTAGATTCTGCTTCTTTTAATTTATTAATTAAAATTATTCTTTGTTTTTCTACTGATTCTTGTGCTTCTCTACGAGCTCTTTCTATTTCTAGTTCGGCTCTTTCTTGTATAATTTCACCTTTTTGTACAGACTCAGATAATTGTAGTGCTTTTTCCTCTACCTGAACCATCATTTCTGATTCAAAATCTTTTAAATCTACTTCTACCTGTCTCTCTATAGATTCCATTTCAGATGGCCCGGGAGGTAGATTAATAAAAAGATTCATAAAAGAAACTTTTTCTTTACTATAACATTCGTAATAATCTATAACAACATCTTCTTGTCCTTTTGAATCCCAAGATTCGCCAGAAGTATCAGCTGGAAATATTATATCTGTTTCCAGTACATCTCTACTAGAGTAATCATTTTCACCAACTGAATCACTATTTGCATTTTTTATTTGTCTTACTTTATCTGGAAATAGTTTCTTTACTTGTTCTTTAGGCATATCTTTTCTAACCATGATATAAGTAGCATCTCTGAAAAGAAAGTCTCTAGAAGCTGGGTCTGGATAAATATCAAAAGGTTCAACTTTTTTAAATACAACTTCTCCTAATCCTCTATCTTGATTAGGGTCTACATCTACTTGAAGATACCCAACACCTTTAACAAGAGCATCTTGTACTACTTGAGCATAAAGACTATCACCATTTGAATTGTACCAACAATAATCTGCTATATCAGAATGTACAGCAGCTACATCTGAATCACTTCCCTCTGCTCCTACAGCTTGCCATCTAGGAGTATTTGCAGTTGCAAAAAACTTCATCATTTCAACAACAGGAGTAATCCTATTAATTGTAAAATTTGGCATACCAGCAGATTTTAATTCATCTACTTCTTCTTCTGTGAGTTGTTCTCCTAAAAAGAACTCATAGGATTGTTGTGCTATATTTTCCCATTTTTTTCTGCTAAACCCATTTGCCTTATTATATAAATCGTGTATTTCGTCTACTATTTTTTTGTTACCTCTAGCCATTATCCTCTAATCTCCACATGAACTAGGTCATCGAAGCCATTGTCTTTTATTTCGCCATCACTATCCCAATCGCCGCCCCAGCGTAAATCTACTTTTAATTGTTTACCTATTCCACGAAGCATACCACCCATATAATGAAATCGTTCTCTGTCTTCCCAGTCAATTGGGTAGGGAGCTAAGTCCACTGCTTTTCCTAATAAGTGTTTACTATACTTAGTCTTTGATTTTCCTTGAGCCACCAATTCATCTTGTCTATCCTCTGTTCTTAAACCTTCTATAATAGTAACATCCATTATCTTAATAAGTTCATTTAGAACATTAACGAGTTCTGGTTTAACTCCCTTTAATCTTTGTTTTGACCTTTTTCCAAATCTAGGCATTATTTTTTCCTCTGTTGTGAATATAAAATATCTGCTTTTTTGCTTACATGAAATTTTCTTGGCGGTATAAAACTTTGCCAATATGATTTTTTTGCTCCACCATCATCAAATCCTTGAGCTCCAAGTTCTCCTTTCGATTTCATTGAAAGACTACTTGTACTTTTAGGTAATGATATGTCGTGAGTTTCTTTTGTTGCCATTACGCTACTATCCAACTTTTAGCTTTTCTAATTCTTTTTATCCAATCATTTCTTTTACCCTTGTGCATATTAGGCGGAAAAGAGTGTACACAAGCATAATAAAGACTCTCTATTGTGTCATCATGTGACATTTTAGGCCCGAATGTAACTATTTCATGCGATAAATCAAAGTGAGAGTCTCTTATATGTATCAAACCCATCGAAAATCTGCCCGAAAGTCCACTATAAATGCGATTAAGTTTGTTTGAACCACCCGGTTTCTCTGGAATAACTGCAATTGAGAACTTATTTAGCCTTCTTCTTTCATCATTTAGTGCTTGAAATATACTTCTGTTCATAGCAACATCTTCAACTGTAGCAGATGTACAATGATATTTTTCATATAAATCTATTATAAAGTCTACAACGCCTTTTTTACCAATAATGTTCCCATCAACTTTACTTCCAACAGTAGGGATAGCTCGGTGTCTTTCATATTCTAATACATATACATTACTTTCAGGGTCTATTGCAATTACCATTATTACTGAAAAGTCAGATGTTTTTGTATCTATATCTGTAGCTGGGTCACATCCGATAAATATATTAACTGGAACTTCTTCATTGTCTTTTATCAGATAATTAATTCCATCTTTATATTCATAATGCCCAGTCCAATATTTTAAATGCTTTCTTGTCCATACTGAATCTTCTTCAGATTGAACTTCCATCATATATTCTTGATAGAATTTTGTACTTTGTCCAGAGTCTATATAGAACTTTTTCTTTTCTTCTAATTTCTTTTTATCGAAAAATGAAGACCAAAGAGATTCCCCACTAGGTAAGATTGCTTTATAAGTAATCAATTTCCAAGCAAAGTCTTTGTTGTCTTTTTTAGCTTTTGCATGGTTTGTAAGAAGATTGTTGATAAAAGAATCGTAGTGTACAGGAGTACCATTAATACGAAGCCGGCCAGTATGAGGCTCAATAGCAGGGTAAACAACGGCAGTAACCAGATTAGCGTTTTTATCTCTTGAGTCTTGCGTAAGTGTATTTGCCTCATGCTCGAAGTCATCAAGGATGATGAGGTCATATCGTTTATGTAGTTTTGCTCCACCCCGTATCCCAGAGACATTACTCTTGGAAATGAGTTTACATCCATTGGATAACTCTATATCTTCTTCTGTCCATTTTTTTCCTTTAAGATTACCAAAATAATATTTAATCCTATCATTAAATTCCAAATGATGTTTGATATAATCCATGTTACCCACAGATAGCTTTTGTGTAGCTGATACCCAAGCATAAAATAAGAAGTTTTCTTTATCGTTGCAAAATACAAAATCTTTTAATATAGATGCTTTAGTTAAAACTGTTTTTCCATGACCTCTAGGAATAATAATAGCAAGTTGTTTGCAGTCTTGATTATCGATAAAGTCTGCCATTTCATAGTGAAAAAAAGGAGTCTCACTACGCATAAAGTCATCAGGTAAGAATAATTTACCAAAAGCAATTAAATCAGTATTAGCTAATTTAAGAGCTTCTTCAGCTTCTGAGACATTCTGTGTATTTATATTTGCCATCTATTATAAATTTCATTTGTTCATAAGATTTGGAACAATTACCTTTTCTATGATGTATATATTGGTTAGGCCCTTTATTAGCTAAATGCCAATATCCAAGATATGGTACTAAAATGATTTGTTCTTCTTTTTGTATTCTTTCCATTGGTTTCTCTTAAACTCTAAAAATTTAGCGCCTTCATATGGATTAAATATAGTGGTAATTAATCTATTATCATCATCTTCATAATATGGGTCTATAATAGTAACTGGAGCATTAAATATATTTCTATCATCTAATCCTAGTTTTTCAGCATAACCATCTATTATTTTAAATGATGCTACTTGAAGAGCATGACTTATTAGTCCACTTGCCGGGTCTTTTAATACTTGATACCCCGAAACATGAGTATGACCACAAGTAAGTATGTGGTCTTTCCATCCCATTTGAGCTGCTTTTGCTACACCATGAGCAGTATTCCACATTGAATTACCTTTGAATACATGCCTGGCATTAACTCTTATTTCTTTATTATTTGGAAATATAAGATTAAGTCTTGCTCCCCATTGTTCATATATACCACTATGGTCTCTCATAATAAATTCCAGTGGGTCGCCATCGCCACTCCATACATCATGATTCCCCGCTACTAGGTATAACCATTCTACACTATTAACAAAATGTTCTGTTAATCTCCATGATTCTTTAGCTGATGTAGATTGTTGTCCAAATAAGAAAGATAGTCTACCAACCCAGTTATTTTGTATATCTCCTAAATTACCAGCAAACAATCCCTCTGTATTATTTACTAGATTACATAAACTATATATTTGAGCTAAATCTGTACCATCGTCATCTACATGAGGGTCACCAAAGTGGAGTATTCCTATTGGGCCTTTAGTATTAATATTAACATTAATGAGCTTTCTAGATTTTTTAGATTTTATTTTTTGGTCAAATTGCTTTGTTCGATGTTCTATCAGTTCATCAATCGGAATATGTTCTACTTCTCTTACTTCTGTTTTAAATTGGGCTTTTTCTAATATTTTTGGATTAAGGAATTTCTTACCACAACCATTACACATCCACCTCTGTCTTTTTTTAGTCTTCCAGTACTGCCATCCGTCTTTCTTAATTTGCCTAGTACCGCATGTAGGACATCCTACAATGTTACCTTCCGCATCTTTTCTTAACATTTAAGACTCTTTTTCTTTAGTATCTTCGACTAGTTCTTTTCTTTCTACTGATTCTAATTCCTTTGGACTAAATCCTTGAAACATTCCAATAACACCCATTTCTTTTTGTTTAATTATAGTGCCTAATGTCCCAAGTGCCTTACCTAGTTCTTTTGTAGATTGTAATACAATACCATCATCTTCACTAAAGTCTGCTAAATCTTTTAACTTTTGAAGTATATACTCATGGTCAATACCAAGTTCTTTAGCAATTTCTAAAGCAGTCTTGTCTATTTCTTTCATTATCCTCTCCTGTTTTAAAAGCACGGCTGCTTTTCTTTTTGCATTATCTTGATTTTCCTCATTAAATGCTGTCATATAAGCCTTAACAGCTCCCATGCCAACTACAACATTTGTTGCAAACTCTTTTTCTTTGTTAGTAGGCTTAGTACGTTTGCGTACCCTAGAAGATGGGTTTTTTATTGTCTTAGAAAAAGTGTACCTGTTAGCATGAGAGCTGAAATCAGTATCCATAAACGTATTATCACGATTAATAAATGTTCCAACTATTGTTCTTACCCATCCTCTTGCAAATTTATAATTCTTTCTGTCACCATGATGTTTTACCTTATGAGCAACTTTTAACAATTGTACAATCCTTTTATCATCACTTAGTACCCAGTCTTTCTCATTAGCAAATCTCCAGTTTTCTTTTATCTCTGGAGTTCTTGGAAGAATATTTCTGTAATGTTCTTTAAATTCTTCTATACTATCAAATACATAATGAGATATACCTTTAATTTCTCTTTTCTCCAATCTTCCTCTCCTTCAACTTTTCTCTTAATTTATTGATTTCTATGAATAAATCATCTACTAATTCATTCACTTCTATTGGTATCATAAATTTTTTACCATTTACTTCTATAGGATGATAATTATCTATCATACTTTCAAGTATTGACTCTTGGTCTTCTATTGGTAATAAACCCAGTTCTTTTAATTCTATCGCCATACTATATATACTATGTATATGCCGGGCCTACAATATCCCTTTTGGCCCCCCTGTAGTCCCCCCAACTTAAAACACTTGTCAAGTACTTGTCAATGCCCAAGTTGTTTTCTATAAAAATTATAGGATTTTGTTATACAGCCATAAATCGGCTCGTGTACCCCATATCGGGTTTATGAAAATCCGATTTTTAGTTAATTTTGTTTTGGATACCGCCGTGATAGGGATTGCTCCGAAACATTTGTTAGCTAATTTATTTTCTTAACCAATAAACAGGAGTAAAACATGGAAATACTATGGTTACCAATCAATGGTAAATTTGTTGAGGTATCACTTGAGATATCCGTAGACACCTACAAGATAGATGGGAAAGACCATCACATCGTCAAACATGACAGTAGTGGGTTTAGGTACTTAGCGACTGCAAACGCTATCACCAAGATGAGGGATGACTCAGCAAAAGTTGAGACAATCATGAGTGCCTAATTGAGGGGGGATTTTCCCCCTTTGGGGGAGAGTGTATAAGGGCAGTGGTGAACGTAGCACAACATATTGGCTTCGCTTAACGTCATATGGTTATTAGTAGCCACTCCCTTTTATATAGTATAAGATTTAATAACACTTGGGCATAAACTATAATAGCCAAGATGATAGGGTTAAAACACTAAGCCACCCTGAGATATCGTAATCGGATGATACTTGACGCAAACAACGTTGCAAGACCGAGAAGAGTAATCTTGGCTTATGCTCAATAGTCTAATAGGAGGCACAATAATGGGTATTGTTAAGAAACTTATCACAGAGCTTAGAACAGAGATATGTGATGAAGAGTATCTACTGCTATCACATGATACAGATGAAGTCATAGATGAAATGAGTGATGTTTATAGTAAAGAAGAATTAATTGAGCAAAAGTATAATAGAGAGCAACATAAAGGTAAGATAGATGGATTAAAGAAGGCAGTATTTATATTGGGTATGTATGCTAAGAACAATAGTTATCATTCACAAAAAAATATTAACAGACATAAATAATAATAAAGGAATAATAGCATGACTAATAAATGGTATCAATCTATACGCAGACATATAACCTGTGCTGATGGCACAACCTTTTCAATACAAGCAAGTGACTATCATTACTGTGAACCAAAAAAATCAGTTAAAATAGAAGATGAAGATTTTAAAGGATATAAATCTGTAGAAATTATGTGTGAAGATGGACTAGATGAAGATATATTAGCAGAACATAATAGTGGCATGGGTGTCTATGAATATGTACCAGCAGATAAAGTAATAGAATTATTAAAGAAACACGGTGGTGCAATACAAGGCGAGATACCACCACTCATAGAAGGCGCAGTAACTAAATCATTACACAAGGAGGAGGAATAGTATGTTATTAGAAACACTATTAGTTGTATTTAGTATGATAGCAATGGGTTCATTGTTCTTTTTAATATATATAACATGGACACTTAATAATGGGTTACAAAACAATGATGATGTGATTAATAAACTGCGAGATGAAATAGATATGCTTCGCAAAGAGCGTACACTTAGACAAGCAATACTAGAGAGTGAGAAGAAATCTAGTAGGGATAAAGACCAGACAATAAAAGATTTAGAAGAAATAGGAGATTTGGATCAAAATAGAATAATACGATTAAACAATACTATTGAAAAATATGAAGAAAAGGAAAGACTTCACAAGAGACTTATATCATTTAAAGAACATAACCAATAAACCACATAACCGAAGGAGTCAGATATGACACTTATATTAGTACATGATAATCAATGGTCATTCAGATACTATGGTAGAATAGTAACTGTTGATGCACAAAATTATAGTCAAGCAGTAAGCAAAATATCACAAGAACTAAGGAGGAATAACTAATGGATAATTTATTATATGATGTAGATGTAGATGAAAACGGGCCATTCAAAGTACCAATGGAGAATAAGCCTGTATTCTGCCCACAAGAGCCGTCATTTATGGCTGGGGTATTTAACGATGAAGAGACAGAAGAAATAGTAAAGTCTCAAGCTGCTAGACTAAGCAAAGAAATAGATGGTAATCCTAATAACTTAGCAACTAATAATTTAAGTTGTTATTTACACGGCACAATAGAAAGCCTATCTCAGTATGATATACCAGTTCTAATAGATGGTACTATTCCAGAGATAAAATATGGAAATATTGTTGAATGTCTAGTATACGACAAACAAGATATAATTCATGATTGTTTTCTAGTTGTTGGCAAAAGAATGTTATTTAAGGGAGATTCTAATTTATATTGCCTTATAGTATTAAAAGAAGAACTCAGTATGTTTAAAGATAAACAATATCCAACATCTGAATCAGATTTTACATTCTTACATATTGATGAGGAGAAATAATGAAATATATATTACTTATTTGTCTATGTCTAGCATCTTGTAAAGAAAAGAATGAAGTTAGAATTGTTGTTGATAGATTTGATAAAGAGCATAAATATGATAGGCTACCAGAGAAAGATAGTACTGCTCTATATTGTCAAATACATTATAAATGGGAAACTATTCGACATTACTATACAGATGAAGGTATAAAATATTGGATGCAAACTTTAAAATATTTCTAAACAAGGAGGAAATAATGCAAATTGGAACATCAAGTAAAGAATATCAAGATTTGAGTCCTGCTGAACAAGTTGCACACAGAATGATGGAAACAGAAATGACTAACGATAAATTAGTTAAATGTATAAATGGCGATGTAATACTTAAAGTTGATAAAAAGGAATTGCTACTATTAATAGCACTTACTATGGAAAGAATAGCAAATTCACTAGAATCAATAGATAAAAGGAATAAATAAGATGGTAAAAATAGATGATATGATTAAAGTATTAGTAAAAGAAATACTTGATTTAAACAATAAACTTCTATTCGCATCTGAAGATAGTATGAGAAAGCTGGAACGCATTCAAACTAGATTATTTAATAATAATACTAATAATGAAAATCAA
>VTLG01001922.1_pt1 | contig 17203 bp, 11 predicted proteins | sample 4694571 | NCBI WGS metagenome assembly VTLG01 (sample SAMN12604809, study PRJNA352737) | marine metagenome | biome: ENVO:00000447; feature: ENVO:00000209|ENVO:00000569|ENVO:01000036; material: ENVO:00002151; isolation source: viral sequences binned using virsorter ...
TGTGCCACGATACATGAACCATTAATTATCAAATTTCTGTTACTTAGATTATTAGTAATCTTTGCCGTACACGTTCCATCGGTTGCCAAGGTAACAGCATCACTTGATGCTCCTGTGTGGCGTATTGTATTTACTTTTAATGTACTCATCCTGCCTCCAATGCTGCTACTTTAGTTTCTAATGTTTCTATTTTTGCCATAGCTTCTTGTAATGCTTTCACTGCTTTCATATAAAGGATAGAGGATGCAACAGTTTTTATACCATCTTCACCAGTATCTACAAGTTTTGGACAAACAGTTTCTAACTCTTGTGCAACTACACCTATTTGTGTATGTGTGCTATAACCAGTATCTGCTTTGAAATTATAGTTTCTTATTTTAATATTTTTAATATCATCCCACTGAGAATTTGCATCTACAATATTTTCTTTAAGTGATACATCTGATATATTACCATAACTGTTGTCAGCATTTTGAACATCACCATCTCCAAGAACAATAAATTTAGCAGCACTGTCAATCGCATAACGAATAGCATCTGCAGGAGTACCACCACTAGGGTAGTAAATTCCTATCCCTCTTTTATTGGTTTGATTTGAATGAGTAGCAAGTGCATAACCATTATCGGTATTCTGTTCAAAAACATGGGAAGTTCCATCACCAGTTATAGTAATATCACTTGTACGACCTACTAATAACTTGCCACTAGCATTTAAACGCATACTTTCTGTATCCATGCCATCAGCACCGCCTCGCTTAAATACAAGGGATCTTCCAGAACTAGATCCTGCTTGATGTACTCCAATATGAAATTCACCACTTCCATCACCAGAAGGAGTTTGTAATTCTAAGCCTTCATAGCTACTACTATTTGCAAGCATTGATGGTACGCCACCAAACTCTAGTGTTCCAGGTGTAGAACTATTCTTTAATAATTGACCAGCAGTACCAATAGTTGCAGGTAATTTAAGTTCTAAATCAGAGGCTGGATTAGTAGCTGGAGCACCTATGCTCATGCTATTCCCACTTGCGTGGGGTAATTTTATTTTACTCATATTATGTGTCTCCTAAACGAACAAATGTAACCATAGTGGCGTTATGGTTTGTATCTCCAATAAGTTGATGGTCTCCAACATCATCCTTTGAACTTGACATTCTACATTTATGAGTGCTTACATTTGTAACATCAAAGAAAAATTCACAAGTCATATTGGCCCCTGTTGAAGTTCCAGTTGGTCTGTTTATATGATTGGTTCCTATAGCTGCAAGTCCATAACTAGAATTATCTGTTGTTGTATATATTTCAATTTGTGGATAACGAGCATCGTTAGATGAGCAGTTGATTGAGGAAGTAAATGTAATGTGATAGATCCCTGTTTCAGGAAAAGTAAAAATACCACTTGATACTGATACACCAGATCCTATATATCCAAAGCCATCTCCATCTGGTCTTTCCCAATTTGTTGCTAATATAGTAGCACCGTCAACAGTTAGAGTGCTAGTTAACCTCCATTGATCTACTACTTTTATTGTATTTACATTGGCTGCTAACTTAGCCTCTGCAATAGTGGTGTCAGCAATCATATCGTTATCTACTATTCCATTAGGTAAGCCACCTACAGAGATTCCTGTGACGGTACCGTTTCCATTAATTGTTATTGCCATTAGATTACCGTCCAAGATTCACCAGCACCAACCGTAACGGTGATACCAGAATTTATAGTTATAGGTCCAAAGGAACCTGCGTTGTAATTGTTTTGTATAGTATAGTCATGGGTAACTGTTTGTTGGTTCTCCCAGAAGACAGCATTAGCATTACTATTACCACCAGTTGCTCCAGCTGTAGCTTGTTCCCATGTCATCCCACCTGTATTACCAGATTGAGCTGTTAGGACGTAACCGTTAGTTGGTGCATTAGATACCTTTAGATTCGCTTCATCTACTACGTTATCGGCAATAACTGTAGCACCGTCAGCTGTAGATGTTACTTCTCCAGAGTGATTAGGGTGTGTATAAACTGTATCTGTAGATACTAAGTCTATTGTACCATCAGAGTCTTCATATGTTACTGATATATTAGTTTCTGTATTACCAGTGAACATAGCACCAACAATATCTTGAACCTGTTCAGTGCTTAACTGAGTATTAGTATCAGTTGAAACTAAATCAATAGTACCATCAGAATCCTCATAAGTAGCAGTGATATTAGTCTCAGTGTTACCAGTGAACATAGCTCCAACTATATCCTGAACTTGTTCAGTTGTTAATTGGTTAGTAGTATAACTAGGTACTACCCATTCCATACCATTACTGGTATATTTAAGGAACTTATCAGTACCTGATGGAGCTGCATGTATATCTAATTTAGCTTCAGATATTGTATCATCAGCAATCTTAGCATTAGTTACTGCAGCATTCTGTATCTTAATTGTAGATACTGTATTATCGCTAGGTGCTCCTATATTTACCGACGCTCCAATAGTGATAATAAAGTAATCAGCACCACTAGCAGGGGCGGCAGAAAAGATAATAGAGCTACCGTCGATAGCAAATCCCTCTGATGGCTGACTGGTCCCACTATTAGGTTTCTGAATGACTCCATTGACAGAAACAATATGTTGTTCTGCATATGTACCTGCATTAGATAGAACGAATCTATAAGCTGATCCATTGAATGATGCACTATTACCTCCAGTACCTGAGTAACTAGATATAGTATTAATAAAGAAGTTACCTACAGACTGTACTTCATCCCATGAACTACCAGTAGCATTATATACTAGCATCTTATTAGATGTAGTATTGAAGAATAAATCTCCATCATCTAATGAAGAACTAGGATTAGAAGATCCTACACGGTATCTTTCATTAAAACTATTAACAGCTGTTTGAGCTTGAGATACACCAGCTTCATCTACTACAAGTCTGTGGTATGTATATGTATTAAGGGTACTTGTTGTCTGTACCAACATTCCCTTACCAGCAGCTATAGTGGTATTATAAAGAGAAGAATCAATACCATTAATAGTTACGGTTGCACCGCCTAATGTCCTACCAGTTGTGCTTACACCAGACCCATTAACTACTACACCACCTGCATCTGCAATAGATACAATGGTACCTGCGTCATCACCAGGATCAGGGTTAGCATTAGGAAATGATACCTCATTAGCTATTGGATAGAATCCTCCAGCTGCTTGAGTGATAGCCAGGATTTGATCGTTAACGGCTTTTGCAGTTGGTAATTGATTATCAGTAGAACTTCCGCCAACCGTCGTTGAGACGCTTTTACCATCCAACAGGTTAAGTTCAGCAGTAGTTGAGGTAAGAGCCGTACTACTTGCAAGAATAGATGCAGTACCTGACTGCATACTAGCAAGCGTTGTGAGTTCAGCATCGGCTATCTTTGCGGTTGTTATTGCATTGTCTGGAATTTTTGCAGTTGTTACTGCGTCATCTGCTATTCTAGCTGTGACTACAGCATTATTTGCTATAGTTAAAGCTGTAGCACCTGTAACTTCTCCAGTATGTGTAGCATTAGTTACTTTAGCTGTATTAGCAGATATAGCTGAATTAATTGAGTTAGCTAACTTAGCGTCAGTAACAGCATCGTCAGCTATCTTTCCAGTAGTTATTGCATTATCTGCTATCTTCGCTGTAGTTACATTAGCATCTGCTATTTTAACTGTAGTTACTGCATTAGTTGCAATAGGTGTAGCAGTAATGGTACCAGTAGCTATATTACTAGCAACAATTGTACCACTTGCTAACTTAGCAGCTGTTACAGAAGCATCAGCTATTTTAGCTGTAGTGATTTGACTATCTGCTATATGAGCAGTATCTATAGATCCATCTACATAATGTTCTGAATCTATAGAATCATCTGCTATCTTTGTACCATTTATAGCATCATTAGCTATCTTAACTGTTGTTATTTGTGAGTTAGCTATATGTTGAGTATCTATACTGCCATCTACATAATGCTCTGAATCTATAGAATCATCAGCTATCTTAGCTCCAGTAACAGAATCATCATCTAAAACAGCAGTAGTAACTGCTTTGACATTTATATTTCTAGTTTGACTTGGTTGATTCTGTTCTTCTTGTAAAGCATAAAGAAGTTGATTATGGTTGTTATTTAGATCTCCAGATTTAATAGCTGACCCAGCTGTATAAGTAGCTTTAGCAGTATCTACATCTGTATCACGGAATATCCGTATAGCTGTTCCAGCTGCAGGTATATTACCTGAAGTGAAATCAATCTGACCACCACCAGTAGTTGTGTAGTTACTAATAGTATAATGTGTACTAGTAGTTTTAATAACCTTATCAACTTCTACTTTTATATCAGATTCTTGTATTGAAGGGAATGAGAATTGTTTACCATTTGACCCATCCCCAGTGTATTCGACGAATGTTGTTGCCATTTATTTATGCATTGCTAGTAATTGTTGGAAACTGGGGGTGGTTTCAAATTGTTTTAGTTTTCTGTTTTCTTTCTCTCTTGCTTGTTTAGCTACTTCTTGTTGAACTATATTATACTTCAAGCTATTTATCCATGCTATTTTCTTATTTTCGTCAAAGAAAGCCTTATATACTTTATTATGGTGATAATCTCTTGGTTCAAAATCTCCTCTATATCCAGAAGCTTTATCTGAATCAGCAAGTGCTATAGAGTCTATCATATCTTTCCTTCTAGCTAATCTATCTAAACCAACACCCATTTGTAATTTACCTAATTCACGTTTAAATATAGATAAAAGTTCTGGATGCTTAGAAAGATCTGTTCCGTCAGGAGCTGTATATGTTATGATGCGTAAATCGAAATCACTATCTAAAAGCATTTTTACACCTGGACTATAATCTAGATTCATTTCAAAAGGTAAAACACCTTTAGCTACTCTAGTAATAAAGTCATAATCTTTTAATGGTTTATCTGTCCATAAATCATATTTTATAGATAAAGGATCACTAGCAATATGTTCAGTTATTAGGTTTCTATTTCTTACAGCATCCCATATACTAGAACTTAGTTCACGTTGATAAGGAGTAAATATTTTACCCATCTCATTTCTTAAACTAGCTAATGGTACTGTATTGTTTACTAAAGAACTACCAACTCTACCCCAACTACCAGGCTGTCCTCCAAATGCATCTACCCATAATTGCATACCTTGTAAGTAAGACTTACTTGCTACACCTTGAGCAATTATTAAGGATATTTTCTGTAGCTGTTGTTCGGTCCACTCTTCACCCATTAACTGACTAGCATCACCTACATCAGCAATCATTGACCATGTTTGGTTAAAAGGTTCTATTGAATCATAACTAACCCATACATCTCCTATCTTTAATGATCTAGGTTTCCATCCAGCATCTAACCATAGTTGTCTTGTCTGTCTATCTACTGGTCCATTACCAGACATATTACCACTCATCCAAGACCAACTGGCTAACCCTACTAGGGATGTTCCCATAGCAAATCTACCTGTTTGCAATGCCTTAGCATTTGCTAATTCAGCAGCATTTGTTATACCATAGTTAGCTAATTTACCAGTTTCTAAATCTTTAATAGAAGCAAAAGCTATATCATTAAATTCTTTAACTAAGAAGTTAAATCCAGGTGTATGTTTAGCAGTTAAAGCTAGACCGTTTACACCAGTTCTAGCAAATAGGAAGAAAGGTTTAGCCCAGGGATTAGCAGTAAATACATCATTCAATCCTTTAGAGAATCCAGTTAGTTCTTGTGTAAGTGTTACTTCTTTAGCTGCATACTTAGTAGCTTCATCTATAAGATTACCATCAGCATCAAAGATCTGTCTATAGAAATCTTCTTCAAATACACCGATTAATGCAGGGTTTACATCTGTTATTAAACCTTTACTCTGAGCGTCTAAAGCAGATCTGACAGCTTTCTCTCTCATCTTAGTTCTACCTAAGATATGTCTAAAAGCATCGTCAGTAGCTGCCATTAGTTTAGTGGAGTAAGTTAACCAGCTATTATTATTCCAGTTTCTAGCTTGATTTGCCATAGCAAACATAGCTCGTTCACCAGTTGAAGCTCTTCCACTATCTTCTGCCCAACGTCTAAGTAATTCCCAGTTCTCATCACCTTTAGTAAATTCAGAGAATCTAGTCTTCATACTAGATACATCACCACTCCAATAGGAGTTAAGTTTAGTTTTAAAGATCTCAAAGCTTTCAGGTATAGCTTGCATCATTGCATTCATTGAAGCTAAACCAGATCTCATAGTAGCTGCATCTCCTCTTAATGTAGCTCCTATAACCGTAGACATAGGACGTAAGAATGTAGCTGTACTTGTACCCATAATAGCTCTCATAGCTGTTTTAGGACCACTAAGTACACTATGAACCATCATACCTTCTAGCTCTCTAATTAAAGCACCAGTTCTATCAGGACCACCTGGCTCTAATTGACCACCTTTAATCATCTTTCTACAGAAAGCATCAAAGTCATCTAAGTTATTAACTGTTTTCATGGCAGAGAATAGCTCAAATGTAGCATTCAATAGATCATCATTACCATCATCTTTAGATATCTGTAATATACTAAGAATAGCATCTTTAGTATCTTTCATATCTGCTTTGACAGCATCTTCTATAGCTTGCTTTCTACCTATTTTACCAGCACCTATTCCTCTAAATGAATCAGAAGACCATGCTCTAGCTCTCTTAATCTCAGTCATAGCAGTCATCATGGTATCAAATACCTGCTGCATAGGACCGTCTTTTTCTATTAAGTTAACAAAGTCAGCTAATTCTCTACCAGCAATACCATTATCTCTTAACTGTTTAAGTAAAGAACCAACTACTAAATCACCTGCTACTATATTCTTAGTAGTCCATGTTTCAATAGTTTCAACAACGTTACCAGCATCATCAGTTATATCATACTTAATAGCAGATCTATACATTTCATCTAGATAATCTTCAGCTGTCATCTCGGCTGCTTCTCTACCTAATGTCATACGTTGATGGGTTGCTACTGCATCTCCATAAACATCCATTAAGGTTTGTCTTCCAGCTCTTATGTCAGTTAATTCTCTTTGAAATTTCTGATCACTCATTAAGCCTCTGAGGACTCCATCAACTATTTCTTCTGTCATCTCTCCTGTTTCTGCAACACGTTCTCTTTGAACTGGTGTTGTTACAGAACCTGTTGAGCCATCTTCGGCATCCCATTCTTCTCTTGTTCTCTTCAGTTGCTCTCTAGCTTTACCTGGAGATACTTCAGATTGGTGTGCTCCTTGATGTGGTGAAGCTGAACTTTTATTCTTGCTTGCACCAAACTCATTCTTTCTTAATTCTCTAATACCTTTCTTTAGAGTTTGATACTCGATACTAGCTTTTCTATTTTTAACTTGATTCTTAACTGCACCACCGCCTCTACCTAGTAGCATTGTAGCACCATCAAATACCATACCTATACCCATACCTTCTACAATATTCTTAAACTTCATCCACATAGGATGATCTGTATCTTTTGTAGATAGTGGAGTATCCATCCAGCCATGTCTATCTCTCATCATAGCGAGAGCGTTATGACCATCAGTTTCTTTAGATAGCATATCAGCTACAGCACCTATACCAGCAGCTCTAAGTAAGCTATACCCAGCTATACCTGTTAAGGAAGCTGGAGCTGATATACCTGCTGCACTTGCTGCTGCAGTGACACCTACAGCCATAGTACCAAAGTGTACTGTACCTCTTAAAAGAGAACCCCACCATGTATTAGTAACGATAGGGTTTTCATAGTCTGTAAATGGAGACCAATCTGGTCTGTAATAACCTTTCTCTTTTCTTTCTCTCTGCATTTCGCCAGAGAGTGCGTCAACTGTACGTTCAGGGAATGTAGCTAATGAAGAAAATGTATCTTGTAAACCACCCGATAAAGCTGATTGTACTTCTTTAACAGCTCCTCTAAAACCACCACCATCAGGTTTTGTCCTTGGATCTTTCTTTTGCTGTACTTGTTGTTCTGTATCTTGTATTAAAGCTTCCCTAGTATTTGTAGGTTCTTGCTGTAATGCTTCATAGAAAGCATTTTCTTTATCAGAAAAGAGTGGTGAATTCGGTTCTTTATCGAATGATTCTGAGTTCATTTTTTATTTTTCTTTAAGTATGAATCATGTATAATTTTACATATATCAGCGTTAACAGGGTAATCATTTTTATCTAATCCACAATTAGATAGATCAGCTTTCGATAAAGTCGTCTGTTCAAATGTTACACCGTTTGCTGCTTGTAATCTTTGTGATTTAATAATAGCAGCTTGAGTATGAAAGAGTAATTGTGTCTCTTTATTGAATATAGTATTCTCATCAATTAGTCCTAGCTGATTCAATCTAGTAGCTACAACACCAAACTCTTGTTCATTAGGAATACCGAAAGCACCTATATTAAAATACTTACCTGTTTCTAAGAAGGTACTAATCTCTCCCATATTCATTTTAGTTAATGGTTTCTCAGATTTATAGTCAGCATCATCTATATTTTGTATAGAATCATATGGTGTTAAACCTTCGTTACCTTCACTAAATGCCACAGCTGTATCATGGAATAAACCTTCAACAAATGTAGGGTCTTTTGCTAATCCTTTATTTAATAAAATTAAATTAGCTTCACCATTAGTCCTAGCTGATACTAATGCTTCAGTAGCTGGATGAGCTTTATTTACTTTCTCTTCAGCTTTCTTAATATTCTCTATCCAAATATTCTCTCTATCTGAACCAGCTTCTCCTCCATGTAATTTAATACCTAAAGCCTTAGCTCTAAGTAAAGCTATTCTATGTTTAGGTATTTTAGAAGATCTAGATAATGCACCATAGAAATTTGGTAACGGTCCAGAGGCACCATTTTGAATCCAATCTCTTAATTGATCTTGTTCTTTTTGATCTTCACCTACAAGAAGTTCATTACTACTAAATATACTTACATTGTTAGATTTAGTATTGTTAGCAACAACATCATTAACAAAGGAGTTAACTTCATTTAGATGAGCAGTAAGTTGAGCTGGAGTTCTAGCACCATCTATACCTATACCTCTCTGTGCTTTTAGTTGAATTAATTTTTTTAAATTATTTCTATCTTGCTCAGAAGCATTAGCAGCAGTACCTTTTGTTATAACATCTCTATATCTTTCTTCTACTATCTTTTGAGATTCAGTTAGAGCTTTGGTATGATCAGTAGTATCTATTAGTTTATTATACTCTACTGCTATCTCATGGTTCATTTCTTCTAATAACCAACCTTTTCGATTCTCCAATCCTTGTGCGGATAGACCACCAAATGCTACCATTAACGCTGGTGATTGAAGTAATCCTGTTTCTTGTAAATTATTAGTAATTTCTGTTTGATCTGTAGAAGACCACATAGCACCACCATATCTTTCCTTTAATCTATTCTGAATAAAAACAGGTAGTTCATTTACAAGAGAAGGTGGAACAGGTTTCCTAGCTTCATATAGTGATACAATATTCTGATATTTTTCTTCTGCAGTAATGAGATTAATTTCAGGATTTTGAAGAGTATCCTTTATATCTGCAGGTAGTAGATTTATATTATATCCAGGTATACCATCCTCATTAAATACAGTTTCTTGATAGTTTTTAACTATTTCTGTATACTCTTCATCTGTTTGAGCATTGTTTAAAGCAGTTCTTAAGTTATGAGATTCCGCTTTAATTTTATTGTTTCGATCAGTTTCAGTTTTTGTAATATTGTCTGCTTCTATTTCATCTAACTCTTTCATCCATTGACTGCCTAAACCTGCATGTTGTGCATCATAAGCTTCAACAATATTTTTATATTTAGTACCATCAGCCCATGTAACTGGTCCACTATTTAAAAATTGATTTCTAACTTGTGTAACACTTAAGCCTCCGTTCTCTGGTCCAAGTCTAGCTGATTCTAACAATGTTTCTTTTCTACCTATTACTTTCTTAAGGAAAGATGCTTCATCAGGTAACTCACCTTTTTCTTTTAAAGTATTATGGAGTGCATGTTCACTAGTTAAGAATTCAGAAAAAGCAGTAGTTTCATTATTCTTTATTCGAGTCATAAGTACATTATGTTTCTCTACAAATAACTCTTTCTCCTTCTGTGCTCGTTCCTCTGCAAGATCTGCTATAAATAATTTTTGATTTTCCTTAGCAGATTTAAGTAGTATACCATTAAGTATTTCTCTTTTACCAAAGACATCACCTTCACCATAAGCATGAGCAGCTATTGCTATATCAATTCTTTTTCTAATCTCTGCTTTTTGCACAGCACCTGCACTACCTAACGTATACTTTTTACCATCTATTTCAAACTCTAATTGACTAGCAGAATCATATACACTATCCCTAATATTAGTCCAGTATGTATTCAGTAAATCTTTTCTACCAGCATTATCTTCTAAACCTAAAGCATCTAAGGCTTCATCTATATTACCTTCACCTTCAAGTATACCAGATATCTTACCAGATCTAGTCCCTATTATTCTTTCTAATTCTTGATAAGACTTATTTTCCTTTTGAAGTTTTTCAACCTCATACATCCCATTGAGCCACTTCCTGTTAGTTCTTATATTCTTAGATACTTCATATATTTGACCTGCTGCTTTCGGTGCCCATTTAGTAAGTGTATCAATATTCTCTTCTCTTTGCTTTTGTCCTAAGTCTATATTTTTTATAATCTGTTGTGTTAATTTATTGTTAGCTGCTATAGAATCTTTTATAGCATCACCTGTAGCACTAGTTAGATCAGCGAAAGGTTTAAGTTTCATTAAATCCTGATCTGTTTTAGGTAGCTTTAGCTCACCACCGTCAGCCCATTGTATGTTGTTCATGTAAATATGCTCTCAAGTAAACTTGCATTTTCACCACTTTTAGTTTGTCCAAATATACCAATAGGAGGTGTACCTGTAGCAGCACTAATAGCTAACTTACCTAGTTTCATCACATTCCCTGCTGTATCATCTGTGTATGTAACTCCTCGTTTTGCTCCAACTCCTACACCAATCATCTCATTTGCTCTAGATGCATCAGCTTGATATTTCAATAAACTAGCATTTCTTACAGCAGATGCGTTCTCTCCTTTTGTATATCTAAGTAAGTTTTGTGCTTTAGATAACTGAGATAGTAACATTAACTTTGTATTTCTACCAGCTGATCTTGCTTGACCTCCAGTAGCTACAAAACCTTTAGTAGCTCCTATCCTTGCTATTCTTTCAGCTGTTTTAAATACAGCTCCTTGAGCTAACGAAGTCTTTCTAAATACCTTTTCAGATATATTTCTAGCATAATTTCTTATACCTAACTCCTGCATCATTTTACCAGTAGTACCTCTATTGTGTAACTGGTTTCCTAGAGATAGTTGATTAAATTCTATATTTGCTTGTTGAGCTTCTGCTTTATCTTTGTTAGGTGTGCCAAAGATGCTATTAGCTATGCGTCCTAATACCATTTGTAAATTTTATGAATGTTAATTTGTTTGGTCCGTAAGAAATTTCTTCTAAAAATTCAAAGCCTAAAAACTTTAGTAACTTTAAATGGACTTTGTTTCTTGCATCTACTATGTTATGAATAAAAGGAATAGATCGACCATCTATAAATTCCTTAGCTCCTTTAACAAATGCAATTGGGTATTCATGAATTGCTGGAGTACATAACATCCATACAGTTCCATCATCTTCTATGCCAGCCATACCAGCAGTCTTGCCGTTAGGGGCAGTGAAAGATATCGCAGAGGGTCTCTGAACAGCCAAATAGGCTATATCCATAGGATCTATCCCATGACCTTCTTCGACCTCTCTACGGTCTTCTAGAAGTAAATTAGAGGCTACCTCATGAGCAGCCTCAATTGTTAATTTTTGTATATCAAACTTAGACACGTTGATAGAATAAGGGTGAGTAATCTCCTTCCCATGACATTGAGTGTAATGTGGTGGGAGCTGGATGTCTAGATTTAAGTGTTATATCTACATTAGTATTCTTTTCATATACAGGTACAGTCTTAACTACTTCTGCTACATAAGGTGCATCAGATATATTATATTGATTTAATGCTGGAGATTCATATACTTCAGTATAGTCAGCTCTATCTACTCTAGTTAAAGTAGTTTCGTATAAACCAATCTTACCAAAGCTCAAATTGATTCTATGTATAATTAAAGAAGCATTTACATCTGCTACAGTTTTATTGCCTTCAGTCTTAACACTATATATTGTAGGGAACTTAACATAATACTCATATAGATATCCAATGTTTAATGTAGCACTAGACCAATCTCCAGGTACTGTAAAGTCATCATTATTAATAATAGTACATTCTGCATACCTACCTACTCTTGTAGAGTTAGTGTTACTATCAACTATTACTAATTTATTTACTACTGGATTAGGTGCTGTTACTTGATCTATCCAATCTGATTGGTTAGTAAAGGTAGTTACTTTAGTAGAAGAGTTATAAGACCCACCACTAACAGTAGTATAATTATCTAAATGTAGTAAGTAATTTACATTATCTTGATCTATACTAATATCAGCATCAGCCTGTACAATACTCATCTTCTGTAAGAAGTTATCTGAATCTAAATAAAAGTAATCATCATCAATAATGAAATGATACTTAAGATTATTATTTAGTTTCCATTTAAACCATGAAGCTTGCTGTCTCTTATCTCCTAACTGGAAATACTTAAAGCCATATATTATATTTGTTCCAGTCTTACCAAATAATACTATTTGATTTTCTCTGGAATTAGTAATCATATCTATACCTTTAGGTAATAGAGATGGTACAAGTTTACTTGTTTCTCCTACAGTAGGCTCTCCTTCTCTTGCAGTATTTATCATCTCATTGAAACGACTATACTTACCAGAGTTATCTACATACCCCACTGACACTCCCATAGATATAGGAGGTATATTTATATTATAATTATATGTAGCTACACTTTTTAACTTAGCAGTATCAGGATTCATTATAGTATCATCAGAAGATAATAAGAATTGTTGATTACTACTAAATACTAAGAGACCTGCATTTATATCTATACCATCATATAAAGCTGATGGGAACATAGAGCTACTAGATATATCTATAGGGTCTGAAGCAGATATAGCTAAAGCAGTTTTAGACCAGAAATCTGGAGCACCTAATGTTCCAGGTTGACATGTGATAATATTTTCTCCTGATAAGAAGGCTAATCTATTACGGAAAAATAATACTCTATTGATTACACCTCCAACAAAAGTAGGAACTTTGTTTGTATTATCATCTCCTACTTGTCTATCAGGATATGAATATTGTTTAACAGTAAATGTAGCTATCTCAGAACTTGTACCTTGATTAGCTATTGATGTACGTTGTATAACATGAGGCATAGTAGCTAAATTAAAACCTTTAACTATACCAGGAGCAGGACATTCTACCCATGAACCTGGGCCATCTTTACTATTCTCACCTTCAAACCTAAGATAATAGTCATCGTCTTCTGACTCTTGAGAGTTTTCAACTTTAACTAAATAACCATCTTTACATTGACTAGGTAAAAGAGCTACATCATTAACAGTAGATTGCATGACTCTCATTAAATCTTTATCTACTATTTCTATTTGAAATGCACTACTTTTAGTCATGTATATACCATTACCAATGACAGTACATGTAATACCAGTACCTGATAATTCTGTTACTATACCACCTATAATAGTATCAATAGTAACAGCTGTATCTGCATCGAATGGTGTAGGTGCTGGACGTACAGCTTTTATATCAGCTTTGACTGCTACAGTTTCATGGTCTTCTACTCGTATAGTATAATTATAACTAGTTTTAGCTTGATCTAAAGTAACTGTTGCTGTATCTGCTGTATCCCAACCTTCTCCACCATGTAATAATTGTACTTGTCTATTATATGTACAAGAAAAGTCATTAGCAGTAGGTCCAGGTGTTTGGTTATCATCACCATAACCATCTAACTGACCCTGTTGACCTAATGTTGTGATACGAAATATAAGATTCTTTTTAGACCCATCATCTACACTAAATACTTGTGTACCTATACCTGGACATGGACCAGTACCACCACCTTCATCTAAAGTATCACTATTTATTTTTAATCTAGTAGCTCTAGTAATGTTTGTTGTACCTTCACCGTCATATGCGTTTAAAGCATACTGTCTGCCATTCTCTGTTCTAAGTATCTCTACATATGCATAGTGAGTATCAGATGCTCCATCAGTAGTACCAGTAGTAGCTACTGTTGTATCTCTATTATTAACAAATGTAGTATCATTGATAGATAAGAATTGTACATCTTCTGTATTAGAAGCAGATAGATATGTTTGAATAGCTGTCTGTCCACCAGTACCATAAGCAATAGTTTGCTCGGCTCCTGCGTTATCACCATTAGCTTTCCAAATTCTTAGTGCTCCATTTGCAGCAACTTGTCCAATGTACGACCCTTCATCTTCATCTCTATAATAATGAAACCAAGACCCGCCACTTTGTACATTAGCTAATGGTGTAGTACCTACACGTTTAGATCCAGGTCTCTTATATAAACCATAAGTAGCATCTGGTATAGCATTGATGCAATCAATTACCTGACCTGGAAACTTTCTTTCATCTGCTTGTTCAGATATACCACCTGTATAGTTTGGTATACTTTGTGTAATTGATGCCATTATCTTCTAAGCGTTCTCCATGGTTGGAAGGTAGTAAATGATGAATCTTCAGGGAAGTTAAACATACTATGATTACCTTGATTGCAATCATACTCTAAGCAACTAGCTCTACCAAAAGCTTCCTGTTGGGCTAGTAATCTAGCTAACTGAGGATTACCTACTAGTTGTGTAGCAGCTCTAGTAGAAGCTTTATATACTATATATCTTTTGAATACTTCAGGTAAATCTACAAAAGTAAACAGACGTGTGATGTCTAGATACATTTCTGTAACATCATCCCATAGATCTGTGTGATCATACTTATCATATAGAAATCCATTTCTTTTAACTACATCATAATGCTTTAATGTCCAACCATCAGTAACATCCATCTTTAAAATATCATTACCTATAGTTATCTTCTTAGTTGTTGCATCAGGTGTAAACTTAACATGCTTTTCTGTGTTGAAATGCCAGCCTTCATTCTGTACATCTACGTTAGCATCTCTTAATAAATTATATATAAAGGATATTTCTGGGTTAGTAAATACTAAAGAAGTTACTGGGGATTGACCAATAGCTCCCAAGATTGCATTTACAGCGGAGAGTTCGGTCTCGGTATCAATTGTTGTGGAAGCCATAGAATTATATAAAGAAAAAGGGGAGCGTGAGAACTCCCCATATGTACATTAACCGAATGCAGCAGGCTTAGTAGCTGTTCCGCAGAACAATTCTACAGAAGCTGCAGGGTTTAGATAGTCGGCACCCATTGCTAAACGTCCGAGTATTACATCTCCTTGGTAGATGACTGATACATCACCTGAAGTAACTTGAACTTGAGGTCCGATTGCTTCAACAACACCAGCGGCTTCTTTCTGGAAGATTAGTCCACAAGAGTTGTTGAACTTAGCTTCTTGTCCGTAGTCGTTTACAGTGTCGTTGTGCTGATCACCCATAGCATTACCAACGAATGAACCTGTGTTACCAGGATCAGTTGTGCCAGGAGCAGTAGCAGATGCAGATCCATACTTAGTACCGAACTTACCGAAGAATGGTATGTTCATTGACTTGTAAATCTTGATACCAGCAATTTCGAATACACCCTTACCTGATTGTAGGGCATCTCCTTGCTCGTCTCTGTTTACTAAGTAAGCACCAATACCTGATCCGTCTAGTCCTTTGATAAGTGCATAGTACTGACGTGGGTTTAGTACACCTACACGACCTTCAGTAGGTACTCCCTTCTCATCTAGTGCAGCTGCAGCATCATAGAATGCAGTCACTAGTTTGTCAGGATCATAAGCTTCAGCACCTGAGTTTGTAGCAGAACCGACTTGAATCTGTGTTCCACCTGGCTCAACAAAGTTAGTCTTTGTTATTGGGCTTGCTTTACGTGCAGCTTTTGTTATTGCACGGAAGATTCTACGGTCATAATTCTCAGCTAGAGCATAACCAATCTTCTTAGATATTTCTCCTCTCAAATCGTAATGAGAAAGTGTCTCATCCAGCTCATAGACGAAAGCTGAACTGATAAGTAGATCATCAACTGTGATGGTCTTCTCAGCTACTGGAGGTGCATTGTCACTGTTACCTAAGATGGACTGACCTGGAGTATGAAACTCACTATTGGTACGACCAGTGTAGATGAACTGTAAACTCTTACCGTTCTTAAGAGTTCTCTTTGTGACTAGATCCCTTGCAATTGTATTGCGTTGGAATCCTTTGAACATCTCTCCACTAAATAATTTAAGGAAGAGTGCTCTACGTTCTGTTGTTGTAAAGGTAGAACCTGCCCTTGTCGCATTATTAGCACCTGGAGCTGTAAGCGAGGTGAGTAGCGACGAATTTTGATGTGCCATTAATATGGATAAAATTTATATTGACTTTCTTACGTACGTAAATTTTTGATCATTTGGTTGTGGTCTATCCCACCGTCTAGACGGCTAATGGTATCCTCCGTAGAGGGCAAAAGCCAATTAGTCAGAGATCCGACACTGAGGTGTCTCTGACCTGTGGTAGTTTAAGTGCATACTTTCTACCATAATAAAAAAGGATAGTAATCCGAAGACCACTATCCATAGTTCGTTGAATTTCTTCACAAAGATGTAAGAGCTGTTTCTAGATCGATCTCTTCATCGAAGTTCTCTTTCTTTTCTTCATGCTCTTCTGGTTTGTTGTGATGAGATTCAGGTTCGGGTGACAGCGATGTAACAAAAGCTGTCATCCCTGCTGTTTGATGAGCCATCAATTTACTTTGTAGTTTTGGTGTACTCAACGCCACGATATACGTAAGTTACTGTCATGTGTAAAATCCATATACCAAGCCCCGTTCCATGCTTGGGTGTCATGCGTCCCTGATTTAAAGGGATGAACGGACGTTGATTAAACGACTGGCGTTGCTTCTATAGCTGCCAAGTCGAGAGGAAAGTTGTGGGCATTTCTTTCATGCATTACTTCCATACCTAGATTAGCACGGTTCAATACATCTGCCCAAGTAGGGACAACCCTACCACCTGTGGCTAACACGGA
>VTLG01006325.1_pt1 | contig 17203 bp, 14 predicted proteins | sample 4694571 | NCBI WGS metagenome assembly VTLG01 (sample SAMN12604809, study PRJNA352737) | marine metagenome | biome: ENVO:00000447; feature: ENVO:00000209|ENVO:00000569|ENVO:01000036; material: ENVO:00002151; isolation source: viral sequences binned using virsorter ...
GACATAAAACAAGCATATCCATGATCTGATCTGTCGTTTTTTCTTGTAGCAGAGGCAATAAACATAGAATGATTAATTTCCATATCTTCCCCTTTAGGATTTCCTCTAACATAGTTATAACTACTTTTAACCCCTCCAACACAACATGCTTGTTCTCTTATAGTTTTATCCCATTTATCTTTTTTCTTCATAAATTTTTGAATATCATACATGATATTATTTAATTTAGATTGATTTTTTTTCGTTATTACTCCTCCTGATAAATCGTCTTCATCAGATTTATCACCTCCATCTCCACCTACTACATTTAATTTTAAGGATTCTATTACAGTTCCCATACCAGTAATAGTAGTAGTTATATCATAACTCCCATCTGGGTTAAAAGTCCAAGCATATTTTATTATTTTTCCAAAAACTGCTTCATAGTTTTGATCATTTCTTTTTCTCCATGCATTAATTTTTTCTTGCATTAAAAATGTGCCATATTTAGTCCCATCTCTTTTAGGATTAAATAAAAATTTTAGTGGATCTGATCCCGCGGCATTTGTTTGGTATAATTTACCAGAATCACTTCCTAAAAACATACTATGACCAAATTCAAATAATACAGTATAACCAGGACGTAAATACAAAATATCAATTAAATTTAATTGGGTTTGACTATAACATCTTATATTAATTGTAGTTTTAGATAATGCTCCATTATTATAATAAGTTGTGTTGGCGTTTGTTATACCAGGTTGGGGAACATATCCTTTTTCATTAACTCCACCCCATCCATAAGAACCACCAAATAAAGCATTATCATAATTTAATCCATAATTTTCTTGACCACTAACTTTAAAATCAGATGAACCTGTTCCCCATGTACTACCTCCTTGTAAAATAAAATTTTTAGCTAAATTATCACCTTTAATATAATTTTTTAAAACTTCATCTGTCATGATAGATTTTAATTTATCATATACACTACCATCCCCAGCATCAGTTACATTAACACTACTAGCTAATCTACACCAAACTGATTTTGCTTGAAATGCCTTTACAGTATTAATAGGGATATCTGAAGTTGTAGATAGTACCTCCTGTCTTTTCTCAATTTGTTTTTTTACACGCTTATCAAATGGTTCTCCTGTTAGTGCACCCATAACTTAAATTTTTAATAATTATCATTAATACTAGGATCAATTAAAGTAGCTCCTGTTTCTGAATTTAAAGCATCATAAGCTGCCATAATACTATTAATATTAATAGGTATTCTAAGTTGAGCTCCTACAGGGGGTATTAATGAACCTAAAGATATTTGATTTGGATTAGCTATAGCTATTATCCAATATTTAGTTATATCCCCATAAAATTGATTTGCTAAATTATCTAACCTATCACCAAATTCTGTTGCAATATAAATATCACTTGATTGAAATGGGATTATAGGATATTTATTTTGAGTATAATAATTCATTCCCTCATTTCTAATATTATTATTTAAAGTTTTGGTTATTGGTATTTCTGAGTATCTAGCCATTTTATTTTAATTTATTATCCTAATGTCCAAGGGTTATTATCTAAATCATCTGTATTCATTACTATTTCATCATCATTATTTTCATTTTCAGTGCTTACTTCTTCAATTGCGACTGATGAAGTTGGAATATTTATTTTTTCAAAAGATTTATATGTTGAATCATAAAGATCACTATCAGCATTATTAGCTAAACTAATAAATTTAGCTGTTGGATCATCAATATCATCATTTCTTCTAGGTAAGAAGTCATGAATTGGGATAAATGATAATTTAACAGAAAACATTTTAAATAATTGTCCTACTGATTCATCTTTTGTTCCATCTGCTTTATATCCTATTTCAATTCCTGCATCCCATTCTGGATCAAAAGTTAAATCTGTGATTATTCCTGGTACTTCATATAGGTATGATCCTACTGTTAATCTATGTATAGTACCTTTCATTAACCCATTTGTTCCATAATCCGGTGCTAATGTTGAAGCTAAATAATTTAATTTTTTATACATTGGGATTAATTCTGCTTTTGATTCTGCTACTATTTGGAATTCTAATCCTATATCTCTTTTAAATCCAGCGTAATTATAAAACGATTCTGCTCTTCCAACATATTGTACTGGTTGCCAAGTTGCCGCATAACTATCATCAAAAGACTCCATATAAGCCCTAAAATGTATATAAACTGCTTTTTTACCATCATCAGGACCATTCTTTATAGCAGCTATCCTAAAATTCATAATATCATCTATAGCTTTAGTAGAATCAGCAACTTCAGCTTCATATAAAGGTTGGGCTGTTATTAAATCTAATGGAGAGTATGTAGAAGAAGAAGCTGGTAAATCCCAAGTATAAACATTATCAGTTTTTTGACTATATTGGAACATTGAATCTCTATTATACTTCTCATAATCAAAAGTTCTTGAAATTATTTTTGATTGTTTTACTGTTTGAGTATCCGCAGCATTTGAATCTGTTTCTACTGGGGGTGTTGATTGATTAAATATAAATCTTCTAAAATCTTTTGCAAATCCTGTTGGTTTTCTTTCTAATGTAGAATATATATGTAATTGAAAGTTATCCATACTTTCTCCAAGATGAATTCCACTACCTGCTACACCTGCTTTTCCTCTTATAGCATTATAAGTAGGCTTTTCCATTAGAATTTTTGTTCTCCCTATTCCTAATATAGAATTAGGACCTCCTCCATATTTGTATAATATATTACCTTCAGTTCCTCCTGGTATTGTAAATTTAACATCAGGATTATTAATATCTACGTCTGTTTTAAGTCTTTTACGAGTTACCCCCACTCCTGCTTCAACTTTTTGTTGTTGAATAACAAATAATCTATTATGCCCTACAGGTTGCTGGTTAGTTACAGCTTCACTATATACTTGTATACCAGCATTTGTTAATCCTGTAGGATCTAAACCTTGTTTATTTACTCTTATTCCTGCCCAACTTAATCCTGCTGATAATAAGGATCCAATAGGAGTATAAAGTCCTTCATTAATAAGTCCTGCTGCTGTTCCAGTACCTATTGAAGCTTGGGTCTTAACTCCTGCTCTTGATAATAAATTTTGTTTAAGAGCAAAAAGTAATCCACTTGGGGATTTTAGATCTAAAAAATATTTACCTAATCTTTTAATATCGGTAAATGCAGTTAAGGGAGCATCCAATCCTCCTCTTAAAAGAAAATCAGGTCCCCATAATGTAGGCAGTCCATCTCTTCCAGTACCATTACCTTCAGGGATATCTACAACTTCATAAGGTTGTTCACTGCTCCCCCAGCCTGGTTGATCGTGCCCATATTTTAAATCTTTTAGATTTGTTGTTAAATTAAGTAAGGGCATACTTTAAAATTTTACTATTATATATTTGCTCCTGGAGGTAAATTATCCATATAATTATTTGATGGTGTTTCTCCGTCTAAATCTAATTGAGAACCCGGTGGAAGTGGATTTGTTACTCCATCATCGTATTCTTGATAAGCATTATTAACATCCGATGCAAAATTTTCATTTACAGAATATCCAGGATCAGTATCATAAGCATGCAATTTTGATCCTTTTTTTGCTCCTTCTTGTTTTGTTCCATCTGCCCCATTATACTTTGAGAGATTTGAACCATCATTTAGTAATTTGTTTTCTAGTGATGTTGACATTTTTATTGATTTTAAGTTATTAAATTATTTTATTATAAATATTATCCTATTTTAGAGGATGCAAGTGTAAGTGATTTTCCTACTTTAGAACCATCTATATAGACATTTCCTCCTTCTTTTACTAATTGTATTAATTGTCTTAATAAATTATTAGTTTCATTATTATTACCTCCTCCTCCACCAAATCCATATTCTGCAGCTTTACTTAATGGTACAACAGCTTCTGGTTCACCTCCTTCACCAACAACCGCTGTTGTAGGAGCTGTTACAATAGCACCATCTGCTAATCCTATAGCATCCATTACCATTCCTTGTAAATCAGGAGATTCCAATAAACTTAAACTAACACCTGGAATTTTGTTGATTCCTTTTATTATCCAATTAATCATACCTATTACAGTATCTGTTAATGCTTGAAATGGAGCTAATATGAAACCTATAGCACCTTCTGCTATTTGTTTAAATCCTTCTTCAAAATCACCTTTAAATATTTTTACAATACCCCCAAATATATTTGCTAAAGCTTTTACTCTTTCAGCTATAAATCTAATTCCCATTCTCATAGGTTCTATACCAAAAGCTATAATAGTTCCTATTACTTCTCCTATTATTTCAAATACATTCTGTAATCCTTCAGATTCTGGGAATATTTCTGATAATATTTCATTTACTTCATCAAAAGCATCCTTTATTATTTCTACAGGAACCATCATTGCTTCAAAAATAGGTTTAAGTATTCCTGTTAATAATGCTGCTATAGGTTGGAGAATTTGACTTAATAATTCTCCCATCATTGATAATATAGGTGTAATAGCTTCTACTATTGGAGGTAATACTTGTTCTGCAAGTTCAATAAATATATCTAAAACAGGCATTAAAGGTGTAACTAAAGATACAAATAAATCTTGCATTTTTTCAATAGCAGCATTTAGTTTATCTTGTCTAGTAACTGATTCAAATTGATTTAATAATCCAGCTTCTTGGAGTTTTAATCTTAACTCTTCAGTCATAGTTCCACTTGCTACAGCATCATTATATTGTTGTTGAGCATCACTTACATCCTTAAATCCTAATTTTTGTATTTGAACCAATTTTTCTTGATTAACAAGCATATCCGCAAAATCTTCTTTTGACATATTGAAAACATCAGCTATAGCTTGTTGTTGCATATGATTCATTTCCCCAAATTTTAAAGCATCTATATCCATCTTCCTCATTTCTGATGCTACTGTTGCAAAATCATTATTCATTGCTGCTGCTCTTGCTTTTTCAAGATTTAATTCTTTATTTAACATTAACTCAGCATGCATTTCAGCTTCTATTGATCTTTCAAAATCTAATAATCCTTCTGCTATACTTTCAACTTTACTTTGTTCTAAACCTAATAATTTAGCTTGAAATACTTGGTTAGCCATTTCTTTAGTATTTCTTTGAGTTGATAACAATGCTACTTTTGACATTTTAGCCATTCCCTCTTGAATCTCTTGAGCATTTAACATTATCCCTGTTTCTGCTTTTAATTGCATTGTCATAGCAGTTACATCAGCTAATTGTTGTTTTATAGAGGTACCTGATAAAACTGCTAAATCTGCAAATGTACCTAATGCCTCAGCTGATAAACCTGTTCTTTCTTTGATTTGAGCCCATTCAGTTGCCATTTCAGCACTATATGTTACACTAGTTCCAAAATGTTTATTAAGCTCCATTTGAGCATCTACTAAATCTCCAGTTGTTAACATTAAATCTCCCGAAGCTGCTGCCGCCTCGTTTGAATGTTTTACTAATTTATCTGCTTCTTGAACAGATATTGCCATACTTTTAGCAATTTCTCCTGACCATTTATCAATTTTCTTAAATGCTTCTACTAATTGCTCTATAGCCATTGCTATAAGAGCATAAGGACCTAATGATTTTGTTAGATTTTTTCCTAAATTTTTAGCTAAATTACCTGCTACTTTAAATTTATCTCCTAATTGCGCTGCGTTTTTTCCTCCATCTGTTATTTTTGCTGCGAATTCTCTTGTATTTCCAACAGCATCCTCTAAACCTAACATCTCGGAGAATTTATTTCCTCCTACTTGTTTTATAACAGAATTTAATCCTTCAGCTGATCCTCCTGCTAAACCAAAAGCATCATCAATATTACCCGCTCGGTCAGCAATTTCTTGAACATCACCCCCCATATCTGATAATGCTTCTCCTTCTGCTTGATAGAGATCTAATAAATAAGATTCATTTTCTGATAATTTTTCTCTTATTTCTGATATAACTTCGGCTAAACCAACATTATCCGTCATTGCTTGGTTTATCATTCTCTCTTTTTCTACCTCTGATACTTTATTTGATAAAATTTTGTCTAATGCAGCTTCTTGTTCTGTCATTAGAGATTTTTTAGCTTTTTCGAATTGCGTTACTCTTTTTGAAGCTTGTTCATAGGATAATGCTCCAGCTAAAACATCATCCATTTCTGTTTTAATGTCTCTAGTAACATTTGCTATTTTTTTAAAGGCGGTGGCTGCTGCTGATGCTTGTTCTGAACTTTCAAAAACTGCTTTTGTGGCTCCTCTGGCTTCTTCAGAATAATCTCTTGTTAAGAATAAGATTTCCCTAAGATTTTTTGATAAATCTTTATTTTCCTTATTTAAACCAATAGTAGCTTTTTCTGCTCTTTCGGTACTTTCAGCGTATTCTTTAGCTTTTTTAGGATCTAAACCCATTAGTTATTTTTGGTTATAAATATCGAAGAGCATCATTTTTTTGATGCTCTTGAAATATAAGTTGGAGGTTTGACTTTTGATTGATTTTGTTTAACCTTACTTTTATCTGCTAGATTACCTAAATCAATATCTGTAGTGGATTTGCCTTTACGTTTACTAATGTTTCTCTCTTGTTTTCCAGATTTTTTATAGGCATCTGCTTCATCTTCTTTATGTTGTTGTATTCTGAGAAACGTGTGTCTTCTCAGCCAAATAGGCATTGTATATACATCACTCCATGTAAAACCACCCCCACCAAAATAAACTATATCATGAATAGAATCGAATAAATTCTTTCGATATTCCCCGACTACTCGTCGGGCCAGAAAAAATTTGCTGTTATCGGTATTGAAATATCTTCTATTAACTCACCATCGGGTTGTTCAAAATTAAAAGTTAAATCGACATTAGGTTGATTTCTTTTTAAATGTGTTCTAAATGCTCTTGAATCTTTAGCTAAAAAATAATTATCAACAAATTCTCTAACTGAATTTTTATTAGAATCTCCATCTACAGAGAGAATCATATGTTTTAATCTTGTTGATAATGTAGGTTCTACATTTTTATTTATTTTTTGTAAACCTTTAATTTCTTGTTTGATTAACCTTTCATCTTTACCATTTAATAATTTATATTCAATAACAGCTCCTGTTGTTGGAAGAGTAAAAGTAAATGCATTTTTTCCTTGTTCAAAATCAGCTTCATTTATAAAATTAGGTTCTATTTTAGAAAGATCTACAGTTACTTCTGTATTTCTGTATTCAAAAGTATAATCTTTACCGTATCCTAATATTCTAGATGCAACCATAATAGCATTTTTATCTCCTATAATTAAATCTTCATAATTTATATTTTTATCTACAATAAGAGATTCTAAAAGTCTATCTAAAATAGTTCCATCCTTAATATAATTTTGATTTGTAAGTATATCTTCTTCCTTAGCAGTCATATACTTCATTTCAACAGTTCCTAATGATAATGGGCTTTCTTTAGAGTAAACTAAACCTTTTGAAGGTAATTCTACCGTTTCGGTAGGCATTTTAAATTTTGATTCCATAAATTTTATTAATTAATAACAATTATTTGCTTATACATATACATGATAAAAAAGAGCTCGACGGAAACCAAGCTCTATTTTATAAAAAGAAAATATTTGTAAATTTTGATTTAGAAGTTTAACACACAATAATCCATTCCAATTGTTACTGCAATGTTTATTGCTGTTGCGTCATCATCCCAATTAAAGTCACCAAATGTTGCGGATTTAATAAATGCTCCTTGTATAATCCATTCAGAAACTACATCACCTACTGGTCCTAAGACATCAATAGTTAATTGTTTTTTATAGAAATCAGAATAACCATCTCTACCTGTTACTGATTCATGATGTAATCTAACCCACTCCATAACTGATTGGGCTCCTGAAGGTGTTATTGGATCAAATAATGTCATAGTTAAATCATTCCATCTTAATCTTCCTTTAATTTTTCTATAAACATTAATATGATTTAATACAAGTTCATCTTGTGAAAATCCCATACCTGATAATCCTTTAATTATATAAGAAGGTATTCCATCTACATAAAGGATAAACCTATTAGCTTGTTTTGGCTCAAATGCGGTAAAAAATATTTCATTAGGGTCTAATACTGCCATTTTTATTTTCTTTTAGTTTATTATTTTTATTCGTTTATAAATATCACTCATTTAAACTTTTATGCCGGAAATGTTGCTCCAGTTGGTAAAATATTGAAATCTAAGTAAATGAATTCAGCTGTTTTTGTAGGTTGTATATAAATAGCACCTACTAATTGATTTCTATCAATTACATCCGGGGTATTATTGGTTGAATCCATTACTACCTTAAATGCATATAACCCCTGTCTTTGTTGTACTGACTCAAGATATGGATTAACTTGTGATAAAAATGTATTTCTTGTTGCTTGTGTATTTTGTTCAAATACTAAATTATCAGCAATTTGTGAAATAAAGTTTTTAAGAGCAATTAATAATCTTCTTACATTTACTCTATCTAAAGCACTTGCTTTTTTCTGTAATGTTTTTTGTCCAAATACTACAACTCCCGTTGCTGGGAATGTTGCTATCGGGTTAACATTTTCAGTATATAAGGAATCTCTGTTAGCATTAGTTAATTTTCTTTCTGCTTGTCTAACAGTATTTAATCCACCTCTATTAATACCCGCAGGTGCAAACCATGGCTCTCCAACTCTATCATTATAAGCATAAACTCCTGGAATCATAGTTGAAGCTGGAACCCAAACTAATTGTCTAGTAGAAGGTTCTGTAATTTGTAACCAAGGCCAATAAGCAGCTGCATATGAAGTATCTAATGAAGATGCTTGAGTTGTAACACTTGATAGGGTTGAATTATATAAAGCTAAATCTAATACAATTATATTATCTCCTCTATTTTCTGTATTTGATATTAAGGTATTTAAAGCTGTTGCATGTGTTGCTTCAGAATATATTAATCCTGGTGTTGTTATTAAATTGTATCTAAAGTCATCTTTATTTCCTAATAAATTAATAGCATCTGTATAATCTGTACCTACTAATCCTTGAGAATCTGTATTATTAATATTTTGGTAGAAATTATCTCCAGCATTAACAATATCACCTTGTGCCATTCCAAATCCTCCACTCATTGCTACTGGTATAGATGCTGTATATTTAGTTTTAGCGCTTCCTGCATTATCTAAATAATCAGGTGTTTTAAGATATACTGTTTTAACTCTAACATAATTAGAAGCATTATTATATGAACCTGATGTTTGAAGGTATAAATCTGTTCCTGATCCTGCTTTAGTTAATTTTTGATCCCCAATCTGTCTTGATATATAATTTGAAGCTTTAGGATCTAATGAGATATTAGCAAATGTTTCTAATACTGTTTTTGCTTGTTTAGTATCATCTCCTCTTCTAATTGTAAGACTAAATACTCCAGATGATGTATTAGGATTTGTAATTTCCCATCTAATATTATCTTTTGAACCACTTAATAAAGTTCCATTTGAACCTGTATTTGAGGCATTTCCTGCTGGAACATAAGTTCCGTCTAAACTATTATTTAATACTCCCTCACCTAAAGTTTCTAATATAAAAGCAGGATTACCTTGAGAACCTGCTGGTAAACTTGATGAAATAAATGAACTAGTAGCACTAGTAAAAGTTCCATTTGCTACTTTTGCTACTAATAATGAAGCTCCTCCATTTTGGAAGTAATTATACGCTGATATAGATGTAAAAAATGAAAATTCTTCTGAACCACTTTCAAAAGTATTACCAAATTTAGCTACATAGTCCGAATAACTAGTACATAAAGTTGGAATTTCTACTTGACCTTTTACTGTAGGGCCTATAATAGCTGCTCCTGCTTGAATAGGACCTGCTGTTATTTGTGATTGATCATTTTCTCTTGCTAATACACCTGGGGAAATTAATGTTTCTGCCATTTTATGTTATATTTTTATGATAAATATATTATTTTTCTTTAAAAAATTATTTAATTGGTAAAAACTCACCTGTTTCTAATGAAATATTTCCTTTTCCATATTTTCTCTCCAATTCATCTGCTATTTTTCTCTCTTCTTTTTGGAGATTTAAAAATTTATTTCGCATTATTTCTTTTTTATTTCCTAAATCAATAATGCCTATTTCAATTTCACCTATTTGGCTTGTTACAGAAACAAGATTTTCTCTAAAATTTTTCAATTTTGATATTTCTTCTTGTGTTAAAACTTTTTTTGTCATGTTATAAATATTAAAATTATTATTAAAAAACTAAATTATACTGGAAATGTTGCTCCAGTTGGTAATATATTAAAGTCAAGATATATGAATTCTGCTGTTTTTGTAGGTTGAATATAAATAGCACCTATTAATTGATTTCTATCAATTACATCTGGAGTGTTATTTGATTCGTCCATTACTACTTTAAATCCATATACACCTTGTCTTTGTTGTACACTTTCTAAATATGGGTTAACTTGCGATAAGAAATTATTTCTTGTTGATTGTGTATTTTGTTCAAATACTAATTTATCTGCTATTTGAGAAATAAAATTCTTTAATGTTATCAACAATCTTCTCACATTTACTCTATCTAATGCTGATGCCTTAGATTGTAGTGTTTTTTGTCCAAATACTACAACACCTGATCTTGCTAAAGTTGCAATTGGATTTACTTTACCTGTATATAAGTCATCTCTATTAGCATTAGTTAATTTTCTTTCTGCTTGTCTTACTGTGTTTAATCCTCCTCTATTTTTTCCTGCTGGGGCAAACCATCTTTCCCCTACATTATCACTATAAGCATAAACTCCTGGAATCATAGTTGAAGCTGGAACCCAAACTAATTGTTTTGTTGTTGGATCCGTAATTCTTAACCATGGCCAATATGTAGCAGCATAAGATGTATCTAGTGATTTTGCTGTATCAATTACACTTGCCATTGAAGCATTATATAAAGCCATATCCAATATAATAATATTATCTCCTCTATTTTCAGTATTAGATATTAAAGTATTTATAGGTGTAGCATGATTACCTTCTGAATATATTAATCCAGGTACTGATATACTATTATATCTAAAATCATCTTTATTTCCTAATAAGTTAATTGAATCTGTATAATCTGAGGCATTTATTCCTTGAGTATTACTATTTCCTATAAGATTATAATAACCATCTTGAGTAGATCCTTTATAAAATAATTCACCTGTTCCTGAAGCAAATGCTCCACTTGATGCTATTGGTATTGAAGATGTATATTTTGCTTTGGCACTTCCTGCATTATCTAAGTAATCAGGTGTTTTTAAATTTACATTTTTAACTCTAACATAATTAGAAGCATTTGGATATGATCCTGATGTTTGGAGATAAAGATCAGTTCCTGATCCTGCTTTTGTTTTAGTCATATCCCCTATTTGCCTTGCAATATAATTTGAAGCTTTAGGATCTAATGAAACATTAGTAAATGTTTCTAATACTGATTTCTTTTTATTGGTATCATCTCCTCTTCTAATTACTACACTAAATACTCCTGATGATGTGTTTGGAGAAACAATCTCCCATCTTATATTTTCTTTTGAACCACTTTGTAACATATTATTAGAACCAGTATTAGCTGATCCAGGGAAAGGTGTTACTCCACTTGATCCTGTATTGTAATAAGTTGTATTACTACTATTCATTTTAACTCCTTGACCTAATGTTTCTAGTGTAAAGGCGTTTGCAGATAAAGTTCCTAAAGCATCCTGGAATCCTGCTGTAGTTGTATTTATACCATTTATATAATAAGTTACACTAGCTGATGTAACATAATAAGCATTAGTTATATGAGGAGCGTATCCAGCTTTACTATGAAATGATGAAGAAGTTGCTATCTTACTAGCTGATATGCCTGTCCAAACTGTATATGATGATTGACTATTATTTACATGTAATGTTACGTCATCTGCCATTTGAGTAACTGTTCTTCCATCCATTGGAATGTAAATATCAGTTGATGTATTTGTAGATGGGGCTGAACCTGTAAAGTTTACATTAATACCATTTAAATTAAATGTTGTTGTTAAATCAACATCTGCTTTTATTGAAGCACTAAAAGGTGTTACTTTCATTAACATAGATCCAGTTTGTTGTGTTGCTGTTGGATCTACTTTTGAAGTAGGAATTAATGTTGAACTTGCTGGTGTAAATGAACCTGATGCTACTCTTGTTACTAATAAACTTTTACCTCCATTCTGGAAATAATTATACGTTGATATAGATGTGAAATATGAATATTCATCTGATCCACTTTCAAAACTACTACCAAATTGAGCAACATACTCTGAATAACTAGTTACTAATTTTGGGATTTCTACTTGTCCTTTTACTGTAGGACCTATAATAGCTGCTCCTGCTTGAACTGGAGTTGATGATATTTGAGATTGGTCTTTTTCACTAGCTAATACACCTGGTGATATTAATGTTTCTGCCATTTTTCTTTTTTATTTATTTACTATTATACATATCAAAATTTTAATTAAAAAACATCATTATTTATGTAGCTATAGGATCTTCTGAGTCAAAAATACTATTATAGGGAATAGTTGTTCTATTTTGGATATTTGTAGGTTGGTTTAATGGATAATCTCCAATATTTTCAACACTTTCATTAAAAATTTTTACTTGAGATGTTGTTTGTAATTTTTTAATTGCTGTTACATCATTTTGATATACTTCAGGTATAATATATCCTCTTAATCTTATTTGAAAAGTACTTTTTACTACTCTTTCTGATCCCGCTGGTAATTCTACATTAGTTGCATATGAATCTATTCTGGCTCTAAATTTAAATCTTTCAGGATTACCCCAATATGAATCCGATGCATAATTAATTGCTTCTATTATACCATTCATTTGTTCTACATAATAAGTAGAAACTATACAATCATAAGTTAATGTTACATAATCAGGGACTACAACAGCATATGTATCTATTGTAGGTTTTCTGTTGTTTAAAACAGAAAAATTATCATATGCATTTTTTTTACTATAAAGTTTTGAATAAACCGCCACATTAAAATTTGGATTATTTGAATCTAATTTATTAGTTAAAGTTCTATCTTTTGTAAGATTAGATCTTTTAAAAACTATTAGAGGCATCATTATTTTACTTTTCTTATCTCTATAATAACCATCTTTTGATATTTGATTCCATCTTTCAGAATTGCCATAAATTATAGGTACATTTATTCTTTGACCATTTTGAATTACATAAGGTTTAATTACATTTTTAAAGTAATAAACAATAGTTTCATCTAAATCTTTAATACCAATTGAAAAAGGTTTTGTATTGTCATCTCTAAATGATAATTGATTTCCCCTATCTTGTATTTTAGGAACATTACCATTTGGATTACCTGCTGTCTCCCCCGTATCAGGATTTACATAAGGTGTTACTAAATCCTCACTGATTTTTCTTTGGGTTTTGGGTGTTATTTGTCTTCCTCTATTAGCCATTAATATAATCTTTCTCTAGTTATTCCTACTTTATCTGATGGTACTGAATGGGTTTTGCAAATTATTGAAACATCGTATCCAAATTTATCTAAATCATTTTCATATGGATTTGGTTTATTTGGATATCTTGGATCTTTACCTACATATAATTGATTTGAAACAATTGAATCTACTTCATAATATCCTTCTTCATATAAAATTATATCACCTACTTCTGGTACTGTATCAGCGTCAACTAAATCATCTCTTAAAAATTTAAAATCAATATTCCAAGCAAAATCAACACCTAAATCTGTATCTGGGTATGATTGGTCTTGTCTTTCTATTAATACATTAAATAAAACAGGACCCATATAATATTTTTCTTCAGCTGCTTCTCCATAAATGTTAACATTAGTTTCTTCTATTTTGAATTTATAAACAGCACATTGTTGAGTGATAACATCACCTAACAATTCTCTATTTATTTTTCTAAATAAACTTATATCTCTTTCACCTCCAAATAAAGCCATAATATTAACCTATATAAATCGGATATGGTACCGCGTTTAACTCTTTAATTCTATTTTCTGTTTCTGCTGCTCTTCTTTCCATTAATTTATCTCTAGAGGTTTCATCAAAATATGATCTTAGTCTTTCAATTAATGCTGTTTTTTCATTTGTCGCAGCTGTTACTAAATCGCTTTGATTTAAAGTTACTTCTGCTCCAGGTATTGGAACCTGTGAATATTTACCTCTAATATATCCTAACATTTCTTTACATACTGCTAATGTATATTCAAAAATCCAAGATCTACCAATTGAATTAATTTGAGTATATGTAGGATTATCATAAGGAACATTAGATACATTAGTTATAACATTAGAACTTGAAATAGAAGTTGGATTATTTCTTTCTGATTTTTTAATATATTGAAACCATAAAGTTCCTGCTGCATTTGGTAATGGAAATATTCTTAATTTATTATTTATTAATTCAAATGAAAATTGAGATTTTCTAATTTGATCATTAAATTCAATTGCCTGAATTTTTTGCATATCATAACTCACAGGCATTAATAGAAAATTAATAGCAGGTGAATAATTACCCCAACCAAAAGAATCTATTAAATTCATCATTCCTGTACCTGTGCCCGCGTAAGGGTCAAAATATTTTACTATTGCGGGTGCTGTTTCATAAAAAATTCTTTTTATTTCAATATCACCATCATTAATTCCTTGAGTAGCCGCCCAAGCATTCATATCATAATCCTGAACACTTTTGGTTAAAGCTATAGATCCAGAATACCATGTTGTAGTTCCTCCTGTTCCTGCTTCTTCCCCATATTGCTCACTATATCTTACAATAGGACCAAAATTAGGTCTAATTAATGAATGATTTAAATTTGTTCCTTTTGAACCTGTTGTAGCACCTTCTAAAGATAAATAATCTTCTCTTACTTTATAAGCATATAATTCATTCCCATAAGTAGTTATTGCTTCTTCAAATGCTGTATAGAAATTAACATCTTGTAATTCAACATCCATTATAGGATATCCTAATCTTCTGGCAATAAATTCAGTTACTTTATCTGCATCTTGTTGAAATTGATAATCATTATCATAAAACCCAAAAGGAGTATCTCCTGGGAAGAAAGATGATGAACCTGGATATATTGGAATTTTAGCCATAATTTAATTATTTTGTTATAAATATTGAGAAAAAATGTTTAAATTCCAAGAGTTAATAAAGGAATAATTGCCTTAGTATTTGATTTATGATAGTTTTGAATATTACTAACTTTAGTATTTATTATTTTTTCATTATAATTCCATTTTGGATTATCTATATACTTAGATTTCCAAAGAGAATCCTCAAACATAGTTTTATTTTTACATAAATATGCTGATATTTTACTTCCTGGATTCATGTGATATTGTTTCATAAATTCAATAAATAAATGAATTCTTTGATTTGATTGAAATAATTGTAATTCTGAAATTTCTTCCATATCATTAGGGAAGTCATCGAAAAATATTTCATTATATTTTTTAAGTTTATCCGTACAAATTACTTCTTGCCATTTTGCTTCTATAATATTTACATTATTATAATTTTTAGCCCATTCTTTACATTTCTTTATAACTTCAAAATCACATTCAATTATTGTATGACTTTTTGGAGTATATTTTTGAATTTGAGTTGCACTATACCCCATACCAAATCCTATTTCTAAAACATCTCCTTTTGGTTTTAAATAATCTATACATTTTTCCATATAAGATTTTTCCCAAGCCATCATTACTTGTTCATTATTTGAATCAAGTATTATATCTTCATTATTTTTATCTTTTGTATATTTTAACATGCATTAACAATTTTGTAATTCAATTATAGCACCATATATATCATCACTAGTGGCATCAATTTCAATTTGTATTGTAACGTAATCTCCTAAAGTAGGAGTGTGTGAATCCCAAGAATCCATATCAGCAGCAACTGAGGCTTCGTTAAGTGTAGGTGCTGAATGTAGTGCTGTTGATGTTTTTATTGCAGTAGAAGCACCATTCATTACATTAGCTGCAAATGCTTTGTAAGTTGCATTAGAATTACCATATACCGCTCCTCCTATTACTTTATACCCATTTGGTATAACATAAGTAGCAAAATAAGATATTGCTACACTTAAACCTCTTCCTGCTGCTCCTCCTGCTTGAACAGCTAATCCATAATATCTAGTTGATGTATTATTACTTGGGGTAAATTCTGTTGCTGGAATAAATATAAATTGTTTTTCTTTTGTGGCTTTCCATCCTTGTGTTCCTGCTCTACCTAAACTTCCAGTTGATCCTCCTTGACCAAAATTCGTTATTCCACTTGCACTTATACCTGCACTTGCACTTATATCTCCTGAAGATGTTGTTGGAGCATCTAAATATATTCCACGCCCCTCAACTGTTAGTACACTATTATCTCCATGTATTTTTGTTGTTGTTCCTCCAAACCCAACTGCTTTACCACTAGTATTCAAAAGTATATTAGCACTATTAACAGTAATTGCATTACCAGTTGTTGAGTTAACAGTTAATTTATCAGCTATTATTTCTGCACTTGCACTTATAATTACAGATGATGTTATTCCCCCTTCATTTACTACTAATAATTGTTCTGAGGGGGTATATATAGTATCTGGTGGTCCTTTAGATATTATAATACCTTGCTGTGCTCTATTTAACCCTATTGTCATATCATTATGATAGGTACTTGCTGATAAGTGGAATGCAACTGGTCTATTATCACCTGAATGATTTGAATTAAGTTTCATGATAGTTGGACCAATACCCTCCATAGTGAAAGATGAATGAAAATCACCTTCACTTGAATTTATAAAAACATGATTATCTCCACCTGCTTTAACCCAAAAAGAAGCTGCTTGGCTCGAACTAAAATATTCTGATGATGTTATAGGAGAATCTAAATTAATTCTAGCGTTAGTAAATTTAGCAACTCTTACAGAATTACTTTTAATATTTACTGTATCCGAACCAAAACTTATTCCAGTTCCTACATCATCTAAATGAAAAATTCCACTATCTACATAACTTTCACTTGCTATTGTAATTGCACTTGCACTTATATTACCCGAGGCAGTTATATGTTGTGTTTTATCATCACCTATAGTAATTGTTTCTCCTCTTGCTTTAAAATTTTGATTATTTTGTCCGTATGTAATTCTACTAGCAGCAGCGTTA
>VTLG01007186.1_pt1 | contig 17202 bp, 9 predicted proteins | sample 4694571 | NCBI WGS metagenome assembly VTLG01 (sample SAMN12604809, study PRJNA352737) | marine metagenome | biome: ENVO:00000447; feature: ENVO:00000209|ENVO:00000569|ENVO:01000036; material: ENVO:00002151; isolation source: viral sequences binned using virsorter ...
TGTTGAAATCCTAAATCACTACCAGTATCATTAGAAACTATTCTATGATATTTAACGGTATCACCTTTATCAAATACTAATAAGCCATGTATGTTGACCCCATTTGATCGAGTGTCGAATTTCTTTACGTTATCATAGTATAATTCTATTGAGCCATTCGCTGTACCTAATAAGTATTTTTCAGCATTAGAAGCTTGAAGATTTAATGCATCACTTCTTATTTCTAATTTAGAACCCGAACATCTAATGTTGCTTCCTGCGCCTGCGTCATGCCATATTTGAAGATCATCTCCAGTACCCCAGACACCTTTAAATCCATCGACACTTTTCCAGCCATCTGAAGTTGTCTCAAATGTCTTTACCTCATTATGATAAAGTTCAACAGCTCCATCTGGTGTAAAAACAGCCATATTGCCGTTATTAGATCTTATTTTAAGGGAACCTGTAATACTATCAATATAAGAGTGGTTACCATCATGAGTAAGAGTTAGATCATTACTTGTACCAAATTGGGCTGATTGACCATCTGGTCTATTTATTTTTGTTAATGCCATTTATTTAATTAGGTAAAAGTCTTTTGTGGAATCTATTTCTTTTAATTTGATCCAACCAGAAGGAATAACTGCGGTTTTACGAACATAACACTGTCCAATAATACCTATCTTATCCCACTCTTTTCTATCTGTTCGACGATGATAAGATCTGTCTTGATCCCAATCAGGATTCTTCTTTAATTTTTTCTTTGGTCTGACATTACCATTATCAGGATCATTATAAACAGTATTACCATTCTCATCTTTTATATAATCATATTCATATCTACCCCATTCATCACGAATATAAGCATTATGCCAGTATAAACCTGCACAATTAGCAGTAAAAGCAGCTGTACCACTGACAACACCTATAACAGTATCTCCTGTTTCAGCGATTTTAATTTTACCTGTTACACCATCTATAGCTACAGTATGCCCTATACGATCTTCATCATTTGGATTTCCATCAGACCACTCAAACATTTCAGCAAAGTCAAACTGATCATCTTGCCAATCATTTAAAGCTCCTGCATTACCAGAATCTGTATTAAATTCAAATCGTTTATCTTCAGCATTATCTAAATCTCTTATTCTGAAATAATCATCTGCAGTAAGAATAGCTTGTCCACCAACTCTACCTAAGTGACCATCACCATCAAAAGAACCGAAATTAGCATCTGTATGAGTATTATCTATATCGAATTTGATGCCACCTTGAGGTGCTTGAATCTGTGGAGTATCTTGAGAACTAATTCTTATCCCCATAGCTGTTGCCCAGCTACCAGTATATAAAGATTTAATATCAAAATTACCATTTGTTGCAGCTACAAATTGCCATTTATCGGCATTATCATCACCTTGATCTGCTTCTAAAGAAATAGCAGCTTGGCTTCCTTCACCACCTTCAATCCTAATCCCATCGGAGGTAGTTTCGATTCTTTTTGAATTACTATGATATAGTTCAACAGCAGAATTACTTGTAGCTTGAATCATTATATCACCTGCATCAGCATCAATTACTTTCCAAAGGTCAGCTTGTGCATGTAATGTTCCAGTAGTATTCTTTATATATGCATGAGATCCATTATGATAGATTTTTAAATCATCACCTGTACCTAATTTTATTTCTCCACTATCTACTAAACTTAAGTTGGTAGAAAGATTTATACCGCCTGTTACTTCTATACCACCTGAACTAGTTTCAAATTTCTTAGTATTATTATGATAGAGTTCAACTTGAGCATCATCTACACATTTTACATAAGTCTCATCACCATCTCCATTTTTTAAATATAAAGCATTACCTTGAATATTGAAATCACCAGTTGCATTTGTAATAAATGAATTAGTTGCATCATGTTTAATCTGAAGATCGTTTCCATCACCAATATAAAAAATTACATTATCTCGGATTGTTAGATTACCAAAAGCTTGGAAACCATGAGCTGTGGTTTGTGCTCGTAATACATTATCATAGTAGAGTTCAACGGCTCCATTACCAGTAGCTTTAATCGCTGTTTCATACGAACCAGAAGCATAATTTTGAAGATCAAAAGTTCCATCAGTATTCCCTCTCATTCTCCATATATCAGCATTATCGTCTGCTTCATCAGCAGATAGCCCAATGACACCACTAGCACCTTCTGCTCCTAATACCTCTATTCCAGTCGAATTAGTAGTAAGGCTCTTTACATTATTATAGTAGAGTTCTACCTGCGCATCATTCACACATTTAATATATGTTTCATCATTATCTTTGTTTTTAAGATATAGAGCATCTGCTTGGATATTTAAATCACCAGTAGCATTTTTAAAAAATGTGTTTGTTCCATCATGATACACTTCTGCGTCATTACCAGTACCAAATCTAACCTTTTCGCTATCATCTAAATCAATAGGTTTAGCTATTTTAGCTTTAGTTACAGCAGCACTTGCTATCTTAGCTTCAGTAACTGTACCATCTCCTGGTGTAGGAATACTTACAGCTGAACCTATTTGTAATATAAATGCAGTTGATCCACTTGGAGGTGCTGTACAGAATCTAATAGTATCGCTATCAGTTAAGTAGAAACCTTCCTCACTAGCATCATAAGAACCTGTATTAGGTTTTTGAATAATACCATTTAAACTTATTATAAGTTGGTTAATATTACTTACACTAGCTGCACTACCACTATTAGTGGTCTCCTTAAGGTCAAAACTTGTATCACTTCCATCCCATGTAGCTGCTGTAGTTGTACCAGCATCAACAGGAACTAAGAATTTAAAGTCTCCAGTAGATGTAACTTCTGTCCATGAAGATGCTGTAGCATCATACACTTTCATCTTGTTAGCATTAGTATCCCATACTAAATCACCGTCATCGTTATTAGATGATGGTTCTCCAGCATGTATACGATACCTGCTATTAAAGTCGTTTATATCATCACTTAACTGTACAAAGTCTGACTCCCTTATCATTGCCTGGTGGTAATTATAAGTCTGACTTGATCCAGTAGATACAACCATTAAACCAGCACCAGACTGGAATACATAAGGATCAGGGTTTGAACCTACACCACCTCTTAATTCACTAGGGAATCCATTAATTGTTATTGTTGAGTTATCTAGTGCATCTCCATTTGTAGAGACACCACTGGAATTAACTTGTAATCCAGCTGCATCAGTTATACTAATTACGACACCAGCTGCTGGTATGGTATTAGGGAATGACTCATCATCTGCAATAACTTCAAGACCACCAATTGGATTTAGCATTGATGCAACATAATCTACAACAGCTCCTGATGTAGGAACATGAGAGTCACTGTCAGAGATTGTAGTTTGCTCACAACCTATCTTAGCAATAGTAATTGCATCATCTGCTACCTTAGCTGTAGTTACGTTAGCATCAGTAATCTTGGCAGTTGTTACAGCATTATCTTGTACTAAAGCTGTTGATATTGTAGAATCACCTATTTTAGCAGTAGTAACTGCATCATCTGCAATTTTAGCATTTGTTACAGCACTAGATCCTAACTTAGCTGCATTTATATTACCATCTGCTATTTTAGCTGTAGTTATTTGACTGTCAGCAATATGAGCTGTATCAATAGATCCATCTACATACTGATCACTATCAACTGAGTTAGCTGACATGTGTTCTAAATCAATAGATCCAGCTACATAATGCTCTGAGTTGATCTGATCGTCAGCTATGTTATCACTTTGTACGCAATCAACAGCTAACTTTGCATGTGTAACTTGCTGATTACCTATATGCTCAGTATCAATAGATCCTGCTGCATAGTGTTCAGAGTTAACAACATCATCAGCTATCTTAGCTGCAGTGATTGCATCCGCTGCAATTTTAGCTGTAGTAATATTACCATCAGTAATTTTAGCTGTAGTTACAGCATTATCAGCAAGCTTAGCTGTTGTAACTTGAGCATCAGCAATATGTGCTGTATCAATACTACCGTCTGTATAATGCTCTGAATTAATAGCATCATCTGCTATCTTGGCACCTGTTACTGCGTCGGCTGCTATCTTACCAGTTGTTACCTGTAAACTTCCAATATGACTTGTATCTATACTTCCATCTACTAACTCAGAAGAATCAACAGAATCAGCTGCCATCATAGTAGCTGTAACTGTTGCTGTATCTCCAGTTGTTACGACAGTACCAGATACATTAGGTAAGGTAATAGTACGATCAGCTGTAGGATCAGTAACTGTGAGAGTAGTTTCGTGAGCATTGTCTGTTGCACCTTCAAATATAATTGTCTGGTCCGTACCCATTGTAATATCACCAGTCATAGTACCACCAGTATTAAAGAGCACTTGCTCTCCATACTCCATGGCCTTACGCATTAACTGCTTCTGGTTATTATTTAGGTCTTCAGCTGTAATAGATGCACCTGGTGTATAGTTTGCTCTTGGTGTAGGAGCTCCCATATCAGTAACAGGTCTTATAACTACTGTTCCACTAGATAGATCTGCACCACCTATATGGATAGTTTTAGCTGTTACATCTACTGAGTATTCTCTAGGGTTGGCGGAATCATTAATTGTAGAAGCTGTGTAAGTTAGTTTAGCATTATCTAAATCTACTTCAACTTCTGTTGCTTTAAATACATCAAAACTCCCTGAGTAGCTAAATGTATTTGCATTCCCATTATTTTGGGAATATGTCTTTGTTACTGTTGTATGTGCCATTTAGTTACTTCGGGAACTTTTCTATTGTTTTTTGGGGGAAACTAAGCTCTAAGATCTCTGATCTGTTATCTCTAGTTCTTGTGTCTTTACCGTCTTTCTTAGCTTTTAGTTCCTGTACTAAACCATATGCTTCATGAGTTGGATCATTGATCTTAGCCCATGCTTTAGATCTAGCTTGATTCATTACATTATCTATAAGAGTATTATGAGGATATGTATTAGGATCAAGATCCCAATTGGCTGGGTTTTTAGCATCGGCTTGCATGTTTGCCATAGACTTTTTGATATCATCTCTATCTGCTAAGAAATTTAAAGCTTCTTCTACATTATTAAACTTCTTAAATCCTACTGTTATTGGTACAGTACCTATAGCATTCTGGAAGTGTGCTCTTACATGAGCATTCTCAACAAATGAGTATCCACCATAAGCAAAGGTTGTAGACTTAAGATCATAGTTACTATCTAGTAGAAGCTTTCTACCAGGAGTTTGTCTTCTAATATCTAATTGAACAGGAGATACTGCATTAAATGATCTTCCAATGAAATTCCAATTATTAATAGGCTTACCATTTAATAGATCACTCTTTGCTGGTAAAGCGCCTTCCCCAGCTATTCCTTCCATGAATTGGTTTCTATTTCTAATAGAACTCCACATGTCAGAATTTAATTCTTTCATATGTGGATTAATCCATTTACCAAATTCATTTCTCATACCTGCAAGAGGTATACTGTTATTCATTACATTAGCAACAGTTTTATTCATAGCTCCAGGCTTCATTTGCATGACCTGCATCATCTGATCTAAACCAGACATATATGTTTTACCTGTCAAGCCTCTACCTACTACAAATGCTACAGCTTGTAAACGTTTCTCAGCCCACTCGCTTCCCATAAGTTCCATATTATCACCTATATCAGCTATAGTTGACCATATGACATTATAAGGTTCCATAGAACGATAGTCAAATCCTACATCACCAATATATAAATGATTAGGTTTCCAACCAGCATTAATCCACTGTTGTTTAAGTTGTCTATCAGCAGGACCATTACCAGTCATTTGACCACCCATGTACATACCAGCCATACTGAATACTACTGCAGAACCTAATGCCTGTCTACCTGCAAACAAGTTTCTAGCATTAGCTAATTCATTAGCATTAGTAATTCCATATTGCGCTAAAGATGAAAAATCATCTCCAGTATGTCTTAAGATATCAATTGACTCTTTATGTAATGCACTTAGTAATGGAGTATTTTTAAATGATACATTCAATCCATTTAAACCTGTTCTAGCAAATAGATAGAATGGTTTCATTTGTGGAATGCTATTGAAGACATCATCTATTTTAGCAGCATATCCTTTTAATTCAGATGTTAAAGTTACTTCTTTAAACTGCTTACTAAACCAAGCATCATTAGATAAATTTATATTACCATCAGCATCAAGTAATCTTTTAAAATGACCTTCTTCTGCTCTCTTCAGTAGTTCAGGTGTAATTTGTGCAAAATCATCTCCAACAGCTTCCATTGCTTCACGCATACCTAGCTCTTTAGATCTAGCTCTAGCTAATAACCATTTAAATGTATCATCAGTAGCTGCTAAAGCACGTGGTGACCATCCAAATAGTTTATTATTAGTTAAAGTTCTAGCTGTATTATGCATATAAGCAGCTGCTTTCTCACCATCAGTACCACGAGTCTCAGCCCATTCCATAGTAGCATTGAATAGCCTATCACCATCTGTAGGAGCTTCTGAGTATCTAGTCCTTATATCAGCAATATTAGCATCAAATTTAGAATTCCATTCTCTTCTAAATACTTGCATAGCTTCAGGTATTAATTCTACCATACCTTTCAACTTAGCTGTAGATGCTTTGAAACTTGAAACATCATTTGTAAATGGTCTACGTATTGTAGCTCCTAAAGCTTCATTAAAAGCATTTAAGTATGCGTTCAACCCAGTACCCATAATAGCTCTAACTGGAGTCTTAGGTCCACTTAATATACTCTGAACCATTACTTGTTGCAAGCTATGAGTTAGATCACCTGTCTTAACTGCACCACCTTTGAAATCTCCACCAATCAGTTTCTGATGCATCCAACCATCAAAGTCTTTCCAGTTATGGACATCATTAGAAACCTTGAAAACATCTAATACAGCTGCTGCTAAGTCATCATTACCTTCTTCCATCATCATCCTAGTCATCAAATTGATACCTTCACGAGATTCGTTATGTATCCTAGTAGATGCTTTAGATGATTCTGCTAAGAGATCAGCCATTAGATCTGGAGTCATTTTACCATTGTTCTCTTGCAACATCTTACGAGCAAGATTCCAATTAAACTGAGTCTTCTTAACATTTGATAACCCTACTAAAAGGTTATCAGCAATTTTACTGATTGGTCCATCAATAGCAAATATATCTGTTTTCCCTACCATATCAGCTGAAGCCATTGCCTGATCTCTAAGTTGTAATAATAGAGATTGGTTAACAGTGTCTGCAACTTCCATGTTTTTAATAGCCCATTTATCCCAATCAGACATCTTCTCAAATGAAGTATCGATAGGAGAATTCATAAGTCTCTTACCCCAGTATTCTTCTGGAGCTAGACTTGCTGCATCTCTACCCATTACTTCTCTAATACCAAGTTCTGAACTTGCAGATACTTCTTTTCTAGTTGCACGTTTTAAAGGATTTATCTTCTTTAATTGAGCTTTCCAGCTAGGATCATCAACTAAATCTTTAGCAAATAATTCAAGCTGTTGATCAGAAACACCTCTCTTAGCAGCCTTAGCCATATCTGTTTGAGAGAAAAGAGAGTCAGTACTACCTTTTCTTTGTAGGCCAATTGTATTCCTTATTTCATCTATATCATTAAATGCCTGTTTTACACCACTTCTAGCTTTAGTCCAACCTTGTCCTATTAATTTCTTACCATTCTTATATGCACCATATGTTGAATGTAATAGTCCATCTGTATCAGCTTTATTGAAAACATTCCTAGCACCTTCTGCAGCTTTACCCATTTGAACACGGGCAGCTTCTTTTACATCAGCTAATTGTGCATTCTTTTTAGCAAGCCAACGAGATTGATCAGCTAGAGGAGCTTCAAGTTGAGTAGACCAACTTTTAGCACTAACGGATAATTGATCTAAATTCTTCTGTGTCCAACGTCCACCTCTTTCAACCATCTCTGTAAATGCTCTAGGAGCTGATTTAGTAATCCCTCTACCAAGAGCACCAATCCCCATCATACCTACCATGTTCTGGGAGAATTCACCAAGCATAAAGTCTGCTTGTTTAAATAAAGGTGATTCTATACCTTGTGCCATCTGTGGTCCAAATACAGCAGTCTCAGGATATAACTTAGCAACTGCTTCCATACCACCTGATTCATACATTTGACCCCAACCGTCTTCTTGAAGGTTAGCAAATGCTGCAAATGGTAAAGTATCAACTGCTACAAATCTAGCAGATCCTGCTGCATATTGTCCTGCTGCTTTCCATGTAAATCCTTTCAAAGTTGGTGCGGCAAAAGCTTTTGCTGTAACTGCGGTTGCACCTTTAAGTCCTACAGCGGATAAACCTGCTGCACCTGCGCTAGCTGTAGCCCATGTAAAGAAACCAGCTGTAGGCCAGTATCCCATATGACCAGCCATCTTAGATGTACTAAGTCTAGCTATTTCATTATTAACAAGAAATTCTAATGATTGAGGATTCTTATGCTGTAATATATCATCATCAAATGTGGAGTTAGTTAAAGGGTTTTCTCCATTTATAGCTTGTCCTACACTACCTATAGCACCCAAAGCTTGGGCAGAAGCATTGAATATACCACCTGAAAGATGTTGCCTCCAATCTTCTCCTGTATCAATTGAATCTTGTGGAGCTAAAGCATGTTGTCTTCTAAGATTAACATACCGAGCCATGTTCTGACCTGCTCCATTCTGTTGCCAAATAGCTCTAAGTCTAGATCCAGCATCTTTACTTTGAAGACCTTCGAGAAATTCTTGTGTTAATCTAGCATCTACTTCAGGATCTAATCTACCAAGTTCTTCATCCCATTCAGCCATATTGGTAGTATCGAAGAAATCATCATAAGTTATTTCTCCATCATTATTATGATCATATCTGTCTTTTAATTCAGGATCATTTCTAATCATCATAAAAGCTTGAGCTTGAGCTTCTAGATTCCATCCATCTTCAAATAATTCTTTTAGTTTACCTTCTTTATCAGCTAACCAAGTATGTTTCAATTTAATTGCTTGAGCAACCTGTCTTCCAGTTTCAGTTTCAGTAAGTTTATTACCATCAACATCTGTATAAGAATCTATATCAACTGTACCATCTTCTAATAATCGATATGGAAGTGGAGCTGGTTCAGTCTCTGTAGGTTCTGGTTGTATAGCTTCTTGTATAGCTTCTGGTTCAATTTCTGTGTCTTGTTCTATACCTAGTTGTTCGCTAACTTGTTGAGTAACTTGATCTGCTACCTCAGTAGCCATATCAGATGGATCTGGTTGCTCTTGTTGTTGAGCTTCAGCTTGTCGTTCTGCTTCTTGTTGAGCTGGTGTACGCCAATCTTCTTCTGGATAAGCGTTCTTTATTTCCTCAACATGAGCTTCATAACCTTCTATCTCTTGGGTAGTATCAGCTGTATTAAGAGCATCAGGTTGTATATTTAATTGATCCATTATATTAAGTCCTCATCCATTCTGGAATTTTTGTAGGTTCTTGACCTTCATGGGTTGTCATCCATTCTGGTAGTTCTTTATCCCATTCAGAAAGAATACTTTGTCCATACTTAGATCCATCCTTTAATAGGTTCATACCATATACATAAGAATAAGCATCTGAATAATTGAATGCTCTATTTGCTTCATTAGCAAGAGGTTGTAATCCATTAGGATCATCTAATGGTACACCTTCACTATTTCTACCTTCTAATAAGTCAACTTCTGGAGGACGTTCACCAGGCCATATACCTTCATGTCCTCTAGCTTTTAATTGGGCATCGACCAAAAACATCCAATTCATTGACGTACCACGTGTTAAACCTTTGTAGTAGGCTATAGCACCTTGGTCTTTATTTAGACCTCTTCTAAGACCATACTTTGCAATATTATCTTCGATAGAAGTTATCTGACGATGACCGTAATCACCACCTATTGTACCAGTATAAATTATATTTCTATCATTTCTTATTTCATCTTTACCCATCTTAATTTGACCGACTCTTAGATGACCAGGTTTAAGAGATTTTTCAACTGATTGACCTGTTATAACATACTTACTACCTTCTCCATTAGCTTTGATTTCAGCAAGTACACCCATTGAATCAGGTATAGCTTCTTTAGTTTGAGGATCTATTACTTGAGGTGAATTTAAAGCATGATGACTTGCTTGTGCTGGTGGGTATCCCATCGCAACATATTGATTATATTTAATAGCATAATCTGCTTTAGCATTTTCAAAAGCTTCTACCCAAGCAAGGCTCTTTTCATTACCTTTAATACCCATATTGGTGAATGCTGTATTAAGAGCTGCTTTTATTTTATCTTCAGAACCAAACTCTTTAAGTGCTCCTTTTTCTAATCTAGTTGCTTTCTCTCTAAATTCAAGAGCAGCCATAGGATGGTAAGTATCTAATTGTTCATTTGATATAAACCCTCTCTGACTAGCCATAACCGCTTCAATCTTCTCCTTATCTGTACGCTCATTTCTCATGGTAGCAGTTTCATACTTAGTTATACTTTCAGGTATAGGTAGACCAATAGCAGAAAACTTAGCTTTCCATTCATTTACTTCTGCAGTACTTAATTCAGCACCTTGTTTATGAGATTGAGTTGCAGCATCTGTAAAGTCAACTACAAGAGCTTCACCTTGAGCCTTCTGGTAATCACGTTCAGCATCAATCTGTTGACCATAACCTTTCTTGATATCTCTCTTAAGTTGAGAGAATCTACTAGGCCAATGTTCAGCGAATGTAGCACCTTTTCTAGCACCAACTTGTATAGCTAATCCATCAGGTATTAATAATCCACCTATCTTATCTGCATAAGCAGGGTCGTTCTTTTCTATACCAATAGCTTTTAGTTTACCCATAACATGATCCCAACCACCAGCGTTACCTAATTGTTGGTTTTTATTATTAACAGTGTTACCTGTTGTAAGTAAGAATAGCTGTAGGTCTTGTCCTGTTGCTCCACCTGGTTTTTGTCCTGCTACATCCCATTGTATATTAGCTCTATTCCTAACGTTCTGTGAAGATTGTACATTATAACGGCTTTTGTGAGTTGCCATTAATGAATCTTTAGCTTTAGCTATAGTCTCATTTGTCTTAGTAAGACGAAGCATTGCATCTGAATATTGATGAATACCTGATCGTTCTAAGATTCTACGCTGCATTATATTAATTGCAGCTTCTTTCATAGGTAAAGCTAAATTATTATCACGTAGTTCTGCAGGTGAAAATTTAATACCATTTAAATTTATTACTTCAGTACTATTCATCAACTCATGTTGAAGCATAGCTGGGTAAGCTTCTTGGAACATGCGTAGTTTTTCTTTCGCATATCCTACCTGTTGATGAGGAGATAGTTGAGCTAAACGTTCAGCATCATAGTATGAGTCTGGACCTCCTGCTGCAAGTACTTCTGCTTTAAGTTGTTGATATACTAATTCTTGAGCTTCTGCATCTTCAAAATCAAATGCTAATTCACCAGCACTTTTAGCTAGTTCAATTTCTTGAAGTTTTTTGGTGTTCTCATCTAATTGAGCAAGCTTGGCTTCTCTATCTTTTGCAACTGCTTCTCTACCTTCTGCTTCTAGTCTTGCAACACGTTCTTTCTGCATCTTCTCCAAAGTAGGAGAAAGCTTTTCTAATCCATCAATTATACTTTTAGCATCGCTGATTCTTCTGTTAGCACTAGCATTACCTGCATCAATAATTTGACGCTGTTCCTGTTGAGAGACAGCTGATTGGTTAGCCATCAGCCTGTCAATATTTCTATCGTAAGATTTTGACATCAGCTACCTCACGCTGTTACAGGTGTTGCAGGTTTATCCATCCCACCAGCAATAGAACCCATTACTCCTAGTATCATACCTGCAGGACTTGGCCCTCGTTCATATATTGGAGGTGCTGGTCTGAAGCCATGTATAGGTGCAAATGCTACATCATCCATAAATATACTCCAAGACTTAGCAGAAGATTCTGCATACTTTGCTTCTTTCTTTAAATGAGTTTCGTCTACAGCAAACATCTTTTCATGTATTGCTCTAGATTTTTTCATACCCATCTCTCTAACTGGAGCTGCTGCCAATCGTGCAGCTGTAGCACCTGTTTGAGTACCAGCGTAATCATTCTTATGCATCGCAATGATAGCATCTTCAATTGCATGATTATGTTTGGCAAATATCTTATCTAATTGTATGTCATCCTCTTGCCATTGGTTCAACATGGCTTGATAAATTTGATCATTATGAATATCATTTTCTATGACATTATTAGCATATCGGACATCTTCCAAATTAGCATTAACATCATACTCTTTATTGGCACGAACCCAAGCATCTTCTTTAGCTTTGTTCCTGTCCTTGACTGCTTGGCTTTCCGCCATAAAGCCTACCACGCTTTGCATGGCTCCGATCACTGCTGTACACACGGCAAAATTCTATAAAGGTTAATTGGTTAGGACCGTGTTTAAGTTCCCGTAGAAACTTGAATCCTAAAAACTTTAGAAGTTTTAAATGAACGGTATTCCGTTTATCTACAATATTCCAAAGAAGTCGATCCTCTCTACTATCTATCCATCGTTTAGCGTTACGAGCAAAAAGTTTTGGTCTATCATGAATGACTGGTGTACAGAGCATCCATATTTTACCACCACTTTGTACCCCAGCCAGTCCGGCAATCCTGCCGTCTGGATGAGTAAAGTAAACGCTTTCACCAAAGAAAGCAGAGTGAGGAATATAGAGAAGAGGTTCATGACCGTGGCCTTCTTTCACTTCTCTATAATCATCAGGACGAAGGTTAGAAGCTACCTCAACAGCAGCTTCAATTGTTATTGGGTGAATGTATTCAGACACGTTGATAATATCTGGGTGAGTAATCTCCTTCCCAATTCATTGAATGAAGAGTAGCAGGAGATGGGTGATTAGATTTTATGAAAACACTAAGGTTATCATTTCTATCATAAACAGGTATAGTATGCATATATCCAGACGCAATAGCTGGTGTACTAGATAGCACATTATCCCATTCTAAAGATTCAACGGTATAAGTATAATCATCTCTTCCTCTTCTTTTAAGTGTAACATCTATAACTCCTACATCTCCAAAGTCAAAGTTCATTCTATGGATAGTTAGAGAACCTCTTGTTTCAGATAGAACTCTATCACCTTCCGTTCTAGTTATATATAATTTAGGTAGTTCTATTTCAAATTCATACTCATATCCTACAATTAAATCTGTATTAACTGAAGTTGTACCTGTACCAGCTTCTGTAGAAGTCTTCCAATTACCAGGTAAGGTTACTGTTTCGTTAGGTGCTGTACCTGTTATCTTATCATCTGGTATATCATAACTCTTACCTGCAGCATCACTATCAGTTATACAGTATGCTGTCAGAGTACGTGAACTATAAAATCCTGCACCTAATGTAAAGGTAGTAACATCTGTTGAACTATTATATGTCATATCACCTGACGCAATAGTTTTCTTAGTATCTAAATGTACTCTATTTTCATTTGGTGCTGTGCCTATTAAATCAGTATCTGAATGTAATTTTACGTCAAATTTTTCTAGTGTATATTTATTACTACCACCATCTATTATGGTATAATATTTATCATCTAAAAGTGTATGAAATACAACATTATTTGGTAATGTCCATCTAAACCAAGCTGACTGCTTACGTTCATTTCCAGCCATATAGAATTTATAACCCCATATTTCATTAGATGCAGTATGTAAAGTACTATCTATTGCAAATAAAACTAGATTATTTTCATTAGAAGCAGTTGCTAATGTAATATTAGATGGAAGTAATTTACTGATAATCTTACTTTGCTCTTGGACTTTTGGTTCAGTTCTTGGATCAACATCTGCCATCTCAAAGAACCTAGCATTTTTAACTGTGCTATTTAGGAAGCCTATAGTTGTACCTAATGATATAGGTTCACTATCTGTATTGAATGCATAAGAAGATATAGTACTAACTTTAGCAGTTTCAGGTGTTAATAAAGCTTCAGCTCCAGAGTTTAACAAGAACTGCTCACTAGCACTGAATATAACTAAGCCAGCTGCTGTTTCAACAGCGTTTGATAACTTAGTTGGAAAAGTAGAACTACCTTGTAAATCAATAGGATCTCCATTAGAAATAGCCATAGCAGTCTTTACCCAGAAGTGATAGAATTGGTTAACTCTAGATAAGATGATATTTTCTCCACTTAATAGGGCTATTCTATTTCTAAAGAACACCATTCTTTCAATATAATTATTAATAAAAGATGGTTCACTATTAGTTATATCATCACCTACATCACGTACACCCCAATCTGGGTAACCAAACCTAAAAGCACCGTTAGTATAATTAACATTACCACCACCATTTATAGAGAATGTCCCAGGAAGTACTCTAGTGAGCTTCAAAGGCATTGTATACTTATCAATTGTAGTTGTTATCCCAGGGGCTGCTACCTCTTCCCATACGCCCTCTCCGTATCGACACGGATGGATCGTAACAGTTTCACCTGCATTGATTGTACCTGATGCAGAATCTGTAATAGTAAATGTAGTTGAACTAGGTACACTTTGGATTGTATATTGTCCATCTGTTGCAGCACCACTTGTAAAGTCTAATATAACTTGACTTCCATTAGCTAATCCATGAGCTGCTGCTGTAGTTACAGTAACCGTATTGCTTGATCTAGCATAAGTACCTGTTTGTACAATATCAGCTGTTATACCTTCAGCTTGGAAACGAAGATAATAATCATCCATATCCTCACCACTATTTACAATACGTACTGTATATCCATGACGGCATGTACGTGGTAAATCTGCTATATTATTAGCTTCTGTTGTAGTAATAGTCATCAACTGTTGTTCAGGTGATGTTACTCCGAATGGATCTTTACTGTATAAATGGATACCGTTTCCAACAATTGTAGCAGTAATACCTGTACCACTGATAGCATCTAATGTAGTCTTAATATCACCTAGTATACCAGCTGCAGACACATGTTCATCAGAACTAGAAGATGTAGCTTGTGGACGTACCATCGCTATATTAGCTCTAGACTCTAATGTTATATGGTTCTTGACTGTTATTGTAGTTTGAACACCTTTAGCTGATGTGTACTGATGAGTATCATTTGTTGTCCATCCTTCTCCACCAAACTGTAGTTTAGGAAATGCTTGGTATGTATCATGATATGTATAACTATCATCAACAGTACCAGTAGGTTGAGGTGTACATCTAATGTCCATCTCATACCTTAACCTAGACTTACCGTTGGCACTCATATTAGGTGGTGATGTTCCACACTTATCTGTACCTGTACTTATAGTTACAACTTCTCTACCCATCCCTAAGCAGTCACCATTACTAGTACCACTATAATGACTACTATCATCAACTGTAGCTACTGATAAAGACGTAGCACGTGTATGACTATATGTAGTATTATCTGCTGGATCGTAAATATCTAAGGCATATTGTTTACCATAAGATATAGTATCTAGATTAATAAATGCTTCATTTAACTGAGGTGCGGATTTATCAGATGCACCTTTTTTCATCTCAACTTTTTGTCTCCTATTAACAAAGAAAGTAGTCTCGTTAATAGTTAGTACTTGTATATCCGAAGACTTCTCATCTGAAAGAGATTGGTTATCTAAATAAGTAGCTTTCATCGAACCATCTATATCTGCATAATCTACAGGTATAGGTGCTCCATCACTACATCTCCATATTTTAACATCACCATCTGCTGCTACTTGTCCAATATATTGCTCTGTATCTGTTGTATAAATATCAAACCATTTAGAATTAACTCCAGTATCTACAGCAAAAGTTTGTCCATGTGCATCTTGAGTGGTGATATCTTTTATTAAATTACTACCAGGTCTTTTTATTAATTGATCTACAACATCAGGTACACCATTAACTAAATCTACAACCTGTCCTGGTAATTTCTTTTCATCTGGTTGTGTAGACATCCCCATAACATAGTTAGGGATTTTTTGTGTAACACTTGCCATTAGCGTCTCAGTGCTCTATAAGGTTTATAAGATTGATAAGCTGATTCATCAGGCCAACCAAAGAATGAATGATCACCTTGATTGCATTCATATTCTAAGCAAGCTGCTCTAGCTTGTTGTTCAAATGTTGCTAACATACGTTGTAACTGAGCATTAGATACTAACTGTACAGCAGCTCTACCTGAAGCTTTGTATATTATATACCTTTGGAATACAGTAGGTATATCTTCAAAATTCAGTAGTCTTACTTTATTAACATAGAAATAATCATCATCAGGAAATTCAAATGTATGGTTTACTCTATCATACATCTTCCATATCCCATCACTGGTATCCTTTCTTCTTACAAAGTCACGGGTACGATCATGACCATCTTCCATGTCTATTCGTATTACATCAGATTCAATAATGATTTTATTATCTGTAGTAGATACATTTTCTTTTATATGATATTCTATATTAAATGTCCAGCCTTCATTCTGTACATCTTGATTCGATTCTTTGAGTAGATTGTATATGAATGATATCTCAGGGTTAGCAAAATCTAATCCATTAATAGGCGACTGACCTATACTACCAAGAATCGCATTGACTGCGGATAGTTCGGTATCGATATCAACGGTTGTGGTAGTCATAGTTAAGAATTATAAATAAAAAAAGGGAGGTAGTAATACCCCCCTTATCAGTTAAGTGTATTGTCCAGCAACTACAGCACAGGTATCAGTTACACCTGATGAACCTACTGTTGAATATGCTAGTCTTAAATCTTTAGTTGTGGAAGCAACAGCTGATGCGTTGCCTGATCCACTTGTATCTGAAGGTGAGATACGTGTCTCTGTTCCTTGACAGGAACCGTATTCACCTACTGCTGTTGGAGCTGCCATAGTATTTTATAGTTAAGAAACTGTTCCTATGTTAGCAGGACTCAAATGCTTCCTACCATACTCTAAAGGAGTAGGAGGATTCTTAGTGATTGATTTATCAACCTGTCCGATTCCGCTTAAGGAAGCACCGTTCCCTTTAACTCTAGTAATAGTTGTAGATGTTCCAGGGTTAAGTGACATAATTAGCTACGTGCTGAGGTTAATTCAATTGCACCTGCAGGGTTAAGAGTTCCGACGCCCATTGCGAGCCTTCCGACCATTACATCCCCTTGGTATAAAACAGACACATCGCCACCAGTTACTTGTACTTG
>VTLG01011599.1_pt1 | contig 17202 bp, 27 predicted proteins | sample 4694571 | NCBI WGS metagenome assembly VTLG01 (sample SAMN12604809, study PRJNA352737) | marine metagenome | biome: ENVO:00000447; feature: ENVO:00000209|ENVO:00000569|ENVO:01000036; material: ENVO:00002151; isolation source: viral sequences binned using virsorter ...
TATTAAATATTATTGTGCTGATTGTTATTCATTAAAAATATGGAATAAAAAATTAGAAAATGTTGAAAAATATTTAGATAAAAAGGAATATGGAATTTCCAAAGAAGAAATATAAAATAATTTATGCAGATCCACCTTACTACTTTAAAAGCTACTCTAAAAAAGGCGAAAATCGCAACGCAACACAACATTATAACTGTATGGAATTTAATGATCTCTTACGGCTTCCTATATCTAATATTTGTGATGTGGATTGTGTATTGTTTCTTTGGGTTACTGATCCTTTTCTTGAAAAATCTTTTAGACTACTTAAAGAATGGAATTTTAAATATAAAACAGTCGCTTTTACTTGGTGTAAGGAAACAAAAATGAATAAGTTTTTTACTGGATTAGGTTATTGGACAAGAGCAAATCCTGAAATGTGTTTATTAGCAACTAAAGGAAATCCTAAAAGAATTTCTAAAAATGTAAATCAATTAGTTATTGATAAGAGGAGAGAACATAGTAGGAAACCTGATTGTGTTAGGGATAGGATTGTTGAGCTTATGGGAGATTTACCAAGAATTGAACTCTTTGCTAGACAGACAGCTCCAGGTTGGGATAGTTGGGGAGATGAAGTATGAAAAAAGTTAAATTAGAACCTTTTGAAGTAGAACTAGCTTTTGAAAATGCAACAAGGAGATATATCTCCAACCTAAAGCAAGGAAAAACCTTTTCTTATGGCTATACAGGTGGATTTGAAAAGACTATTACCGATTCGGTGCTTGGATCTTTAGGAGAAATCGCCTTTGCTAAAGCCACAAATACTTTCTTTAACAATTCTTATAGTGATTCGTATGCTAGATACACAGACACAGACTTTCAGAACAATATTGAAATTAGAACGCAGAAAAAAAAGGATTATAATTTCTTATTGATTAGACCACAAGAGAAAAAAGCCAAGTATGTTTTAGTCATCCATGACGGAGATTTTAACTTTTCCATTATGGGATGGTATCCTTTTTTTAGTGAAATGTCGGAACGATTAACAAACTTTGGGCATCCTAACAGGCCACCAGCTTATAAGGTGGATATAAAAGAATTATATAATATTAGTGATTTATAAATGAAGTATAAATTTAAAATAAAGGAAGATGGTAAAGAAGAAGAAGAAAAAGAATCAATGTCTTTTAAAAAATTATTAAAATCTTTGGCAATTACTAACCCTAAATGGACAGGCACATTATCTTATATCAATAAAAAAGGAAAACATACTATTCACAACATAATAAAAGGAAAAAAAATATGGGTAAAATAAATGTAAAAATATTCAAGCCGTTTGGTTCTTCTATCTCTATGCAAGACCTCCCCCTTGAATTAATGAAAGATTTTAAAGCTGATTTAGAAATGATTAGGCAGCTCCCTGAAGAAGAAAAACAAAATTATCGTTTTGGCTTTAAGTTAGCTGGTGGATTAGGAAAAGATGGAGAATTTTTAATAACCCCAGAAGTTATGTTAAAATGGAAAAGGAATTACTTTGATGAAGTCATTAAATCCTATGCTGAAAGCCATTATCCTAATAGAGAGATACAACGAATCACAATTAACTCAGCTTGGTATAATTACCAATTAAAAAATCAATGGAATCCTTTGCATACTCATAGCAATTTTGCTGGAATACAAGAAAATCCAAGCATCAGTACAGTTGGCTATTTATCCATTCCTAGTGATATGAAACCGATTGAGGGAGAAAAGGAGCATAATAAATTTAGTGGATGTATTGAGTGGAGAGAGGGTTCGGAGGGGATGTTCCAATTTGCTACATATAAAAAAGAACCAAAAGAAAGAGATTTTTATATTTTTCCAGGAAATTTAGAACACCAAGTTTATCCCCACAACTCCGAAGAACCTAGAATTTCCTTTAGCTTTAACGCAGTTATTAAATTTAAACCTATTGACTAAAAAAATAATAACTTAAAGCAACAACTTCAAATAATATAATTATTTCTATCATTACCACCAATATTTTTTAATGTTTTCTGAGTCATATGTTAAAACTTTCCATTTATCTTTTCTTTTCATACTCCTTTTTGCGTAATCAATGGCATCTTCTTCAGTTTGAAAAATCTCATTAGTATAATGTCTATATCGTTTATCCTTTTTAAAAATTATAAAATACATTAAAATAATAATATTCCTATGATTAAACCCACAATAAAGCCAACGATGTATTCCCTATAATATAAGGACATAACATCTAAATTTTTAATAATCTTTTTCATCTTATCCATAGAATACCCCATGTTTTACCCTTTTTCCCTTGTATATGTCTATAGAGATTGATTTTCTTCCTACTAATATGTTTTTAGTCGTTTGAACTATTAATTCTATTTGGTGTGCGTTCTTAACAAAGTCGGCATAAGAAATCTGCTCTTTTACTTTTTTCGGCAGACTCTCATACCGACTTGCTAGGGAGATAGTTATTTTTTTAATTTTACTTTTCAAATTGTTTCGCCTTTTTTGGATTATTTGAAATAACTATCCAATCTTCTGCCCAATTTGTTTTTTTTGATTTGCCTACTGTATAATTATACTCTCTCCAAACTAAACTACAATTATATTTAGTTTTTAAAATATTATAGCAAATTAAAGCAGTTGCTTGATTATTATAAAAATACATAATTGAATTTTCATTTTTGGGAACTTTTTTATTTCTCCAAACTTCAAACTCATCATTACGACCATAATAAAAGGATTTAGTAATAGTATTAGATAAATCCTCACAATCTTTATAACTTAATATTTGTGCCATTATTAACCCTTTGGATTGCCTTTTGAGTCCACCCACCCAAAAGATTGTTCAATTTATAAGGTGTGGTTATATTGGGGATTGGTTTTCTATACTTTAACCAATCCAACCAATTCTGCTTATGCTTATAATGTGCCTTTATTGGCATAACAAACATATTAATCTTAGAGTCTTTCATTATTCCCCCTTTCTCCCCCCTTTAAAACCAAAAGTTTTCAATTCACACTTCTCAAGTTTTTTAATAAAACTTTTAATTTTATCCCAATCCATAGAAATACTGTGTTTGGAATTTTTATTAATATTATTAATAATTATATCCCCACATTTTTCAGGTAAAAATTTTTTAGATGTTATATTTACCATTTCTCCAATAATGGCTAAATCATCTTTGCTTATACTCATATAATTATATTTTATGTTTATTTTTTTTTGTTTTAATTTCATCTTTTTTCTTCTTTCTTTGTATTTTCATAAATGAAATAATCTACGCTTTGTTGATTATCCCAATTTTCAATGAAATCATCTAACCAAGATTTTTGCTCATAAGTTAATTTATCTCTATCTTGTTCGTCTGCACTAACATTAGGAACATTATTATCACAACACCATTTAACATAAATATCAGTTAATTTATTTATCATTATTCCCCCTTTGTTTTGGTATTAAAGTGTTATCATATTTTTTAAGCATATTTCTTAAATCCCAATCTTCTTTTATTTGTTTTTTTAATATACTTATTGAGCTTGGATCATTACAAATATCAGTAATAACATTTGCAATCCATTTATGGTAATCATCATCTAAATACTTATTAACCATTTGTTTTGTTATCATTCATCCCCCTTGTTTATGTTTTTATTTTTACGAATCATTATTTAAACTAACATAATTAGAATAGATGTGCAAGTTTTGTATAATAAAGAATAGATATTATTTAAGGATGTTCTTTTAATGTTCCTTGTGTCCTGGCAAAGGATAGCCACTAGATATGGTATTAAAAAAAGGGTTTGATTGCTTAAAATTTGGGTATATAAGAAAGGTTGGAAAGATGTCAAAAAAGGGTTTTACAATTATTCCAAATGCTTTGATTTTGGATGAAGATTTAAGCAACGATTCTAAGGTGTTGTTTGCTTATATTAAGTCTTTATCTGAGAACTATAGAAACCTAAGAAATAGGACATTAAGGCAAAAATTGGGCATTAGTTTAAATACACTCCAAAACTGTAAAAATGAACTAATTGAAAAAGGATATTTGATTATCCACAGATCGCAAAGCTCCAACTATTATAAATTGAAACTAAGGCAGATTACCCAAAAAAAGGGCAATCAGACTACCCAAAAATTAAGCAATCAGATTACCCAAAATTTCGGTAGTATTAAAAGAGTAAATAACAGTATTAATAATACTAATAAGAGTAAGGGGAAATCTAAAGGATTTAAAAAATTTAATGAATGATAGTTCCAAAGCCACTCCCCCTGCCAATGCCTATTATTATAAGGATAAACCACTAGAACATTCTTATAATAATAATTACACAAAAGAGGAAAAGCTGGAAATTATCTTACAAATTGAAAGAGATTTCAACGCTGGGATGATTTCAATTAGTCAACTAACTTGGATATATGAAAACAAAAGGTTTGGTTCGTTTTCTGCTGGTCTTTGCTTAGACAAATTAATGAAGAAGAATATATTAAAAAGAAATCCAATTACAGGGGATAAAAGACTCTTTAATAAAGAAAAATCTAAATTTGATTGGTAATTCCTATATCTTGTGGTATTAATTAAGGCAGCTACTATTCTAAACCCTTTGGAGTTTTAGCTTTAAACATTAATGTTCGGAGTTAGGCGATTCTTATAGAGTCTAGACAATTCTTTCCTTTCTATCGCCTACTCCACCAAATTAGGGTTAAATTATGGCAGGAAGAAAACGCAAATTATCCGAAAAATTAAAAAATATTATCTTAGACCTTATTGCTGATGGTCTGACAATAAGGCAGATTTTTTCTAAGCCAGATGGTGAACTATTTAAAAAAGGCATTGAATACACTTGGACAAGTTTCAGAAAAGAGTTAGTAAATGATAATGATTTAATGGGTAATTATCAAAAGTCAAAAGAGTTAGCCATTGATTTAGAACTAAGTAATTTAAAAGATAAAAGACTAGAGCTAGAGTCTAAGATTGAAAGTGGACAGATTGATGGCAAAGCTGGACAGAATTTAGTTAATCTTTATAAAATAGTATCTGCTCACTCCCAATGGACAGCAAGTAAGTTAAAAAGCAAAGTTTATGGCAAGTCTGCCGAAGTTTTGACACTAAAAGGATCTAATTCTGAACCAATTAACATATCTTGGACAAAGAATTGACACAATGAATCAAGCTAAAAGTATTGATTTTATTGGTTGTTGTGTATTTCTTTTACACAAAGAAATAGTTTCTTATATGTGAATAAGAAACAAAAGAGAACAAAAGGAGAAAACCTGGAGAAAACCTAAACTGAAGTTCTAGTTTGTTGTGTTTATTAACTAAACAAGTGATAACGCAATATTATCGGTAATAGACCAAAGGTTGATTCCAATGTTTTTTACAACTTGAGGGGGTTTTGATTTAGGGGTTGGGGGTTTTGGAGCTTGGATGGGAATTTTTATTTTAACGGAGGTACACACATCTAAACTTTAGAATTGTTCTAATCTGGTTTAAGTTTGAACTAAAACTGCTATGGAAAATTTAATATTGAAAACAATAATTTTTATTTTAAAAGATAAAGAAACACAGAAACCAGTTGTGGTTACACACTTTACTGGTTTTGACACAGACGAAGAAGCTCAGAACTTTAGCAAGTTCTTAACAGATCAATTTGCTAATGAAGATGATTTAAGTCCAAAGAGAACTTTACACTAGGGGGTTTTGTAACATTTTGAAACAAATCGTAATTCCATATTCCCCAAGAAAAATCCAAAATTTTTTACACACCAAATGCGATAAGAACCGCTTTAATGTAATCATAGTACACAGGAGAGGTGGTAAGACGGTTTTCGCAATCAACCACTTAATCAAAGCTGCACTAACCAACAAACGCCCATATCCTAGATATGCCTTTATTTCGCCATATAGATTGCAAGGAAAAAGCACAGCTTGGGATTATCTCAAACAATTTTCTGCCGCAATTCCCAATGTTAAGTTTAATGAATCAGAACTAAGGGTAGATTTTTCAGTTAATAATAGCCGTATTCAAATCATTGGAGCTGAAAACTCAAATGCAATTAGAGGGCAATATTTTGACGGCATCATAGTTGACGAAACGCAGAATGTTGCACCTGACCTATTTGACACCATACTGCGTCCTTGCCTATCCGACAGGGGTGGGTTTGCAATCTTCATCGGAACGCCCAAAGGCCGTAATTATTTTTACGAACTGCATGAAATGGCAAAGCACACAAAAGATTGGTTCACTTGCGTATTTAAAGCTAGTGAAACCAAGATAATTGATAAGGGCGAATTAGATGCAGCAAAATCGGTTATGTCGCCTGAAGCGTATGCTCAAGAAATGGAATGTAGCTTTCAAGCTGGAATATCAGGTTCTTACTATGGTAATATAATTGAGAGTCTGGAGTCGCAAGGGAGAGTAAAGGATTTTGACATAGACGAAGAAATAGAAACGGAAACCTGGTGGGATTTAGGGATGAACGATAGTACAGTCATAGTATTTGTCCAAAGGTTTAAAAATGAAATTAGGATTATTGATAGTTACGAAAACTCAGGTGAGGGTTTAGACCATTATATGAGCATAATAGATAGCAAACCCTACAATTACTCAAAACACATAGCTCCCCATGACATTAGGGTTAGAGAGCTTGGCACAAACAAGTCTAGGTGGGAAACGGCAAAAGAACTAGGTTTAGAGTTTGACATCGCACCGAAACTGAGTGTGGAGGATGGCATTGAACAGGTAAGGCGTTTGCTGCCTAACTGCTGGTTTCATAAAAAGCATTGCAAAAAGCTAGTAGAGGCGTTAAAAAGCTATTGTAAGCGATGGGATGAAAAAAATAACTGTTTTAAAAACAGACCCCTGCATAATTGGGCATCGCATTATGCTGATGCTTTTCGTTATGGTTCAATCGTAGAACCAATTAATCGTAGCGATTGGAAGAAACCAATTAGGGTGAATACAAATTATATAGTTTAACATGGCAAAAAAAATTAAATTTTCCGAAGATCCAGAATTAAGAGCCGTAATAGGCAAACAGATAAATAACGCACTAGGATATTTAGGCGGACCTTTATCTTCAGCAAGACAAAAATCATTAGAGTATTATTTAGGCGATAAGTTAGGAACGGAAATTGACGGCAGATCACAAGTGGTGTCAACGGATGTTTCCGATACTGTTGAAAGTATGCTGCCAAATCTTTTAAGAATTTTTACGGCATCCGATAAAGTGGTGCGTTGCGACCCTGTTACATCTGAGGATGTTCCTATGGCAGACCAAGCGACAGCTTACTTAAACCATGTTTTTTATAAAGAGAACGATGGCTTTAAATTATTATATAATTTTTTCAAAGATGCCTTAATTGAAAAGAATGGATTTTTAAAAGTTTATTATGACGAAAGCGAAAAGGTAGAACATGAAACTTATAAAAATTTAACCGAAGAAGAATATTACGCTTTAACCGATACTCAAGATGAAATTGAAAAGATTAGCGAAGAAGAAATCATAGATGAAAAAGTACAAGGTCAAAACGAAGAAATCATTAGACAAGCTGAAATAGAAATATCCGACCCTGCTCAATTAGAAGTTATTAAATCTCAATTACCAAATCCTGTATTACATAACTGCACTTTAAAGAGAACGATTAAAAAAGGTGGCATTAAAGTTGAATCAGTAACGCCTGATGAATTTTTAATTAATAGAAATGCCAAGACGATTGATGACGCAGATTTTATAGCTCAAAGAGTTTATATGACTAGATCAGAAATAATCCAAATGGGATTTGATGAAGCTGATGTTATGCAACTTCCAACGGCTCAAGTATCTTTATTTCAAACTGAAAGTTTAATTAGAGAAAGACCAATTAGTGCTTTCCCAATAGAAACACCGACTGATCGTTCAACTGAAAAAGTTGAAATTTATGAATGTTATGTTCGTTATGATTACGATGGTGATGGCATAGCAGAGTTAAGAAAAGTTTTATCAGCAGGTGTAGATGGTGCTTTCATTTTAGAAAATATGCCTTGTGATAATATGCCGTTTGTTTCGGTTACGCCTATTCCAATGCCACACAGATTTTATGGTCGTTCTATTGCAGAGCTAGTTGAAGATATACAATTAATGAAATCAACTGTGATGCGTCAACTGTTAGACAATATGTATTTAACAAATAATAACAGGGTAGCGATTATGGATGGTATGGTTAATATGGATGACTTATTAACTACTAGACCTGGTGGTGTGGTTAGAACAAAACAACCACCAAACCAAGTAATGACACCATTACAAGCTCAACCCATATCACAACAAGCATTTCCATTATTAGAATACTTAGATTCAGTTAGAGAAAGCAGAACTGGAGTTTCAAAACAAATTCAAGGTTTAGATCCTGATACTTTAAATGCAAAAACTGCAACAGGTGTAAATACTTTAATGACGCAAACACAAATGCGTTCAGAATTAATCGCTAGAATTTTTGCAGAAACAGGCGTTAAGGATTTATTTAGAAAAATGTTTGAACTAATGGTTAAATATCAAGATAAAGAAAAAGTTATTATGATCCATAATAAATATGTTCCAGTAAAACCTACGGAATGGAGAGATAGATTTAATGTTTCTGTTGTTGTTGGTCTTGGTACTGGTTCAAAAGAACAACAAATTATTATGTTAAACAATATTTTAGAAAGACAACTACAAGCATTTCAATTACAAGGCGGAAAAGAGTTTCCAATGGTTACATTACAGAATATGTATAATACTTTAACTAAAATTATTGAAAACGCAGGTCTTAAAAATGTGGAAAGTTACTTTGTTAATCCTGAATTAGGCAAACAAATGATGCCACCTCCTCAACCACCACCATTAACACCTATTGAAAAAATTGAATTTACAAGAATTGACGCTGAGAATAAGCGTAAGATTGCAGATTTAGAATTACAATACCAAGAATTATCACAAAAGAATCAAGAAATGCTTTTAGACTTTGAAGCTAAGATAAAAGACATAGCTTTAAAATATAATACGCAACTTGATACGGCAAAAATTAAAGCTGACGCTGATTTAGATAAAATGATTATGGCAGATAATACAAAAATCTTGGAAAAAGCAGAGAAAAGTGCTAATATGTTCAGCGAACAGTTAAAAGGTACTAATGGATCAAAAGGATCAGGCCAACAGGGAGAGGGAACTCAGCCGTTCATCTCAGGCCAGACAATTATTAGAGAATAAACTTTTTAAAGAGGCATTTAATTCTCTTAAAAAAATTTATTCTGAGGCACTCTTGGATAAAACAGGTGCTAAAGAGGGCGATACAAGGGAAAAACTTTGGATCGCTTATAATGTTGTTGGAAAAGTAGAACAACATCTACAAAGTATTCTTGAAACAGGAAAACTTGCAGAAAAGCAATTAGAAGTTTTCCGAAAACAACAACAAGAAAAGAAATTTTAACCAACCAGGTTAAAATAAGCCAACCCATAAGGGAGCTTAACTAAAGGAGGACATTTATGTCTGATGCAAACCCATTATTGTCCAATAGGACAATGCAAGGTGCAGCTAAAGCTGTTGAGGGGTTATTAGATCAAGGTAAAATTAATACTGAGATAACTGACGAACCTCAAAAAGAAGCTGTTAAAGAAGAACCTAAGAAAACTGAAGCGAAAGCTGAAGATAATTCTAAAGTTCAAGAAGAAGAAAAAAAGACCGAAGCTCAACCTGAAAAGGAAGCGGAAGTTGAAGAAGAAGCGTCTGAAAAAGAAAACGCTGAAGCGAAACAAGAAACCGATTTACACCAAATAATAGTCAATGGTGAAAAAATTGAAGTTGACCTTGATGAACTGAAAGCAGGTTATCAAAAAGATGCCGATTATAGACGAAAGACGGAGGAACTAGCTATTGATAGACGACAGCTAATATCTGACAAAGATCGTCTAACCAAAGACTATTCAACCAAGTTAGAGGATTTGAATAATCTTACGATGACTTTAAATGCCGAAGTCAATAGTGAATTAAGTTCTAAGGATCTTGATAAATTATTTGATGAGGACCCTACTGAAGCTGCGAAACTTGAGAGGCAAATAAGACGAAGAAAAGAAACTATCGTACAAGCTCAAAGAAAGCTACGCACACATCAGGAACATCAGTTTCAGGAAATAGTAAGGGAAGAACAAAAAAAGGTCGCTGTTAAGCATCCTGATTTTGCAGATCCTGTTAAAGGAGCTACCCTGAAAACGAACATGAGGAATTATTTAATTGGTAGAGGTTTTAATGACCAAGAAGTGAACCAAGTTTATGACTCCAGAATGTTTGATGTAATAATGGATGCAATGACGCATCAGAATAACGAAAAGTTGAAACCAACTTTAGTTAGTAAGAAAGTCAAACCATCTAAAGTTATTAAGTCTGGCATAAAAGAATCAAAAGATGATAAAATCAGTCAAGCAAGGTTGGAGAAAATTAAAAGACTTCAACGAAGTGGTAATCCTAGAGATGCAGCGGAGTTGTTGTCTAATTATATATAAACAACTAAACCCTTTAAGGAGGAAACTATGGCTGTATTAACAACTTATAATACAACTGGAATAAGAGAGGATCTTGCGGACATTATCTACAATATAAGTCCAACAGAAACTCCTTTTATGAGTGGTGTTGGTAAAAACAAAGCTACTAACACTTCGCATCAATGGCAAACAGATAGTCTGGGTGCTGTTGCTGCAAACGCAAAAGCAGAGGGTGCTTCTATATCGTATGCAACACTTTCTAGCTCAACAAAGCTAACAAACTATACTCAAATTTCTTCAAAAGCTGTTCAAGTATCTGCAACAGACGATGCTGTGAACTTAGCTGGTAGAAATACTGAGTTAGCATATCAAGTAGCGAAAGCGGCTAAAGAACTTAAAAGAGATATGGAAAATGCTCTTTTATCAAATACTGCTGCTGCTGCTGGAACATCTGGTTCACCAACTAGAACTTTAGGCGGAGTCCAAACTTGGATTTCAACTAATGTTGACGCTGGTACAGGTGGTTCTGGTTCAGGCGGTGGAGCTGCTAGAACAGACGGAACTCAAAGAGCTTTCACAGAAACTCTATTGAGATCAACTCTGAAAACTACTTGGGATAGTGGTGGAAATCCTAATGTGATAATGCTTAATGGTTTTAACAAGCAAAAACTATCTTTCTTCACAGGCGGAGCAACAAGATTTGACAAAGCAGAAGATAAAAGACTTATGACTTCTATTGATGTTTATGAATCAGATTTTGGCTCTATGCAGGTAATACCGAATCGTTGGATAAGAAAAACTAACGCAACTGCGGCTAAAAGAGGACAAGATGTACTATTGCTTGATACGGACTTTTGGGCTGTGTCTTTCTTGAGAGATTTCAAATTACAGAATCCTGCACAAACTGCTGACGCAGATCAGAGATTCTTAGTAGTTGAATATACTCTTGAAGCGAAGAACGAAGCATCAAGTGGTATGGTTACTGATGTAACTACATCATAATACTAAAATATTATTTGGGGTGTGGCCTTTAAAAAACGCACCCCACTTAATCAACCAATATTGAAGCTCATACAAGGCATTGGGCGGAACGATAGAGGAAAAAAAAATGAGAACACTTAACGATTATTTCTTAACTGTCAAAATGAGTGATGTATCAACTGCTAGTTCAGTATATGTCGCTGTACCTGATGGTGGGAGAGTAATTAAAATCACTTCAGTTTTAGGCGGAACAATAGCAACTGCTGATGCTGTTATTACAGCAAAAGTTGGTTCTACTGCTATGACTGATGGAACTATAACAATAGCTTACTCAGGTTCAGCAACAGGAGATATAGATACTTGCGAACCAACAGGAGCTAATACTGTATCTGAGGGAGATTATATTACATTGACTACAAATGGTGCGTCAACTAATACTCATACTGCCGATTTTACAATCGTTATAAGAAGATAATTTAAAATAGGGGGGATCTTGCCTAGCGGTACTTCCCCCCACTAAATAAATAAGGAGAAAAATAAAATGGCTTATAATTACGGATTAGCTCCAGGAACAACGCATAAAGTTTCACCAAGTGGATCTAGTGCTGCATCATCAACTGCATTTAATGCAGATACAGTATTCGTTAGAGTAGTAGCAAGTGCTGCTATGAATATTAAATTTGGTGCTTCACCAACTGCAACTGCTGCGGATTTATATATCCCTGCTGCAACAGTAGAAATACTTAAAGTACCTGAACAAGGTGTGAAATTTGCTGCTATTGGTTCTGGTGATTGTTATGTTACTGAGATGTCCTAATGGGTAAAGCTCCTAAATGGGGAGTTAATACTTATGTTAAAAGGACTAAACCTAAGATCGGTAGGCATAAAAAAAATATGAACAAAAAAGAAAAGCGTTCATATAAAAAATATAGAGGACAAGGACGATGAAAGATATTCAAAATGATGGTTTAAAACAAACTACTATTATTGGTGATGATACAGAAAAGAGAATTGCCATTTTAGAAAAAATGAATATTGATCCCCACCTTAAACATAACAAAGAACTTCTTAATCTTAATGACGGCTATACAAAAGATAAATCTTTTAAAAGAGTAGCTTCTATTCCTGTATTGGCTTTACAAATTTGGGCTGAACAAGAAACTGGGCAAAATAATTGGTTTAGTTTGCCAAAAGAAATACAAAAGAAAATTTTAAGAAAAAAATTAAATAGTAACGAATATAAATATTTTAGAACAGCAGAGGGCAGAATATAATGGCATTATCAACTTACACAGAATTAAAAACAGCAATAGCAAATTGGTTAAATCGTTCTGACTTAACAGATGAAATTTCAGACGATTTTATTAAATTAGTTGAATCAGAATATAACGCAAAATTAAGAGTTAAAGCTATGCTTAATTCTAAAACTGATTATTCTATTACTGGCGAAACAGTAGCAGTACCAACTGGATTTTTACAAGTAAGAGATTTTTATATAACTTCAGGAGCAGAAAAATATTCTTTAACTTATATGTCGCCTACTCAAATGGATCAAGTTAAAGGAGGTTCTACTTCTGGCAGACCTACAGTTTATACTATACTAGGAGATAACTTTAGATTTGCTCCATCTCCTGATGCAACATACACAGCAACAATTAATTATTACAAAGCGATTGATGCTTTATCAGGAAGTACGGCAACTAATTATATTTTAACTAATCATCCTGGCGTTTATTTATATGGTTCACTTTATCATGCTGCTAATTTTTTAGGTGGTATTGAACCAAGTAAATTACAAAATTGGCTACAACTTTATTCAACTGGTTTAGAAAGAATTGAACGAAACGACAAAGAAGATCAATGGAGTGGTTCACCTTTACAAACTAGATCAGATGTAACAGTAGCAGGTAATTTTGCTACGCAAGGAAAAGTAGTAGTAAGTAATAACGAATAGGAAAATAGATGCAAATACCTTTTGGAGAATGGCTACCAGATCAACCAAAATTTCAAAATCCTGGAGCTAACACAGCAAAGAATGTTTATTTTGCTGCTAGAAGTTATAAACCTTTTCCGTCTTTAGTAGATTACAGCACAAACGCTATTGCAGATTTATCAAAGGGAGCTGGTTCTTTTAGATCAACCGATAATACCAGTTATAACTTTGCAGCAACTAAAGAAACTATTTATCAATTAGCTTCTGGTACTTTTACAGATAGAGGTGCTGGTGGAAAATTATTAAATAATTCTTATGCAACTTGCACAATAACAGTTTCGGATTATGCAAATATTGGAACTGGAAAAACTATTACTTTAAAAAAAAATGATGGATCAACTGTTGTATTTACTTCAGTTACAGGAACTCCATCTACAAACCAATTTCAAGTTCAAACAAATAATGATACTACTGCTACAAATTTAAAAAATACTATTAATGGTCATGCTGATTTTTCAGCAACAGTTTCGTCAGCAGAAGTAACTGTAACAAGGGCAACAGTTGGAAATGAAAATTTAACCAATGTTTCATCTGATACAGCAAGATTAACAACTACAAATTTTTCTGGTGGAACACCTTTAACAGGAAGCGATACAGATTATATTACATTTACGCAATTTGGAGATTATATTATTGTTAGTAATGGAGTAGATGCTCCACAATATTACTTAATGGGAACTTCTACAAATTTTGCAAATCTTTCATCTATTGCAACAGCAGGTTCTCCCCCAACATTTAGAACATCAGGAGTAGTTAGAGATTTTTTAGTTACAGGAAACCAAACGAATAATAGAAATAGAGTTCAATGGTCTGGTATTAATGATATTACCCATTGGACAGCAGGAACTAAACAAGCTGACTATCAAGACTTACCTGGATCAGGTGGACAAATTGTAGCGATAACTTCAGGGGAATATGGTTATGTTTTTAGGCAAAACGAAATTGTCCGTATGGACTTTGTGGGCGGTGCAACAATATTTAGATTTTCAGTTGTATCTCCTAATAGAGGTGCAGTTTATGGAAAAACAGTTTGCCAAGACAATAGGAGAGTTTTCTTTTATGCAGACGATGGATTTTTTGAACTAAACGGAGATCAAATAAAACCCATTGGAGCTGAAAAAGTTAATAGATTTTTTGATATAGATTTAGATAAAGCATATACTGACCGAATCGTTGCAGCAGTTGACCCATTTAATTCACTAGCAATTTGGTTATATCCTAGTGGGGATAATGAAGCTAATACTACTGGTATTTGTGATAAATTATTAGTTTATAACTATGTTACGGAAAAATGGTCTTTTGCTAAAGCTAACGCTAGTGCTATTTTTACTCAATTCGTTGGTGGATATACTGTAGAAATGATGGACTTAATTTCGGCTAATTTGGATAATATTAATATTGCTTTAGATACTCCATTTTGGGATGGAGGACAATTATATCTAGGAGCTATCAATGGAGATAAAAAGGCAGCAATTTTTTCAGGCAACACAAATGATGTAGAATTAGAAACTACAGAAATGGAGTTGTTTCCTGGACTAAGATCGGATATAACAGAGGTCAGACCCATTGTAGATACAACTGCTACAGTTGCAATCACAACAAGGGAAAGATTAGCAGATGATGCAACCACATCTTCCTACAGTTCAATGGTAACAAATGGTTCAGTTCCAGTAAGAGCTTCAGGTAGATATGTTAGAGCAAATGTTAAGATTGCAGCAGGTTCAACTTGGACTCATGCACAAGGCGTTGATTTAGTTGCTAGTAGAGGTGGAGCTAGATAATGGACGATAAGAACATTGACAACATAAGATACGCTATGGAAAACCAAGATTATTTCCAAAGACAAGTTGAAGAAGTTGCTAACGCATTAATAAATAAAAATAATGATGAAAACCCAAAAGTTTTCGCATGGTTTATGGATTAAATAAATGACTACAAATATTAAAGATTACTCAACAACCCAAGCAAGTAACACATCACTAAACGGACTTAATGTTGGTGAGGGAATGTTACCTAGTAATTTGAATAATGCTTTAAGAGCATTAATGAAAAATACTAGAGATTGGTTTAATGATAGTCAATGGGTAGAATATGGAGATGGCGATGCAAGTGTAACTTATGCTTATGCAAGTGCAACTTCATTTACGATTGCTGGTGTTAATGTAACTTCAGTTTATCATACAGGAAGAAGAATTAAATTAACTGCACCAACTCCAGGAACAATTTATGGAACTATATCAACTTCATCATTTTCATCAAATACAACAGTCAATGTAACTTGGGATAGTGGTTCACTTTCAAACGAAGCTATTACTACAGTTTATATTGGAGCATTATCTAAAACTAATGATTCTATTCCAACAGGAATTGCTGCAACAAAAATTGGTGATGGAACAGTATCAACAACAGAATTTCAATACTTAAATACAGTTAGTTCAAATATTCAAACGCAATTAGATGCAAAGGCAGCTACTATAACTGGAGCAGCAACTACTATTGTTTCTTCAGACTTAACTGCATCAAGAGCTTTAGCTTCTAATAGTTCAGGTAAAGTTGCGGTATCGTCTGTAACTTCTACAGAATTAGGTTATGTATCAGGAGTTTCTTCTGCCATACAAACACAACTAGACGCAAAAAATGTTAAAGCAAATAATTTAAACGATGTTGCTTCAGCTTCTTCTGCAAGAACTAATTTAGGTTTAGCAATAGGTTCTGATGTCCAAGCGTATGACGCAGGACTTGCAGATATTGCAGGACTAGCAACAACTGATAGTAATTTCATAGTTGGATCAGGTTCTAATTGGGTTGCCGAAACAGGAGCTACTGCTAGAACATCTTTAGGTTTAGGAAGTATTGCAACACAAGCAGCAAATAGCGTAGCGATTACAGGTGGTACAATTACAGGAATAGGTACTCCATCTGGAGCTTCAGATGTAACTATAAAAAGCTATGTAGATGATTTAGTTGCAGGACTTAAAACAAGAATTATTACAAGAGCTGCAACAACAGCAAATATAGATTTAACAGCAGATTTACAAAATGGTGATACTTTAGATGGAATCACTTTAGCAACTGGTAATAAAGTTTTAGTTAAAGATCAAACAGACGCTAAAACAAATGGTATTTACAAAGTTGTAGCAAGTGGTACAGCTTCAAGAGATCCAGATTATGATACAGTCGCAGAACTAGCTGGACAATTAATTATTGTTCAAGAGGGTTCTACAAATGCTGATAGAATTTACTTATGTACTACAGATAATTCTGGTAGTATAGGTTCAGTAAATATTACTTTTTCAAGAGTTACACCATCTTATACTGGAACAGTAACAAGTGTGGCAGTTGCAGATAGTGGCTCATCAGAATTTACAGTAAGTGGTACGCCAATTACTACATCAGGCACAATAACATTAGCTGTAAATGCGATTAACATAAGTAAAATAACTAATGGAGCTTCAAAAGGTTTCGCAACAGCTATGGCAATAGCTTTATAAGGAGGATAAATGGCACAGGATTTTGAACGAACAGGTCAGCAGATTACAAATTCGGCAACAACGATTTTAACTGCTAATTCTGATGATGCTATTGTTGGATGTAGATTAGCCAACATTACATCAGCAGCAGTAACTTGTAGCGTATGGATTTCTGAGTCTGGTTCTACTACTAGGTATCTTGTAAAAGACTTGAGTATTCCACCAGCTAGTTCAGTTGAACTAATACAAAGTGGGTCTAAAGTTGTAAT
>VTLG01015067.1_pt1 | contig 17200 bp, 23 predicted proteins | sample 4694571 | NCBI WGS metagenome assembly VTLG01 (sample SAMN12604809, study PRJNA352737) | marine metagenome | biome: ENVO:00000447; feature: ENVO:00000209|ENVO:00000569|ENVO:01000036; material: ENVO:00002151; isolation source: viral sequences binned using virsorter ...
TCCATATTTTTTTCATACATGTCCATAAAAGCTTTTTGACTGCCTGTTAAGTTTCTTGCAGTAGGTTGTCCTTTTTGTATAACCCTAGCCTGAGGAAGTACATCAAAAATGTCTTTTGCTCTAAATTGCGAATATTTTTCCAAAGCTTTATCTTTAATATTTGACATAAAGTCATTAAATGATGGAGTAGCTCTAACTAAGGCATTGAAATAAGGCTTTTCATTTTCAATCGCCTGTTTAATGCGGTCTCTTGACTTGCCAAGCTTTTGCTTAGTAGCTCCAATAAGTTTCCTACCTTCTTCTTTAACATCATCTACAGCTTTTTTTCTTTGGTATTGTCTAATTGTTTTACCAGTTTGCTTATCAAGTCTTTTATCTCTTTGCACAGGTATCTTGCCTGAGCTCATTGCTTCTGCGTCACGTTGCAATTTAGTAGCTGACTGATCTAATGACATGGGGGTATTGGGTTGACCAATGACCATACCGCCCCTGTTCCCACTCATAAATGAACTAAGTGAAGTTCTTAATTGGTCAGGCAATAGTTTAATACGATCAGATAACCCCATACGACCTTGCTGAATACTTGGTTGCTGAGGTTGTGATTGCACGTTTTGAGCGGTTTGCCCTCCTCTAAGTCTAGCTGTTGACTCTTTTATCATTTGGTTTTTTAATTGGGCTTGAGCTACTTGTTCAGGACTTGCTTCCTCTCCATCTATCATAAACCTACCTGTACCAACTTTTTTCCCACCAAATCCAAATACTCCACCTCTAGTTTCTGTTATTTCATCTAATGGTGTTAATTTTTTATTTAATACAATTTGTTCATCGCGCCTGCGTTGAGCTTCTCTGTTTTTTGTTTCTTGTGTTCTTCTTGCTCTGTTGAGAGCTAATAATTCATCTAATGGGTTTTTGTCTAAACCGCGTATTTCAAAAGGATTTCTAGCCATTATCTCCTCTTGTTCATCCAGTTCGTAAGTATTCCACTTTCATCGTCTATTTTACCTAATCCACCTAGCAAGTTGCCAAAAAAGTCTGCTCTGCCTTGTCTTCTTGCTAATCCTTGTTGCATGCGCATCTCTGCTAACATTTGCTGTCTGCGCTGTTGCTCGGCTAATCGCTGGTTATCAATAGACCTTGCAGTGTCAGCAATAGATTGATTTTTTGCTATATCTGCCTGCAATCCAGCCTGCGCTCCAATAATACTGTTACCTAGACCTTGTGATTGAAGATTACTCATTACGTTTTGTTTTGCTAGTTGTGCCTTATCCCCAGCTATACCAGCTTGATCGCTAAGCATTCTTCTAGCATCAGCATCAGATATGCCCTTGCTTTTTAAGAAACGTTCAAAGGCTTTTACTTCTTTTGGAGTACCTCCAAATGCTTGCATGCCTGACGCGACAAGACCACCACCTAGACTTAATAGTGTTCCTAGTGCCATTTTATCCTACTTTAGTTGCGGTTATGTAATACATCACACCTTCTTTATCCCTGACATACAGCCTGCCTTCATCTTGGGCTGGATCAGAGGGTGCTAATTGATGTTGTTTTAAACTTGTAAACTTGAAGTCTCCATTACCAAGACTCTCAGCATTTACTTCTTTATTATCAAAAGTTATAGCGCCTTGTTTTTGATCAAGGTCGGTACGGCTTATGATATAGGGGTTTTTCTTTTTAGCCATCTACTTCTACCTCTAGTTTGCTTATTTCCATTGCAGTATTTGAAGTTGCACTTGTTGATATTTCTACAAGAATACTATTAGCTCTTCTGCCTACTGCTAGGCTTTTGTATTTATTTCCTGAGCTATTGTTTGCACTCATTTGACCAGTTGGAGATTCCCAAATAGCACTGCTATCATCTCCATTAGCATAAATCTTGGCGGTAACTGTTTCAGGGCTCAGATAACGTGCGTTTAAACGACGTATGGTAGTATTGCGTGACATATCAGTAAGAGGTATCCAACCAGTTCTACGTTTAGTAGAAATGGATTCCCCATCAGCACCGCCTAAGTGATAAATTGTTGAATTAGCCATTAATCATCTACCTCTATTTCAATTCTTTCTATACGAACGTTGTCACTTGCAGATTGAGTGGTCTCAATCGCTATTAGAAAATACTTAATCCTTGTACCTAACCTAATACTTCCATGTGCAGGTGTTGAGGATGCATTAAGGGTCTTTGTGGCAAATGGTGTAACTATGTCGTCATCCTTAAATATTTTTATTGTAACAGCACTGTCGCTACTGTAGTCTAGATTAACCCTTCTTATAATTGCGTTCTTATCAAGATTATTTGGCATGATCCAGCCAGTTCTATATAAAGCAGTAATTTGTTCATTGCTACTGCTACCATCTAATTGATAGACACTACCTTGCTTAGATACAAGTGTGGTAAAAGAATCGGTTACAGCCACTATATCAGTAGGGTTTACAAGCCTACCAATTGAATTGCTTTCTGCTGTAGCTAGCGTATCATTTATACTTAATAGTTTTATAAACTGTCGTGACTCAGTAGTAAAGCTATCGCTTGTTGCAAGCGTGTCAGTTAAAGTTTTTACCTTTATCCACAATCTTTGTGTCGCTGTAAAAGAGTCTGAAGTAGCTAAGGTGTCTAATAGACTACGTTCTAATATCCATTTTCTTGTTGGAGCGCTAAAACTATCAGAAGTAGCCAACGATTCATTAATAGTTGCAAACTCTATAAAAACTCTTTGTTGCTGTGTAAAACTATCGCTTGGGGTTAGTGCTTCATTTATGTTTCTAAATTTTATGTACTCATGGGTTGCTTGTGTAAAAGAATCGGAAGTTGATAATGTGTCGCTAAGATTCAATACTTTTTTCCATTGCCCTGTGCTAAATGTAAATGAGTCAGAGCTAGATAAGGTTTCATCGATTGCCCTAGTTAAAGTAATACCTGTTATTGAAATAGCATTATTACTTCTATCTTTTACGGCAGAATCGCTCGTTTTCCTGACCCATATATATATGCTTTGTCCTGAGATAGACGATGGGATATTCCAAGAATAGGAATTAGCGTTATAGTTAAATACTATATTATTAGATGTAGAGAAAGTTGTAGAAGTTGTCCAATATAAATCAATGTTATTTGTAAAGTTGGTTTTTGTCCATGATATACTTATGGACTGATCATGGGCAAAAGAACCACTATTGGGGGAATCCAGTGTGACCGAATCAGGGTCACTAATTGTGAAATTCGGACTATAGGCTGATACGAGTTGTGGCACAAATTAATCAAGACCTCCGCCATCGCCCTCGTCATGCGATGTAATAACTCTTACTTGATAGCCATTATCCTCAAAAATATCGCTATCATTTAATGGCACTGACCAGCTATAACTTTGTACTGATCCTGACAAATTTTGAGCTATATTTTTAACATAACTACCATCCCTGTATAAGTCAATTGCGACGTTACCCCAAGTGCCTGATAAAGTGCTCTTGCTCCAGCTTATTGTATTGGTAGTTCCTTTTACAAAATTAGATGTACCTGTGGGGGATGTGATTGTTATAGATGCCACTAGCTAACCTCCATTGTCCATGTCACATCTATGATATCATTCAATGCAGGCTGTACTCGGTCGCTACCAGTTAAAGTAACCGTAGAAAAAGGAATATCAAAAGTATCAAGCGTTTCTTTTAATCCTTTACCTAGATGAAACGTAGTTATAAAAGTGCTAGTTCCTTCTAAAGAACTAATTGTTGCTTCAAAATCACTGTTTTGCCAAATAGCCTGCGCTTTCCATCGAGCTTTTGTGGAGGTAAACTCTGTTTTAGATTGATTATATTTGAACAATAGCGTACCATCAATTTCAGAATCGCCCCCTTGACCAGTATATGCTCCAAGCTGTGGAGCGTCAGCGAATATTCCATCTTGCCCTATAACCGCAGTATTGTCATTACCACCTGACGTAAATGATGGAAACGTAAAATTAGGCTCTAGGTAAATCCCTGCGGTACTACCACCACCACTTCCTCCAATCATATGATTTATAATTTTAAACTTTAAACCTGTTGTGTGATTGCTTATTGTATTGCGCTTATTAACAGCCTTAATAATCTTACCATCTCTAATTTGATTTATTTGAACAGTTCCAATCATTGTATACTAATCTCCCAGTTTATAGTTAGCTGATCTCCATTGTTTATCGTTAATGAATTCCATCCAGTACCAGTAGCTACATCGGTTTCCCACTGATTAGTGTTAGTTGTTTTCTTGCGTTTTAAAAATATTGCTGATATTGTGTAACTGGCTACAACTCTAACAATGCCTTTGAATTGGGCTTTATAACCGATCGTACTGCCACCACTTGTGATCGCTACAGGAGTATTACTAGAATTTACAATAGTAGTCTGCATGCCAACATATTCACTACCACCAGTATTAAGCTGTATTCCGCTACCATTTGTTGCGTTTACTGTAAGTGTGCTTGAATTTGACCCTTGACCGCTACCATCATTAGTATGTAAAACACTGCTATCGAATAAAAATGCTGTATTTTGCGAGGTAACCATAGCATCGACTAAGGTTTGTTTAAAATCTGTTTCTATAGCATTAGGTTGTTTAAACGTTTCAATACTGCCATCAGCCCTCACAACCTCAGCAGACCATTGACCACTTATACTAAATTTTTCTTTCATGCTTAACTTTCATTGTGTGTTGTGTAGACTTTTAAATCGTTATCAATTGATAAAAGGTCTACTGATTTTGCTGATTCAAAGCTTAATTTATTCCAAACCTCTTGTCCATTTTGGATCTTCAAAAAATCTAATGCATACAGTTTTGTGCCATCACTACCAAATCTAAATAAAATTCTATTTTTTAAAGGGTCATATATGCCTATTGTCTTATCAAGATTAGATGAAGATGTATACACATCCTTTACAGCAGTAGAAACTGGTACACTACTCATGTTTGCTCCAGTCATGTAGATATTGTCTGACCCTGCAAAAAATAAATATTGACCAGCTTCTACTATACTATTGCTTGCGATACATCCTACGTTTATGTCACTTTCTCTAAGGCTGTAATTTTGTGGGTTAGCGGAAGGAGCATATAGTTGGAATACCCCTCTTTCCATAAATATAATTAAGTTGTCGTTTAAACTGCGCATTGCCTTTATCACTCCGCCTTGCGCATCTTTTAATTGTATAAAGTTTGATACAGGTAATATGTCAGGCTGGTTAATTAAGCTAAAGATAATAAAATCTTCATGCTTTTCAGCTTCATCATCAGGATCGAGAGTTACATTACCACCAAAGAATCTGCCGTTTACAAAAGCTCCATGTTCATAATTTACTTTATTTTTTGTAGTAAATAAGGGATGTGTCCTATCATTGGTTAATCCATTATCTATAATGTTAATTTTAAACTGATTACCTGACAATGCTTCAAAATAGTATCCATTAGTTAACTCGCCTATAGTAACATTAGAGCCAAGACTGGTACTATCAGCATTAAGCTGTATTGCTCTAGCTAAACTATTTGTAACTGTTAAATATTGAGAACCAATTTTTTGTATCCATCCATTTTTTTCGCCAATAGCAAAATCCCAGTTATTGCTAGTTCTAGTGTCATATACAACATTTCTGCCATAGTAACCCTTAGGTGTTAAAGCAAAATTGTTGGTTTGTTCTCCACTTCCTGATTGTCTAGATGCGTTTAAAGATACAGATGCGCCCCATCCAGTATGACCAGCACCTATGTTTTGCCCTAAAAATATTATTGTATCTGTAAAAAAGTTAGCATCAGTAGATGAGTCGGTTTTAATTACAGTTTCTACACCACCTATAGTAATGCTAACCTGTGGGTTTGACTCACTGTTAGCCCACGCGAATGCAGATGCTACCGCCTGACTAATACCGCCCTCAGGAAAGTATACAAAATTACCGATACGAGAGGTAGAATTACCTGATTCCTTATCTGTAGAATTAGATTTTGTAGCTAGGTTAATAGACTTTACTAATCTGTAGGTAGGCACAAGAGTGTCATCAGCGCTAAAATGTCTATAAACATTAGCACCAGTAATTCTTGGGTTGTAGTCATCAGTGTCAACTGTTAATGAAAATTTTATAGAATCATCGTTTCCACTAACAGCTTGCTTTATAAACTGATCTTGCAATTGCGCTTCTTGATTACCATCAAATAAAGCTGTTACTTTATAATAGTAAGTGCCTGTGGCTAATGAGCCTGTTTCTGTACCTTCTACGGCTAAATTCCATGTTGTAGGGTACGTTGGACTAGCGCTATCATATTTAAGGGCATTAAACGTATATGCGCTAAAAAAGAAACCCCTATTAATAAATTGTAAAAAGCCTACATCTTGATTATGACCATTAGCAAAACGCAAGCTATTTGCCATTGGGATAATCTTTATATCGTCAGGAGGGTTTGAAGAGAAAGTTTTTAAAACTGTTTTGTTGGAAAAATCTTTATTGAATTTTACTATCTCATTACTTTGGTCTTCATAGCCTATCCAATTTGCTCCGCCTGTTAAATTTGAATCGACCCAATAAAATAGTTGTGTTAGGTGTGTGCCGTTTAAAGTTGCTTTAGACTCTAAGCCTTTGCGTTTTTTTATCTTGCCTTGTACATCTATATCAAAGTTTTCTGTATCAGAACTAGCATTTAATGGGATATCCTCTGCGTCAACATTTGTTACGAGACCTCCATCAAATATTGGTATTTCTATAATCATAGTACATCTTGTACTTGTTGAGCCCCATAGTTGTCTCTACTAACAAACTGCCCTTTTACCAATGCTCTGTTAGCCATGTAACGAGACATATGCCTATCAGAGATGTCATACCTATCTTGATCTTCGTAAAGCATTGCTTTTATATAATCAATAAGCATTGGATGATAAGCTTGCAATATAGCTGGTTTATCGCCAGCTTTAGCAAAACTATAAGCTAGACCTGCTGTAGTTGCTCTTGCACCCAATCCTAAAGTATCCCAATTAGTTAGCAAGTTATCAAAAGAGGATTGTTCGATAAGATTCATAGCCTGTTCTTCGTCAAGCTGTACTATTTGTTCGTTAGACTGAAATGTTCCCGATATATTCGTTAAAACTAAAGTACCTTCTTTGTTATTATTAATATCTTCTACAATAGTACCTTTTGCATTAGAAGTCATGCCTTGTACTTCTTTATCAACTTGCCAATAACCTGATTTTAAATTAGTATAATTAAGTTTTTTATAAGCAGTAGCGCTGTCTTCTAAATTATTGACAGTAGCTACATACTCAAACAAAAGAACACCAACAGTGGTTGGGGAAGGATACAGACAAAGATTGTTGCCTTTTATTTCGTAGTATTCAGGTGTTCCAGTTCTAAAGCTACCGTCGCTATTTCTTTTTGGATAAAGTTTGTGCTCAGGATATGGTCTTAGTATTCTATTGCGAAACTCCACATAGGATGCCATCTCAATAAAATCATCAGGAAGTTCAACTTCTCGATCTCCACTATCAATGTAAACACCGCGAGTGCGTTCGTAAGACTTGGTATGGTAAGCAAAGTCTTGCTGTGCTTCTTCTCCATACTTTTTAGCCTTTTGCTTTATTTCGTCGCTAGGCTCAAATGGTATTGACGCTCGGTCTACGATCTGCGACCAAAGCATTATGCTCTACCCTGCGTACCAATTCCTTTAGGCTTTTCAACAACGTATCTATCATTTAGAGCTTTAATCTGATTTATTGCGTTGGTATACGCAACGCCTGCTCTATCAGGTTTGTTGTCCATTTTCCATAGCTGAGACTCAGCAAAATCTAATACAACCTCATGTAATGCTACGTTTAATTCACACTCTGTGTTGCCTGATGCTATAGCTGTTGGATTTTTTAAATACCAAACATCTATACCACCTGACGGTTTTACAGGTTTTACATATATCGCTTCATTAAAAATATACGCTACAGGATTTGAATCAGAGCCTGCTAAATAAGAATTCTCTAGCCTTTTAGCGTCTTGTGGTTCTATCATGTTAGCAAAACCTAAGTCAACACTTTGATTGCTATCATTAACATCATATACAGTGATAGCGATAACACCACCCCTAATTGGGTCTATGCCTAAATTAGTAAAAGTCGCTTTGCCTTGTGCGTCTAGACCGTTACCAGTGGTATCATTGTACACAGTGTTAGCAAATGTAGCTGTATCTATTTCTTGTAATTCAGTGAGATACGCATTGTCAATTAAGTTTACAACAGTGCGTTGAGCAATATTTAATGCTTTAATTTTAGTTGCGCTGGTAAAGTTTGCTTCGGATGGGTCTTCTAACCTCAATCCTAGCATGTCAATTAACTCTGTTCCAGTCATTTCTTCCCCTATTTATGTAAAGTGGGGTGCGTTTAAACACCCCACAATTACGGTTTTATGATTGAGACCCTACAACAGCCCATGTACTTACGGCTGTGGCTATATACATTTTACCAGTTGCGGTATCAACGTATAGTGAGCCTTTTAATGTAGTGTGATTAGGTGCACCTTGCCCTGAGTAGAATCTTACTCCACCAATAGCAGTGTATACAAAACCACCAGCATCTTTTTCAGTTAGCATTCCAACAGTTTTTTTGTCGGATGCTGATTGTGCGGTTGCCATAATTAACTCCTATTAATATGAACTTGGTAGACCTGTTATCTTACCCATATAGCGAGGAGCAGAACAGGTTAATGCTCCTAACCATAGAATCTTTGCAACACGAGCGTCTTGATTGATCGGCTTTTGGAATGGCTCGAATGTAAAGTTTCTCTTTCTGTGATGCCTGAACTGAATGTAGTTCTCATTTAATAAGAACATCATACCAGCAGGGCAGTGATCATCAGCAAACACTGGAATATCGCGGAAAGTTAAATTCCTAAATCCAGCATCAGCTTCAGAACCAGCAGACGCACCAAAACGCTTTTGAGCTACCAATGATTCCTCATAGGCGTCCAAAATAATTGGTGTAGTTACAATCATTGATGGTCTTTGACCGTCAATGGTAAGTGAACTAACTGCTTTTCTCAAGAGGTCTTGAATGAAGTTTGCATTACCGTCTGTAACGATATTAGCATATGTTGGAGAACCTGATACAGCATTAACATATCCTCCATCCCACCATGTGTAGGTTGTGGAGTTAATACCACCTAAGGTTCTATCCTCAGCAATTATATGTTGTAGACCAGCAAAATCATTACCAGTACCATCTTGTGTACCATAAAGAGTAGTACCAAAACTATCTTTCATGGATTTTTCTGCGTTCTTAACCTTCGCTTCTAATAAATCTATTACTCTTTCAGCACCGTCGTTCAAAGCTTCTTCACGACCTGAAATTGAAATAGTAGAGTACATTTGACTCCAAGTGAATTCAGCATCGGTAAAGGTCTCTGTAGGCGCTGTATCCATTACGTCATAGCCTGAATAAAAGCCTGAGCTTGTATTCTTAGCATACTCGACTGGTTGCAACACTTTCATGCCACTTGCAGATGCTTTAGATTTTCTTAAAAGGCGATGGGTTAGAACATTGCTTTCAAAAATATTATCTACTAACAAAGGAATATATTGATTCTTTGTTAAGGCAGATAAATTGTCGTAGTTCAAAGACATTTGTCTTCCCCCTGTTATTTATTAATTAAACAACTGATATTCCTTAAGAGCTATATCCCTTGCGTGGTCAAAGTCAGGAGATTTCTCAACCGTTGGGCTGTGATCCCCTTTCTTATTGCTATCCACCTCAGGTATTGCCTTAAGGTCTTCAGCCTCTTTCAATTTCTTAACAGCTTTCATTACAGCAGATTCTTCAGTAGCCTTAGCTTGCGCAAGAAGGTAGGCATCTTCGAGACTCGCTATATTGCGATCTACGGCAATATCTAACACCTCTGATATTGCATCGCCATCATTCTCAAGCTCAGGATGTGATTGTACGAGAGTGTTTATTTCGTTAGCAACTTCGCGCTCTAGTTGCATCTGTCGTACTTGAGCTTCTAATTCATCAACTCTGTTGTCAGGCTGTTGCTCTTCAACAGGTTGTGACTTCTGTTCATCCACATTTTCAGAAAACTTTACAGTAGACTCCTTAAAAAACTCATGGTCATCTCCCAATAAGTCTTTCATGGTTTCCACAACCTCGTCATCTTGCATCACACCATTAATGCGTTCAAACTCAGCTTTTAAAGCTTTTTCTTGACTGGCAATTTCTTGAGCTTTTTGAGTGTTGCTCTTTTGCCAATCAGCTTTATTTCTAGAGTCTTTTATAAACTCTTGTAGCTGTTCAGTTGTGTAGGTTTCTCCATCAATCTCGATTTCTGTAAAATCGATGACTTCAGGTTCGCCATCTTCTGTTGCAACAGTTTGATCTAAGCTTTCAGGTTGCTCATTTTCTTGAGTCTCTACTTGCTCTTCAGCCGTTGCTTCGCTGTTTGGTTCTTCGGTTGCAGTTGACTGTTGCTCCCCCTCGTTGGGTGTAAATAGGGAGTCAGCCACACTCGCTTCTACGACTTCACCGTAAGTGCCACCTTCTATGTTCTCACTCATAGTTGTATTTTCTCCAATCTTGTAAGAACTGTACTGCGAGAAATTCTTATCATATTAACGTTTAAAATAGATAAATCGTCACACTTGGTCTATTAGGGTAGGATTATTCCTTAATGTTTCAAATATTTCATCTTCGTTACCACCAAGCTCCTCAGGTGCTGGAGGTTGACCCTGCTGTTCTTTCTCTTCTCTTATCTTAGCTAACAATCTTTCTTTTGACGGCATTTCCATATTTTCTACAATATATTCAGGGTCTGTCACGATGCCAAGTTGGGCAAGTTGTAATATTTTGTTTTCGATAAACATTCTATTTTCAGGTAACATTGAGCCAGCTTTTGCTCTTACCATTAAATCAATCTCTTTAAACATAACCCCAATTAAATCTCTAGGTTCGGTTACACCGTCGTTACCAACAAAGTTGACTCTTTTAACTTGGTTACCTAAGTGTTTAAACATAGCAACCCACATAGTTCCTAGCACAGAAATTGCTTGATCTAAAGTACGAGATTTAAAATCTATCTTAGTAGTGCTGGCTTGGCGATATATCTGAGCTTGGACTCCACTTGTTACGTTACTGGCTTCTTTGCCTTGAGTTGCTTTATTGACTCCACTTACTGTCTCGAATACGTCGCCAAGCAGTTGATAAAAATTAAATACATAGTTAGGCATAGAAGGAGGAGTCTGCATAGACACTTGCCCTGCTCCCTTCTTCCTAATAATTTGTGCTGGTTTGTTAGTTATTTGATTCTCAACCCCAGCCGTTTCATCGACGATCCAGTTTGGCGATGCTGTAAGAGCAATGTTATCAGAGACCTGACTCGCAATCCGATCCATAGCAAGGTTAATAGACTTTAATCTTTTTGGTTCAGGCTTTCCCCAAAACGAATGAGGAGAACCAGTATTTTTAATCGTAACAAAAGGAAAAGGGTGCGGACAGTGATTCTTTTTGTCAAAGAATGGGTATTTTGTTTTTCCATCGTATAACAGCACTCCATTACTTACAATGACTTGGCGCATACCATTAGGGTATTTCATTTGTTGTTTTTCTTTGCCGTCGTCAGTGGTTACATATTCTTTTGAGGGGTCTCTCATATAACATTCTATTACTAAGGCGCGTGGCTCTAAGTCTTCCATAGCCTTGCCATAGCCCTCGTAGTAATTAGTCTCTTGTCCTTTTGTATCTGTTACTTGGATTTTATCGTCTCCGAAATTTGATATTCCAATTTTAGTAGAAGAATATTTTTCAAGGTCGCTCATTGGCTTGACAAACTGACCGTTATCAAAACGTTCTTTTATTTCATATATAGGCATTGCGGATGCTAAACACACCCACTCTGCATTTTCTAATTTGGTTGCGGAAGGGTTGACATAAAAATTAAATGGATCAATAATATCACAATCAGGCATATCGTCTACATTGTTCCACTGTGTTTTAAGAATACCAGTACCATATACTAAGTAATCAAGCAAGAATTCAGGTATAAGATTTTGCATATCCCTTATCTGCCATAATTCGTCCATAAAGGCTTGTAATGTGTCAGCTACATTCATACCCCTATCGTCGCCAGTTACGCTCAGGATATCGATCTTAGGGGGTCTAGATGACAAGATAGGAATCATAGTATCAATAGCTGATGCAATCATATCTATTGTTATTTGATTCTTAAACTGGGGCATGTTCATACCTTCCCAGTGATTGCCTTGATACAGACCTTCGGCTTCTCGCCAAAGCTTAGTTACTTCAGATCGTGCTTTTCTAGCAATCTGAAACATGTTTTCTGTGCGTTTGATAGTTTCTTTGTCTTGTGGTGTTGGTTTGTATTTTAACATTGTGTACCTATTAACTGGTTACTGGGGTCGCATTGGATGTCTAAAAATCTTGTAGCTATAGATGCTATGGCTCTCTCGTATTCTAGCATAGATGTATCATCCAAATCAGGATCAGAACTATCATCTGTTGGTAAGGATATCTCATACTCTCCCATTTCATCAAAAAGAATAATTTTAATCAATTCCTTACCCCCATGTATTGGTCGTCTAGTGCTAATAACTTCTCTAACTCTCTTTCTAAAAACGGTTTTATCTTTTCCTTGCTTGGACTACCTATATACATCAAGCCGTATCTGAGCGCATCCGCTTCGTGATCGTGTTGGGTTGTATCCAAATCCTCAGGCTTTCGCTCTGAGTGTACAAGCATAGGTAAGTTCTTTATCGTTTCTTTACAATTTTTAAAAAATTTAATACGAGGTTCATGTTTATCCGAGTCATTCCATTCCAAATACTCGCGTATAAGGTTCCAACCACTTATTCTGTCGTTATTAGCGCGGTTTACAGGTATACCGTTTTTCAACATAATGTCGGCAATAGACATATGAGTAGGCATAGCATTTGACCAAGTATTGGTATTTTGTGGATTTTTGATCCACATAGAGGGGTCAGCAAGAGTGTTCTCATATTTTTCATCTCCACTGTATTCTAAAATCTTTTGTATATGATAAGATAGGGGCTGTCCAGCTTCTGAATGCTCGCGATATACATAGGCAGTACCATCATAATCCACAGCAACCCATAAGCATACAAAATTAGCCTTGTATCCATAGTCAATCATCCTATACCTATACCAGTCTTGCGGTATCTTGAATGGTGTAATAACGTGTTTTTCGTATCTCCACTTAGAAAAATACTGCCCCTGAAAGCAATCCCAGTCGCCATCTAGCCAAACGCGTTTTAAATCTTCAGGTAAGCCCTCTAAATGTTTTACATAGTCAGGGTCGTTCTCCATTAGGGTGGGGTTGTCATATATTTGAGAGGGGATAAATATTCTTGTTTGCCCAGTTTTTGGGTCAACATATTCCTTATTGCGTGCTACATCTACAAAACGTTGCTTAACCCACATATGACCCACACCAGCAGGGTTTGTTGTGCAGAAGACCTGAGGTTCTAATCCTTTTACTGTTGATCTACAGGTAGATATTAAACGTAAATAGTTTTCTTCTGAAGGAATTATAGTAAGCTCTTCAATCAATATCTTATGATATTCGTGTCCAAGATACTTATAAGTAGCGTCACTGTCAGCTAAGTGACCAGTTCTTATCTTGGCTCCACTAGGAAAAGAGAATTCTGCTGGATTACCTGTAACTTTTACCCCTAAACTACGGTAGAACATTTTGGCTCTGTCGATCCAGTCTCTTAAGTCATCATAGTTTCTACGAATGACAAGACCTCTATATCTTTCATTCATCAGGTAAGTGGGTTCTATCATCCAAGCTAAACCAGCTTCGGTTTTGCCCCCACCGCGAGAACCTCCAAAAAGTATTTCCTTAGATGATTGCTGTAAAGCTGTAGTCTGTGCGCCTTTATGGGGCTTCCATATTATTTTTTCAGCCATTAACTACAGCGACATTTCCAAATGCGTAATGATTTATTTACTCTTGAGTTAGGATCGTTAGCAGTTGCTCTGCCTGTTCTTTTCTTTTTCATGCCACACATACGAGCGCAAAAGGATTTTTTCCTTTTAGCTCTTTTACCAGTAGGAGAAGATTCGGTGACTGGGGGCTTCAGGTTACCTTTGGTATAACTTGCTCTACCTTTAGCATTTAATCCACCTTGAGGATTTTTACCTTCTTTTCTTGTCCAAGCTTGTGACACTATACCATCTTAACTTTTTTCTTCTTTTTTTTAGGTGCAAACCCACCTTTTTTAGCTTGCATCTTAGCATAGGTCTTAGGATCAATAGTGGTATTAGCTTTTGATCTACTTGTACCAGCCTTTTTACGTTTATTTATATTTTCATATAAACTCATTTATGCCTCCGCGCTTATGTCTTTAATTACCTCCTCGGCTACCAAGTCAACTTGAGTAGGCTTACGAGGGGTCTTCTTCTTTTTCTCAGGTAAAACTATGACACCTTGAGATATTTCGCCCTTAACATCCATCTCAACGGCTTTTAAGTGTGGAGCAATACGGTCTACAAGCATATTAATAGCTTTAAACTGGTTTGGGTCTCCATCAGTCATAGCAGTATCAAATAATTTTTGTAGTAAGACAGGGGTCTGTGGATGACTTCTGATCCATTCGCCCCAAGACTTAGCTAACATGTCTTTTTTAGATTTTGGTTTTCTAGCCACAATATTCCCTGTGTCAATTAATAACTACCCACCAGCACATGCGCAAAGTACCTATCGGAAGGGAGGGGGCTCCCCTGCCCTGCCAAACACAATTAAATCAATACACACCCACGAAAAAGACTCAAACTGTACACAATTAACTACTTTCTCGTCGATAAAGGGAGGGTAACTAACCCTGACACCCTCTGATTTAGTGCTGTCGACACCTATTATATGTCAAAACGAATTCCGAAACATAAAATGCGTGCCTGAATTGGGTCAATAATAGTCACATTACCAACTCAAAACTAATACAATCGTAAATCTTTTTCACGACGACAGATTGAAATTAATTACATGTTTAAACATTATTTACTTGCACATATGTGATTAATGTGATTAAGATGTGTTTATGAAACAGCCCCAAAAAACACCAAAACAACACAATTGCTTACTACGCGTAGGGTTGGCTCGTCGTGAGCACACACAAAAACACAGAGAGGACATATATAATGTCAAACAAATCAATACAAAAAAGAATAGCTACAATAGAAGATAAGATTCAGGTCTTAGACGAGAGGATTACTGACCTGCATTGCGAGCTAAATCAAGTTAGTTCAGATTCTTCACTATACCAAACAAGAGTCAAAACAATCGACAAGCTTGACTATAAAAAAGAAGAGCTTGAGATAAAATTATATGACTTACAAATCGAGAGAGGTGTAGCGTGAATAAACCTAAAATACAATCTCGTGAAGAATGGCTCTTTGAGATGGCTCAGGTAGTCAACAAAGACCTGTTTAAACAACCATTGCTTAACAAGCTAGGTATCAAGAAGAAATTCAATATTAAAGACCTACAGTTTAGCATGGCATTCCCACCTAATAACCGTATCAATGGCAAGATAGTCAGTGGCAAGCTCCGCAGAGCTAATAAATCCAGCAGTACCATTGGCGAATGCTGGGCTGGTTACAGTGTCTCTTCTAAGGAAAAAATGTTGACTCAGATATTCATTACACCTGACCTGACTGACACCACAAGAATAGTCGGTGTTCTTATCCATGAGCTAATACATTACCTGACACCAGCCGAGGGTCATAGAGGTAAATTTAGAAGACTAGCGGTAGCTGTAGGATTAGAGGGTAAAATGACTGCAACAACAGAGTCTAAAGAGCTCGTCGAGAAGATCGAAAAAATGGTCAAAAAGGTAGGTAAGATTCCTCACAGTAAATGGATACCTGTTACTCGCAAGGTTCAGACCACTAGGATGCTCAAACTTAGCTGTCAGGCAGTAGACCATACCTACATTGTCAGGACAAGTAGAAAAAACATTGTAGAGTATGGAAGTGCAGTTTGTCCTGAGTGTCGCCAGCCAATGTTCTCTGATGACCCTGATGTCAACGAAATTATAGTTAGACACTTAGAGCGAAGATTGTATCAGTATGAACAGGAAAAGCTTAGCAAGGAGGTCGCAAATGGATAAATACATCGACAAGCTCACTAACTGGTTTATAGTGTTCGCCATACTTTATTTTGGCGGACACTTTATCCTAGCCTTTTTGAGAGGTGCGCTATGATTCAGAAAAGCAAGGTAAAAAAGCATATCAATGCCAAAGGCTTATCATTGAGTGCTAAATCAATTGAGAGCCTAGAGAGGTGCTTTATGGAGGTTCTAGATAATATCTGTTTAAACACCACAGAGGACGGTATGAAAACAGTTATGCCTAAGCACTGTGTTAACAAGACCAAAACAGTTGTTAAAAAGACACCTAACGATAGAGTCAACCTCAAACCTGAGTTCTACAAACTGGCTATGAGCATTCAGAGCTTTTGCGCTGAGCAAGCAGTCATAATGAGCAGACAGGTAAAAGGATAGCTTGGAGCTTGGGCTGGTTCGATTCCAGCCCTATCCTCAACGGCAATAAAGCCGTAGAACAGGAGATACTGTGAAAACAAAACGCAAAGCTAAATGGGAAAACAAACTGACTTTAGCAGAGATAAAACATCTTAGAGCAAACACCGATGGTACACTAAGAGGAGCTAAAGAGACGTTTAAACACCAAAAGCAATTAAGAGATAGGACAGGAAGTTTAGAGCCTTGCTGGGAATGTAAATTCATAGCTAGGAAACTTAACGAACCTGTTTAAACACATAAACACAAAACACATGGAGAATAAAATGTTAGAAAAAGATAAAAAAATAGCAAAGACAATTAATACTCATTACGATGATGAGATTTTAGCAAGCATACAGACACTAGTAAATGCGCACAGCGAGATGGATGGCAAGACCTTTTACAAATACTTCTATCCTGATTTTGAGGGCGACGACTTTAGATGGAGAACATACGCATCAGGCAAGTATGTAGACTTTAAAGAAAGGCTTGGTTACTACATAGCTTGTCTAGACCCTAATAGAAAATTAATCTTTTGCGCAGGATTGAGGGAATATGCTGTTGATAGAGTCAAAAGATTTGAACGTCTATTTAAGGAAACTGATAAGAACCTTTATGAGCGTTTAAACAGAGAAAGTGAGGTGGCAAAGTGAACAGAGATTACCAAACAGG
>VTLG01000220.1_pt1 | contig 17198 bp, 8 predicted proteins | sample 4694571 | NCBI WGS metagenome assembly VTLG01 (sample SAMN12604809, study PRJNA352737) | marine metagenome | biome: ENVO:00000447; feature: ENVO:00000209|ENVO:00000569|ENVO:01000036; material: ENVO:00002151; isolation source: viral sequences binned using virsorter ...
AGCTCCATCTTCAATCTCAATAGTACCTGAGTTCGTACCACTATTAGTACTTAATGTTAAATCACCAGTACCTTGAGTGGTAATAGTAGTATCAGTATTATTATCTCCAACTCTTATAGTATCAGCATCTAAATTAACATCACCTGTACCGTTAGGTATGATATTAATATTAGCATTAGATGTAGAAACTATATCATTTCCATTAACATCTAAATCTCCTCCTAGTTGTGGAGATGTGTCACTAACAACATCACTTATTCCGCCACCGCCACCGCTTGCAGCAATGGTTACTGTATCTGTACTATCATTGGTTGTAATAGTTACATTACTACCAGCTGCCAACGTTAATGTATCTGTAGCTGAATCTGCTACTACATTATTCTGTCCAGAGACAGCAATAGTCTTGAAAGCTTCACTTGCTCCACTACCTCCACCACCTCCAGCGTTAGCAGCCCACTTAATACCTGTAGCTTCTGAGCTATCAGCTGTAAGTATATATCCATTAGTACCAACACCTAAAGCAGAAGGATCACCAGACCCATCACCTACTAATAACTCACCCTTACCATCAAGGTCAGAGTTCATTACAGCACCAGCTGCATTAACATTAGTAGCGTCAGTTACATCAGCACTTGTTTCTACACCAGCTAGTTTAGTTTTTTCAGCATCAGTATAAGCATTAGTATTTGACTCACCTTCATAGGCTGATTTTATCTCTGCACCTGTTTGATCTGCTGTAGCTGATGCTTCAATACCATTTAACTTTGTATGATCTGCATCTGTAAATACATTAGAGTCAGAAGCAGCCTCTACAGCAGCTCTAATCTCAGTATTAGACTGATCTCCTGTTGAACCACTCTCTACATTAAGTATAGTACGTAGTTCAGCAGCAGTCACTTCTTCTACAATTCCTGCACCAGATGAGTTTCTACCTAATACAACCCCTGACGCTGTTACATCCTGTATTTTAGCGTATGTAACCTGATCATTTGCTATATGATCTGTGTCAATACTACCATTAACTAGCTCATCAGAATCAACTGAGTTAGTTGCCAGCATAGTAGCGTCAACTGTTCCTGTATCTCCTGTCGTAACTACATTACCTGATACGTTAGGAAACGTAATAGTCCTGTCAGCTGTAGGGTCTGTTATTGCTAATGTGGTTTCATATGCATCATCTGTAGCACCTTCATATACTAAAGACTGATCTTCTAATAATCTTATATTACCATCTTCACTAAACGTCTGTCTCTCTAAATCAAACGCTTTATTTCTACCTTCTTGTGCCGTAAAACGAGTTTCATCGAAAGCTGTATTCAAATCAGTAGATCTTATTGTACTACCGCCTGAAAAGCTTGTATAACTACTAGAGCTATCCCTAGTTCTACGTTCAACTGATACTACTGCACCGCTTGGTAAGGCTGAGTTAAAGATAACATTATTGTTATCAGCAGATATTGTATAGTTTTTTAATGTCACACCAGCATTAACTGGTGGGAAATATAACCCAGTTGTATCATTTACTTGAGGGTGGTTAGAGTCTGTAGTACTTTGACTTGTTTGCTTATACTGCAGGACTCTAGTTTCACCTGATAAAGTAATATATACATCTAGATCATCTTGGTTATTCAGTTCGATCCCGATAGGACCAAAAGTATCTGTAGTACTATTGGTCGTAGCAGGAAATGTTTTTTTAGTTGTAACTGCCATTGATAATCAATGTATAGGATTGGTGCCTATTTTGGAAGAGCGAGTAACCTTTGTATATCCTCAAAATCACCTTGTTGACCTCGGACTTTTTGGTAATTCCGTAATTTAATACGTGACCAAAGTTCTGGATTAAGTGTTTTAAGCTGTAATAAAGCTTTTCTCTTTTCATCCATATGGATTTTATGTACATCTCTGTAAAAATCTTGGTCTTGCAACCTATAACCTTTACTAGCTGTTAAATCTAACTCCCTATATCTCTGAACATCTCTCTCCCATTTACCACCAGGACGCATAAGCTTTTCTAACCTAGCTCTAAGGTTGCTTTTAGATAAAATTTCTTGTAATTGAGACATTTCTTTAGGAGTTAAGTCCTCACCTTTCCATTGTCTCATAACTTCAGGTAAATTATACTGCATATACCTTAAGTTTTCTTTTACCTTATCCCCCTCAGACCAAGTTATAGGGAAATAATTAATCATATTAAACCATTTCATCCAAGGGTTTGTCTGGTCTGCTCTAAAAGGAACACCTGAACGGTCTTTATTATAGATATCATATTTATTAGGTAACATTGATTTAAAAGCAAGATCTCGTTTTATCATTGTTGCCCAGAAACCTTTAGCTTCTTTTTCATTTGCATCCATAATATCACCTAATTGTCTACTCAAACCAGCATAAGGGAAAAACTGTGCTCTACCCAGTTTAGCAGCTACTCTAAGTAATTGTTCTTGTCCTGTATTAGCACTAAATATTTCAGCTAGATCACTAACTCCAGCTAACATAGATTTATCTACCAATATAGCTCCAGCCATAAACTGTATCTTTTCTAACATATCATCTCTAGTATCCTCTCCTAAAACATGCTGGTAATTAGCTATATTAGCAGCAGTTGCTAGTAACGTGTTGAATGGTTCTAGTTTAGCATATGATACATATACATTACCTATTTTAAAAGACATAGGTTTTATACCTCTAAGTTTCCAAAGATCCCTTGTCTCTTTATCTTCAGGTAAAGTACCATACATGTTACCAGTCGAAGCCATCATCCAAGCTAATCCCATAAGCATAGTACCAGATGCCATACGACCTTTCATTAAAGCCTGTGCTTGTGGTATATCTTGTGGTCTTATACCATACCGTTCTTGTAATAATTTAGGATCACCTGCCATTATATCCTTCCATTTACCATGAAACATAGCTAATGGTGAGTGTTGCCATGTTAAATTAATAGCATTTGCACCTGTACGGACAAATGGGAAGAAGAGTCTCATCCCTGTTATATTCCGTAATTTCTCTAATCCTTCTAAAGAACCTTGTAAAGGTCTAGTTAAAGCCGTTTCATCTCCAGCCATCATAGCAGCACTGTCTCGTACTACCCATTGATCGTGTTTATTTTTTGCGAAAATTTTTTTACGATATATTTCATCTTGTTTAGCAGCAAAGCCAACTACATCATCTAGATCTATTCCAGAATCAATAGCATCAGTTGCAGCTTGTAAACGCATATGATAACGACCAATGATAGTTCTTGCCATAGCATCTCCAGATCCCATCAAAATTTGTGGGTATTTAAACCAAGGAGACTGGTTTGCTTGAACAAGAACATTAGTAAATGCATAAGCTTGTTTCTCAATATCAGTACCATATCTTTGATTAAACTCATACAAGCGGTTCCATGCTGCTGCATCAGCTTCCACATCAAACTTACCTGTATAGGTTTGTGGTTTTTTAGCCATACCTATTTCCCAGTTATGCTTGAATAGTTTTAAACCTTCAGCGAAAGCTTCTCCCATAGCATTGATTTGAGCTGCAGCAATAACCATATCTTTCTTCTTACCCCACACCATACCACCAAGATATTCTTGGAAAGGTCGTAGAATACCAATTAAATTAGTACCTACAATAGCATTTGAAGGAGTTGAGGGTCCACTTAAAATAGAATTATACATACCAGTAGCAGCTTCTGTACGCCAACGTGCTCTGATATTTTTACCTTTAAAGCGTCCACCTGTTACACTAGACCTAAGAAACTCTCTTAAGTCACTCATGGTTTTTACATCACCATTTGTGTACCAGTATAACTCTTGAAGATCTTTAATCATTTGAGGCTCATTAGCCGCAAGTAATCTCATGATCTCATCGTTATAAACTTTCTCTTCTAATTCAATATTTTTTAAATCTTTATTGATTTTTTTAATAGCATCTTTAGGTAAAATTGTAGCATCTCTACGGATACCTAGTTTAGCAAACTCACTACCCATCATATAGCTAATCTTTTTATACTCTAACATAGCTACTGAAGCAGACTCTTGAGTAATTATAGCTGCACGTTGTTTTGAAATACCATCAGGTAATTCTATAGACCCTTGGGCAATAAGAGCCGCTTTCCTAGTTAAAGTCTCAATAACCATTTCTAAAGCAACTTTATCAGAAGCATTTCCTGTGACAATTTCTACGCCATCATACATAAAGACATATTTGTTATCTTTATTTTGTAGGAAATAATTTCTTATACCTTGAGCACCTTCTAATTCAACTCGGGAGTACATATCAGCTGCTTTTTCAATAAAGTGGTTTTGAACATCTTTATAACTAAAACTGTTCTGAGTACTTTCCCAGACTTGATCAGCTACAGCTTCTGATATTTTAATAAGATACTTACGCAACTCTGGGTTACCTTTACTTAACCGTCTAATCTGACGTTCGTTAAGTAACATACTATCAGATCTTGCTATTCCTGTACGTTTCTTACTTTCAAGGTTTTCACCAATATTATTAATTACTCTATCTTTTACACTTCTTTGATCATCAGATAGTACTGTTTTTTCACTGTCATTAAATTTATTTGGGTTACGATCTGGAGTAGGTGAAGGGTCTCTCCCAGCATTACTAGCACTATCGTCTAACTCATCAATCCAAGGATCACCTGCTGATCTAGCATTAGCTTCTGCAGCCTCTTCTAGTTCTGCAATTTTAGCCATTCGAGGAGCACTACCATCAGGAGATGCGTCTGGACCACCACCACCTAAACCATAATCTTCTGAGTCTAAACGGTTGATTTCAATTTGATTCTCAGGATCCCAATATACTTTAACAGTATGGTCTCGTTTACTAATACGACCTTTATATGTCAGACCACCATAACCTAACTCTTGTAGACTAACATCTATATTGTTTAATAATGGTGTTACTTCTTCTCTAGGATATATTGTACTATCTTTTATTTTATCAACAAGTTCAGAATAGCTCATCTCACCTTGAGTGATCCAAGCAGGTTCATATTTATCTGTCTTGTAGTTATAAAGTTCAAACTGTTTAAATATATTTACTTCAGGACTTTGATCATCCCAAGCCCATTTTTTATCTGCATCAAAGAATTGAACTGGTGCAATCTCATTAGTTTGATAAACTACCCGAGGTTTACCAGCATCATCTAATTCATGCACTAAACCTTTAGTTGGTACTCTGTTTTTAAAAGCAACTGTTAAGTCATCAGTAGTGTAAAATCCATCACCAAAAACATTTTCATCTGTCCAACGTCTTTCCCCTTTATTAATATAAGGGAAATCTCCTTTTAAACCTTTAGCTGCTCCATGAAAAAACAAAGAGTTACCACGGGTTTCAGGAAGATTACCTTCAGTTAAATAAGTATATAAAGAACGTTGACCTTCTGGTAAATGTTTTAAAATCCAATCTTTACGTGGATTACTAGAAATACCTTTACCATCTTCAATATCTTGATCACCAAGTGTTTTACGAGTTTCAATCTCTTGTCTTATCTCTTGTCTAATAGTTTCATCTTTAACTGCATTACCTATTAAATTAGATTCATCTAAAGATTTACCTGATTTCCTAGCTTTTATTGCTGCAAATCTACCACGAGCAAATCCTAATAAACCAGCAAATACTAAGTTAGCACCACCTCCAGCTAAAACTGTTTTTAATCTAGCTGTGTAAGGATTATCTTTATCAGGATCTACAGCTAACCATTCAGCAAATGGGAACCAAGGTATATATTCATGTACTAAGTTTGCTAGGTTTGCATAATCAGAACTAGAAGATATTGCATCAGCAATAGCACCTTCTCCTCCAATACGAACACCTTTAGGTAAGAATTTAATAATCCTCGTACCTGGACCAGATTTAGCAAAACCACTTAGAGGTGCAAACTTACTAGCTTTTGCACTTTTTAATAAACCTGAACCAACTGCTCTGTTTAAAGCAACAGCTCTAGTACCACTACCTAATAAACCTGGAGCCAACGCTCCACCAGTCATTGCAGTAGCTTTGATTAACAAACCAAATTCTACCATTCCTCTAGCTAAGTTACCTAAACCAGATTCATTTTCTACCTCAAACCTTCTAGGTACATCTAAATAACGAATAGGCTCTGGTTTATAACCTTCTAAACCTACATTACCTTCTTCTACACTTAAAGGTATTCCTTGAGCATTATGTAAGACAGTTTTTATTGTATCACCAGCTAAATCTAAGGTACTACCAACGCTTTCTACAGCATCTGTAGCACCTCCATAAGCAGCTTTTGCAGTTTCTTTAACTAATTCTATAGGATTATCTGGTAAAAACCCCTGATCTTGCTGTTGTTGCTGTTCTATTAAAGCTGCGTTTTGTTCTTCTTGAGCATCAAGAGCATTCATTTCTGCTACTTTATCTGCAAGATCACCTGATTCAATTCTCTCTATCTGTTCTTGTACAGTTATACCAGGGTTTTTCCATGTACCATTGGTTTCAGTAGGGAGTTGTAACTCAGGTTGTTGTTCTTCTACTTTTTCAGTTGTATCCATTAGTCAACATCTCCTTTATTTAATAATGATGGATCATAAACCCAATGCCACGGTTCATTTTCAAATGTTTGTTTGAATCCATATTTATCAGCATTGTTTACTAACCATGTATGGGTTTCTGTTCCCCATTCCTCCCTTAACTTATTAAGAGCATCGTCTCTTGAACTATTACCAAGTTTCCTCATCATCACTCTAATAGCTTTTTCACTAAAGGTTTGTTGGTTTGCCATTGCGTTAAGGTCAAAATCTACTGCCTTACCACTTTCATGTTCTGAAGTACCTGGGGTAGCAACGTATGGTGTATTTGGAAGCTCACCTCGTTTCCATTGATTATATATTTCTGTTTGTTTTTTACTAGATCTATATCCAGAATTGTCGCTGGTAAAGGCTAAGAAGAAACCATCTTTTGTTGCAGCATCTTTCATTTGTGTTAACTTATCTGCTACATCATTACGGATAGTTATTTTAGTACCATAATGTCCTTCAACTGGAGTTAAGTCTTGATCTCCAATATTACCTATTAAACCACCTCCAGGTTCATAAGCACTAAGCTCGTTAGAAATATTATCTTCTTCGTTTGTAATATAAGCATTAGGGGTTGCAAACTGAACAAACTCTGGTTGTGCCATTACTAATTGTAAGTAATTTGCTTCAACATTACCAGGCATTGATGCTGCTTTTTTTGTAAGTGTTTCTACACGATCACCTAAAACCCTATTTAATGCATCAAATATTTTACTAGATCCATACTTTTTAGCACGGTTCCAATCCCCAGGATGTATTAAATCACCTTGAGTAATCCTCTCAAGAATTAATTTCCTATCATTTAAAGATTGTTGAATACTTTCAAATCTAACATACTCTCTACTAGGTATTGTCTTCTTATCTGCACCAAACCATTGACCAATCATATTAGAGACTGGTCCAGCAGATATTGGTATCCCAGATTCCACAACAGTCACTTTAGATGTAGGCTTTTCTAAACTATTTAGTGCTGTATCAATATCTTCAATAGAATTTAAAGAATGTATATTAACGTCAACAAGTTTATTGTCTACTACCATTGGTACTGTATTATCACCAAAGTATTTATCTGTTTCAAATAAACTGCTAGTTTTAATATATCTACTATCCATATTAAAACCACTATTTAACTTAGCTATAAGATCTGGATCTTCAGTTTGGTAAATAGTATAAAGAGTGTAGGCATCTGCACTTTGATGTGCATTAACATCTCCAAACTTTAAACCTGCTAAAACCATTCTTATACCTTCCCTTGGATTGCTAGTCATAGTTTCAACTTGATCTACTAAATCCATAGCTTTTTGGTTGAAAACTTGATTTACAAGTTCAGGTTTAGATAAAAACTCTTCATAGCTTATTGAACTATCAAGACCTAACTTTTCTAACAATGGTTTATATTCACCTTCACTAACAGGTAAAGTACCGTTATCATCAACTACAGCATGAGCTAGACTAGCTAAATCTACTACATTTTTTTTCTGTAGTGCTCTACTGATACGAACAGAATCACCGCTAGTTAGATCTGCATAATCATTTGGATTAGTTGTTTTCCATAGATTAATTTTATTTTGTTGATCTTGATTCCATACTTTTGGTTGAATTTTAAGACCAGGGGGGAGCTTTGCAGCTTGCCAATTATATAGAATTTCCCCAGGAATACCTGTTCTATTCTCTAATTGAGTCCATATAGGGTGTACATTACCTGTATTACCTAATTTGTAAAATCTAGGATTATCTACTATTACAGGTATCTCTTTTGATAACCATACATTAGTACCATAATGATCTCTACTTACTTGGATACCTTTTTCTACTGTATTTTTTTGTAGTTGTATTTGTTCATCATTTCCTTGGTAATCTTCACTTGTATTTATTACATTAAAGGCTGCATTTGTAAAACCTTTGTCAGCATTCATATGATATAGATGCCCCTCTACATCTCTTCCTTCAGTAACTTGTCGTAAAACTTCTGTTGAAGCTTGTTTTAAAGATTGGGCTAAAGTGATATCCCCTTCTTCACCACCATTTTGTTTGAAAATTTCCCATCCTAATTTAAGTATTTTACGGCTAGCATGACTACTGAAAGCTGTTAATTGTGGATGATCTTTGGTGAATTTAATGTCTGCATTTGGTTGTGTTATATCTTTAAGTAATTGCATCACATTAGATGTAACTAACTCAGACTGATTCTTATGAACACTTTTATCAGTAGGAAACTGGTAAACTGTTTTTAGTATTTTACCTTTTTCTATATACTCATTAATTAGTTTTTGTGGTACTTGAGAAAGAGCTTTATCTCCAACAAATAAAATTGTATCGTCATCTTTAAATACTTCATTAGCCATATACTGTTCAGCCTGTTCAATTGGCATAACAGCTATACCAACACTACCTTCCCAATTTTGTAGCATTTGGGGTGTTACCCATCCACCATATTCCTCTTTGATTAATTGTAATCCAGCTTTATAGTTTTCAAAAATACCATCTTCCCGATAAGCAGCAAATATACCTTGCCATGCTTGATTAGCTAAAAGTTCCTGTGAAGCTTTACGTTTCCTGAATTTTTCAGCAGAAGCAGTCATCAAATCAAGCCTAAAACTAGCTTCATTAAATTCAGTAGGCCATATTTTAAATAAAGGTAAACCTTCTTTTGGTGTTACACCAGGAATAACAATAGGCTCAGTATTTGCAAAGTTAATGAAATCCTCTTGATCATCTACGTTAGCAATAGCACCAACTTTTAATGGTGATACTTCAGAAGTAAATAATTCTAATAACATTTTTTTAGTATTACCTTTATGACTTCCTGGTAGATTTAATGCTTTAGATATAGATGGATATGTTAAAATTATTTCATCGATACTTTCTTTTAAAGCATCTGTATTTGTATCTATACCTTCAAGACTGTTTGTAAACCTAGTCTTTAAATCATTTTCAGTTTCATCAGCCCAATTAGCCAGTTCAATTTCATACTCTTTATTTTGAAATTTAGCAGTTTGTTCTAAAAGAGGTCTAGTTAAGTATTTATCTACAATAGTAGATTTCATACCTGCACCTTTATCTAAAATATACTGCTTATTAACATAAGCTAAAATACTTTTCTTTTCTTCAGTGCTATATGATCTATAATTACCTATAACTAAATCTGTACCAGGAACTGTTTCTTGTGAAAGAGGTATATCTGTATTAGGAGTTAATACATTATCTCTCCAAGCTCCATAGCCAGTATTAGCTTGCATTAAATAACCAATTCTAAACCCATAGGCATGGTTACCACCTAGTTTTTTTAAATTTAATAACCTATATTTCTCTTCTAAAGAAGCTTTATATTTAGTTTCATCCCATTTTGCTTCAATATTATCTGCACTTTCAAGTACTTTCTTACGTTGTTCTGCTACTTTTGCATTGATTTCAGCAATTTGTTCTTCTTGTAAAGCTATTTTCTTTCTAGCTTCTACATCACCTTGGGCAGCTGCAACTCCATCCTTAACCCCTTCATCTACTTGGGCTTCATTAATAGGTTTGATTACATTTTCTGCCGTAACTTCTAATGTTTTCTGTAGTGTTTTACTGAATTGTTGTAAGTTAGCTAGTTCATATGTATCTTTTGCCGTAGCAAGTTTGTCGATACGTGTAGCTTCTCTTGTCCATAAAGCGTCTTGACGCTCCCAAGCTTTTACATCTTCTTTACGTTGTTTATCTAAAACCGTTGCATATTCTTTTAGCTTTTTGGATTCATCAGATACTGTACGTTTAGTAAAACCTTTTGCTTGTGTACTTCTTTGATAAGGCATGGTTTAATGTTACTTAATTCGTTGGTCCTTTTGGTGTGCTAGGTTTCCAACCCCAATCTCCTCCACTAATTGCATCTCTAAAGTAATCCTTTCCACCTAAAGCAGTACCCATACTTATAGTAGTTGTAATACCAGCAAGTATTGGTCCAAGAGGTGATGGTTTCTCAGGAGCATTTTGTTTAAGAGGACGTATGGTTTTGAATGATGCGGTTGGTGCAAACATAGCAGACTGTGAAATGTTATTTTGAGCAGTTTGGTCAGCAGAATATTGATCTAAATCTATACCATATTTATCAATAGCATAAGATTTAGCTTCATCAAATATTGTAGCATCAAGTTGTGCTTGTTCAAATCCATATGCTCTTTCAGCTTCCATAAGCTCAAGCATCATAGACTGACCTGATTGTTGTCCAGCTAGTACAGTACCTTGAGCTTGTATAGCCTTAGCTATATTTGCTTGACTAGCAAACATTTGTTCTGTAACTTTTTCTTGGAACTCTTGATCTCTAGCAGCAACTGCTCTAGTCGCTTCAGTTTGGTTTAACTCTTTTTGTTTATAATAATTAGCTCTAGAGGCTGAATCAGCCTTTAGCTGAGCTTCATATACTTGTAATTTTCTTTGATCATTGTAAGCAGAGATCTGAATATCGTTTAAATATTGTTGTCTTGCTATGGCGTTTGATCTGTTTACCGCTGCTACCTGAGCACGGTGTGCTCTATTCTGATTTTGAATACCAGAAATAGCTTGAGCTCCACCTAATGCGGCTGCTACTGCTACTGGGACGCACATAATTTAATAAATTCTATAATAGGGACACCTTTATAGACATAGTAACGTAAAAATTTAAAGCCTAAAAGTTTTAGGAATTTAACATGGGATTCATTTCTCATATCAACCATATTACATAAGTAAGGATTCTTCAAAGATTTTATTAAGCGTCTACCTCTTTTAACAAATGCATAAGGATACTCCGTGCTGGCCTCAGTACAAAGCATCCATATAAGGTTTTGTGAAGTAACACCTACTGCTCCTGCAATCTTACCGTTAGGATTCTCGATATACCAACAGTCTGTTGAACCATAATAAGATTCAACAATTGCTGCTTCACCAGTCAACCCTGTTAGGTCTTCTGCCTCACGTCTATCTTCCCAACGTAGGTTTTGCCCTACACTAAGAGCTATCTCTGGTGTGCAGGGCTTGAGTTTTACACTAAATTTACCGTCTTGCATGTCTTTTTTGGTTATAGTTGCCGTCCCAAGAACCTGAGACTAAAGCGGTGGAGAATGGATCTGGTATTTTTATATCTAAATTATATTTTTCATTCTTTCTTTGTATAGGTACTCTTACTGATTTACTTAGTTTAGAAGGTGGTTTACCAAAATCACTGTCATCTAGTTTCATACCTGATTCATACTGAATATACTCAGCAGTATCAGCATAGATAGATGATAAATGAAATTCCATTGGTCCAGAAACACCCATTTCAAAATTTATTGCAGAAATTCTTAAGGCACCATTCACATCATACTGACTTTCACCTAAAGATAAATAGTAATTAGGTAAACTGACAGTTGTAGTATAAGAATATCCTACAGCTATAGTCCATCCAGTCATATTAACACCTTCAAATGTAGCTTTATTAGTACCTAATGAAGTAGCTTTAACTACTTGACCTGCTACACTATTGCCTTCTGTATCGTTCCCAGCAAGGGCTACAGCATATAAATATATTTCTCCTGTTTGACCACCAGGAATAGTAAATGACCTTGAACCTAGAGTATCTTCATATTGTAACTGTGGTGTGTAAGGTATAGTTAATTCAGTGAAGTCTTGGCCTGTTGTAGAACCTCCCTGGGCTGTATAGCTAATATTCGTTGGTATAGTCATATTATCTAAACAAACCTCAAACCATCTAGAAGTGGTTAATGGTGATCCTACTGTACCAGAGCCTAGTGTATAGGTTCTAGCAGCTGTAGCATCTGTAACGTACTCATGTCGATTTAAAACATAATCACTACCTTGTAAGGTTACTGCAAAGAAACTACCAGAAGTATAAAGCATATGCTGTAGTGTACCTGTTAAAGTCCAGCTATACCAAGCAGATTGTTCCCTACGTTCTCCTGAATTAAAATATTTATACTGATAAATTTCGGCAGAATTTTTTTTACCAAAAGTTACAACACCTAGAGCTGTGGAATTAGCTGACATTGTTACTGTTTTAGGTATGTATTCAGGTACTACTCTAGTTTGTTCTACTATTTTAGGTGGTACATCATCATCAAGTATGGCGGCTTCATATACTCTAGTATAAGCTGAAACATTAGAAGTAAACATAGCTGATGTTCCAATGTCCACAGGTTGTAATGAATTATCACATTCATAACTAGCAACTTTTTTTAACCTAGCTGTTTTAGGGCTAAATATATCTGACTCTGTAAATAAAATAAATTGTGCATTATCACTAAACATCATCACCCCTTTATTCTGGGGTAACACATGGTTTACAAAAGCAGGTTTAATATCACTAACAGTAATGTCAATTGGATTATCATCACTGACAGTAATAGCAGAGACAACAAAGAAATTGAAGTAATCTCCAGGCCTACTAAGGACTACTTGTTCATTTGCAATTAATCCTAAACGGTTTCTGTGGAAAAATATTTTCTGGATATTTTTGTTAATAAAACTAGGGAATGGGTTAGTGATTTTATCACCTACCTCTCTAGGTTTCCAGTAGTTATCTGTATCATCTGCTGTAGCTGTGGTTTCATCTAACCTTTTAAAAGTAAATGTACCATCAAGATTATTAACTAATGCGTGTGGCATGGTACTGGCGTCAAAACCTGCTAACACATAGTCTGTAGAAATTGTACAGTTACTACTTGATATAGTACCACTAGCTGTATCTGTTACAGTAAATGAGTTGGTTGCAACAGTAGCAACAGTAAACTCTCCATCTACCCCTGCACCTGAAGTAAAGTCTAAATAAACTCTATCATTAACAGCATGTGGATGTCCAGTTTGGTTAACTGTAATAGTAGTTCCACTTCTAGTATAAGTACCAGTTACTGCAGAAGTTGAGAAATTATGTGGTCTAACACACTCTTCCCATTTACCACTACCTTGGCTACCATTATCTGCTATAAACTCAACATAATAATTATCAGCGTCTACATTACTATCGTTTGCTATTTGTGCTATATACCCATTCTTACATTGGTTAGGTAACTTACTAACATCTTGAGCTGTATTACCTAGTATGGTCATACCTTCATTTATAGCACCTCCTAAGAAGTTAACATCAGGAGCAGAGGATCCATGTAAATAAAGACCACTACCAATAATCTCAGCAGTTACATTAGAAAGGTTTGAGTTAACCTGATCATGTAAACCTTTGATAATAGTAGCCATACTAAGTTTACCGTCATCAGGATTCTTAGGGCTTCTATAATAAGCTATACTTGCTACATCTTCAAAAGTTTCTACTGGTTCTACAGCAACAACTTTAATTCTATAGCTTATACCTTCAATATCTAAATCAATATAAGCACCTAAAGCTGTGTTTTTAGTTTCAGTTTTAATCAGCCCACCATTTTTTAATGTGACTTGGGCTGTGTACCTCATTTTATAGATTTGTGTGAAACCTATAAAATCTTCACCAGCACCCGAAGTAGTACCACTTGTATTACCATCTTGATCTCTAGTACCAACACTACCATTTTCCCAGTTATACTGTTGCTTGTCTACAAAAGATGCTGCGTTAACTGTAACAAATCCTTCTAGATCTTCAATAGCTACTTGCCCTCCAGGGATTGTAATATTATTACCACCACTGAAAGAGAACTGACCTAAACCAGCATACCTACCATCTCTGTCTGCATTATCCCATGTGTTACCATCAGTTGTACCTTTCTCTACTTCTAATGCTGTAGCACGATAATAAGTTTTAGGAGTTGGTGCAGTATTACCTGTGTATAATACATACTCTGTGTTATATGCAAGTGTAGTTAATCTTACAAAAGAGTAGTTCCCATCGTTGAGAGGAGAGTGAGTAAGACCACTTTTACTAACCTCTTTCTGTGGGTTAGATATGATCGTATAGTCTTGGATTGTTTGTAAAGCATAAGGTTGTGTAGCTCCAGCTAAGTAACTAAATAAAGAATCTCCTGAACCATTAGTTAGAGATTTTTCAGTACCATCTGCTAAATCCCACACTCTAATAGGCATAGACCCTGTAAGGCTGGGGGTTATTTGTACTATATATTTATTATCACCATCTCTAATTATATCATACCAATAACCTGTGTTGTTAGCATTAGTAAGTTTTTTAACATACTCACCACCAGGACGTTTCATTAACCCAAAGGTTACATCAGGCACAGCATTATCACATACTCTTACCTGTCCAGGGAATTTAATTAAATCTGGCTGTTGAGATACTCCTCCTAGAAAGTTAGGAATACGTTGATTTACTGTTGGCATTACCTTCTTTTAAGAACTTGATATGGTCGGTAAACACTACCAGGATTAGTAGAATACTGTTGATCGTTGAAGATATTATAATCTCCTTGATTAGTATCATACTCTAGGACTAATGCCCTTGCAAGTGTCTCATCATTAGCGATGAGTTCTGCAGCCTGTGGGTTATTTACCATGCGGTTAGAAGCGATTCTCGAAGCTCTGAGAGTTATATAATCTTTGAATACTTGTGGTATATTTTCAAAGTCTCTCATCCAAATAATATCACAATATAATTTATCTTCACTTGTATTTTCAAATTCAAATTGATGTTTTATTAAATCATAAAGTTTAGTAACTCCGTTATCATCTTTTCTTATAACATCATAATCATTAAGATGTTTAAAATGATTGATATCAATTTGTAGTACATTATTAGGTACTATACACTGATCATTAGTATCCAGTGTGATAGGATACTCAGTTTCTGTGTTGAATTTCCAGCCTTCTGCTTGTACCTCACGGCAAACTTGCCGAAGAGTAGCTTGAGCAATAGCCACTTCAGGGCTTTGCACAGTTAATGTATTAACAGGTGACTCTCCAACACTCATCAATATCGAGTTTACTGCATCCAGTTCGGTGGACACTCCATAAGATACTGGGGCCATAAGAATAAAAAAAGGGAGCCGAAGCCCCCTTGTATATAAAGAATAAAAATTTAGTACGCAGCAGGTGCTGTGTTTGTTCCAGCGTACAGTTCAACTGCAGCAGCTGGGTTAACATAATCGGCACCCATTGCTAAACGTCCGAGTATCACATCTCCTTGGTAGATTACTGATACATCACCTGAAGTTACTTGAACTTGAGGTCCAATAGCTTCTACTACACCAGCGGCTTCTCTTTGGAAGATAAGACCACAAGAGTTCACGAAGTTAGATAGCTGACCATACTCGTTATTAATTCCTGTTACGGAGTTACGAGCATCTTCTTGTGCTACACCAACGAAATCACCTGTGTTACCAGGGTCTGTTACGCCAGGGTTAGTAGCACCAGCACTACCATAGATAGTACCATAGTTACCAAAGAACGGAATGTTCATTGACTTGTAGATCTTGATGCCTGCAATTTCAATGATACCATTACCACTCTGTAAAGATGTACCTTGTACGTCTCTGTTTACAAGACCATTAGATCCTACGGCTTGTATTAATTCGTAATATTGACGAGGGTTTAAAATCCCGACTCTCCCGTCAGTACTCACACCTTTCTCATCTAGTGCAGCAGCTGCATCATAGAAGGCGTTGATTAATGGAGTGGATTTATAAGCTTCATCAGCGTTAGTACCTGCAGCACCAACTTTAACTTGTGTTCCACCTGGTTCCTTGAAGTTAGTTTTTGTAACTACTCCTGGCTTACGAGCACCACGTGTGACCGCACGGAAGATTAGTCGGTCATATTTTTCAGCTAGTGCATAGCCGATTTTCTTAGAAATTTCTCCCCTCAACTCATAATGAGCCAATGTTTCATCAAGTTCATAAACGAAAGCTGAACTGATTAATAGGTCATCACATGTTATTGTCTTCTCAGCTACTGGTGGAGCACCGTCACTGTTTCCTAAGATGCTGTTTCCTGGGGTGTGGTATTCCGCACTTGTGCGACCAGTGAAGATGAATTGTAAACTCTTTCCATTACGGAGAGTTCTCTTCATCACAAGGTCACGAGCAATTGTATTGTTCTGGAATCCCTTGAACATTTCACCCGAGAACAGCTTAAGGTAAAGACCTCTCGGGTCGGTACCTGGAGTACCATTAGCGGTACCCGCATCAAAACCACCCCTAGTCAGGGAAGCTTGATGGTCTGTTGACTGTTGTCCCATTTTCTATTTATTTTAAAATGTATTGAATGTATATTTTCCCTTGCATGCAAATTAAAACGTTTGTTTTTGTGGTCTATCCCACCGTCTAGACGGCAAAAGGTATCCAGCGTACTGGGCTTATGCCAATTACAGAGAGGTCCGACACTGAGGTGTCTCTCTGCTATGGAAGTTAACGTGTAATACTTCAACGTGTATGAAAAAGGCTAACGCTCCGAGGAGTATTAGCCATAAACTATTAAAGTTTTTCAACTTGTCAACGCTTCTTCAAGAGAACCGTATTCTACATCAACCCCAGGAGGTTGATAATCACTAGGCATCGTATCAGGATGCTCCTCTGGTTTATTATGATGGGCTTCTGGTTCAGGATCTAACCTGGTTACAAAAGCACGATGCTCTGAAGATTGATGTGACATTAGTTTTTAGTTGTTTTAGTGTAAGATACACCACGATAAACAAGTTTTACAGTCATTGTAATACCTTATTTACCTAGACCCCGTTCCATGTCTAGGATTCATGCGTCCATGAATAAT
>VTLG01016800.1_pt1 | contig 17198 bp, 33 predicted proteins | sample 4694571 | NCBI WGS metagenome assembly VTLG01 (sample SAMN12604809, study PRJNA352737) | marine metagenome | biome: ENVO:00000447; feature: ENVO:00000209|ENVO:00000569|ENVO:01000036; material: ENVO:00002151; isolation source: viral sequences binned using virsorter ...
TAAACAAGAAATATCATTTGTACCTGTTATATCTGGTGCAGGTGGTAATACTGGCAGATTGTTGTTAGGTGCAGCATTAATAGGTATAGCTATTGTTAACCCTTTTGGTGCAGCATCTATAGGTACTTTTGGAGGTACACCAATACTTGTATCTAAGGCGGTTGGTTTTTTAGGTGTTGGTTTAGCTTTATCTGGTGTGAGTGGTTTATTATTTCCTACACCAAAACCAAAAGAATTTAGCAATGAACAAGACCCTAGAATATCATTTGGATTTAGTGGGATACAACAAAGTTCAAGAGCAGGTAGTAGCCACCCTATTTGTTTTGGAGAAGTGTTTACAGGTAGTGTTGTAATAAGTGCAGGTATTGATACTGAACAGGTAAGGGCATGACAAAAAAATATATACAGGGTGCAGGGGGTAATCCATCACCACCACAACCACCACAACCAACTAGAACACCTGATACTTTACATAGTAGGCAGTTTGCTACATTTTTAGATTTAGTGTCAGAAGGTGAGATAGAAGGTTTTGCAACCGCATCTAAAGAAGGTCTTATAAAAGGTACAACTGCATATAATAATGCTGCACTAAAAGACATTTTTCTTAATAATACTGCTGTATTAAAATCTACTGCATCTTCATCTAGTCCTAATACAACTGATTTTAATTTTCAGAATGTTGGCTTTACACCTAGATTTGGTACTGCTAATCAAACACATATACCTGGTATTGAAAGTTCAGAATCTACAACAGCAGTAGGTGTAGTTGTTACAAATGCATCACCAGTTACAAGAACTATTACTAATACATCTGTAGATGCTATAAAGGTATCAATAACATTACCACAACTACAAAGAGCTACAGATGCAGGTGATTTATTAGGTTCTAGTGTTCAATTTAAAATATCTGTACAATATAATTCTGGTGGTTTTACTGACGTTATTACAGATACTATTACAGGTAGAACTGCTGATGCATACCAGAAAGATTACAGGGTAGATATTACAGGTGCTTTTCCTGTTGATATTAGAATTACTAGAATAACTGCTGATAGTACATCATCTTCATTAGTAGATGCATTTCAATGGTCAAGTTTTTCAGAAATAATAGACGATAAGCAAACATACCCTAATAGTGCATATTTATCTTTACGTATTGATTCACAACAATTTAGTTCAATACCTAGTAGAAAATACAGGATTAGAGGTGTAAAGGTAAGAATACCAGGAGCAGGTGCTAATAGCTCAGGTACACCTACTGTTGATAATGCAACTGGCAGAATTGTATACCCAACTGGCTATATATTCAATGGTGTTATGGGTGCTGCTGTATATACAAATTGCCCTGCTATGGTTTTATTAGACTTGTTGACTAACAGTAGATATGGTTTAGGTAGTCATATAACAGATGCATCATTAGATTTATTTTCTTTTGTTACTGCATCTAAATATGCAAATACACTTGTAGATGATGGTTTAGGTGGTCAGGAAGCTAGATTTTCTTGTAATGTACTTTTGCAATCTGCAGATGAAGCATTTGATTTAATTAATGACCTGTCAGGTGTAATGCGTTGTATGCCTATCTGGTCAGCAGGTTCTATGACAATAACGCAAGATAAACCAACAGATGCAAGTTATTTATTTAACCTATCTAATGTATTAGAAGATGGTTTTAATTATTCTGGTAGTGATTTAAAACAAAGACATAGTGTAGTAAGTGTTTCCTACTTTAATATGGATACACAGGAAATAGATTTTGAAGTTGTAGAAGATAGTACTGCTGTAAGTAAATTAGGTGTAAATTTAAAACAGGTAAAAGCATTTGCGTGTACATCAAGGGGTCAGGCTGCAAGATTAGGTAGAGCAATATTATTTGCAGAACAGAATGAAAGTGAAATAGTATCTTTTACAACATCAATAGATAGTGGTGTTATTGTCAGACCTGGTTCTGTTATAGAAATAAATGACCCTGTAAGGGCAGGTGTACGTAGAGGTGGAAGGGTTAATGCAGCTACAACAACAACAATAACTGTAGATGATACTGCTAATACTGATTTACCTACAACAAACAGCCCTACAATTAGCGTTATTATGCCTAATGGCACAGTAGAAACTAAGAATGTAACAGGTGTATCTGGTGCTGTAGTTAGTGTAGATAGTGCATTTAGTACAACACCTAATGTTAATACAATTTGGTTAATACAAGATACAACAGTTGTTGCACAAAAATTTAGAGTAATAGCTGTAGAAGAACAAGACGAGGTAAATTATACAATTAGTGCTTTATCTTACGTACCAGAAAAATATGCATTTATAGAAGATGGAACTGCACTACCCACAAGAACAGTATCTATACTAAACCAACCTGTAGACCCACCTAATAATGTTGTTGCTAATGAAAAAATAGTAGTTATAAATAATCAGGCGGTAGCAAAATTAATAATAAGTTGGCAACCAATTACAGGAGTAACACAATATCAGGTTAACTATCGTTTTAATAATGGTAACTACACATCACAGACAGTAAGTAGACCAGATTATGAAATATTTAATACAGAAAAAGGTGTTTATGAAATACAGGTATTTGCATATAATGCAGCATTAGAAATTAGTGCAACATCTTCTGATATTACATTTAATGCTGTTGGTAAAACTGCTGTACCTGCAAATGTACAAAACCTTACAGCAGAACCTATATCAGATAAATTAATAAGACTAAGGTGGGATTTATCTACAGATGTAGACGTAACACATGGTGGGAGGGTTTATGTACGTCATTCTACAGATGCATCTGGTGCTGCTACCTTTTCTAACTCAATTGACCTTATAGAAGCATTAGCAGGTAATACAACAGAAGCTACTGTACCTAGATTAGAAGGTGAATATTTACTAAGGTTTGCTGATGACTCAGGAATTTTAAGTGCTAGTTCTACATCTATAATTTTAGATTTACCAGATACACAAGGCTCTTTATTAGCACAGACCAGAAGAGAAGATACAGATAGTCCTAAATTTCAAGGTACTAAAACTAACGTGTCTTTTGATGCAACTACGAATAGTCTTAATCTTGCAGGTGGTGGTAATTTTGATGACATAACAGATTTTGATGCTGTTCTTTCATTAGATGATTTTGGTGGAATTTTACCTTTAGGTACTTGATTTTGCTACAACATTAGATTTAGGTGGTGTATTTTCTGTAGACCTACAAAGACATTTTTTAACAGAAGGTTTTTTACCTAGTAATTTAATAGATGCAAGAGGTTTAATAGATGACTATACAGATTTTGATGGTACAGAAGCTACTGCAGTAAACGCTGAATTACTTGTAAGAACAACACAAACAGACCCATCTGGCTCACCTACTTATAGTGCATTTCAAACTTTTGCTAATGGTACATATAAGGCAAGAGGTTTACAATTTAGAGCAAAGTTAACAAGTAGTGACCCTGCACAAGATATAAAAGTTATACAACTAGGTTATACAGCAACATTTCAAAGAAGAACAGAACAAAGTGCAACAGCAATAAGTAGTGGTGCAGGTGCTAAAAGCATTACATTTGATAAAGCATTTTTTACAGGCACTTCTTCACTAAATGGTGTAAACAGTAGCCTACCTTCTATTGGTATTACTGCACAGAATATGGCTAGTGGTGATTATTTTGAAGTTACAAGTGTATCTGGAACTGGTTTTACTGTCCATTTTAAAAACTCATCAAATGCAAGTATTAGTAGAAATTTTAACTATTCTGCGGTAGGATTTGGTAAAGGTGCTTAAAATTAAAGTAAAGTAATTTAGTTATGTCACAGGTTACAGACTATACAATAGCTAATGATACAGGAGCAAATGTAAGAAGTGATATTAATGCTGTTTTAGGTGCAATACAAACATTAAATAGTGGTAGTAGTGACCCTAGTGCAAATGTTGCTTTTCAACTATCTGTCAATACAACTTCTAACCTTCTAAAATTAAGAAATGCAGCTAATAATGGTTATATAGAAATTGGTAATGTAACACAAGCAAATTTAGGTTTAGCACCACTAGCAGGTGCAATATTTACAGGTAAAGTAACCCATAACTATACATCTAGCCTAACTATTCCATCTGGTACAACTGCACAACGTGATAGTAGCCCTGCAGTTGGTATGTTTAGGCATAACAGCACCTTAAACCAATTTGAAGGGTATAATAATGGTGCATGGGGTGCGATTGGTGGCGGTGCAGGTGCTACTGGTGGCGGTACTGATGAAGTGTTTTTCCTCTCAGATACAAATGTAACTGAAGATTTTACAATACCTTCTGGAAAAAATGCACATACTGTTAGTCCAATAATTGATAGTGGTAAAACTGTAGTTGTGTCTGCAGGTAGTTTATTAGTTATACTGTAATTATGGCATTAAACATTAACGGCACTACTGGTATTTCTGGGGTTGATGGAAGCGTATCTGCACCTGCCTTAACTGGAACGGATAGCAATACTGGTATAACTTTCCCTGCTGCTGACACTATTAAATTTTCAACTGGTGGTGTTGAAAGAATGTCGATTACAAATAGCGGTGTTAGTGGAACTGGTATCGGTGCTGGAATAGTGCTTCAAGAAATCCATGCAACTGTAGGTTCCCAAGTAGAAGTTACCAGCTCTACTTATACTGATACAGGATTGTCGGCTAGTATAACCACAACTGGCTCAAATAAAGTATTAATATTTGTAGCTCAATCTTTAGAGGCAAGACAATATAATGCAACTGGTTTTGCTGTTTGTGGCTTAAGACTTGTCAGAACTACCTCTGGAAGTGATTCTATTCTTTACTATGGAAACAGAGCTTGTGTAACGAGTGGCGAAGGTTCTGGTTCTTGGTTTGTTGCTTCTGGCTGTATCGCATCTATTGTGCAAGAGGATTCTCCAAGTGCAGGTACACATACATACAAAACTGTAGTAAACAGGAGTGTGGGAGGCTCTGGTACTGCTGCTAGAGCTAATAGTGATGGAACTGCTAGTAGAATGATTTTAATGGAGGTAGCAGTATGATATATACCATTAATGAAGCCTTAATGGTATGGAAACCTAATAGTGAATATACTCTCTCAGGTACAACTTATAGTGGGCTTGTATGGATAAGTAGCGATACAAAACCAACAGAAAGTGAAGTAACAGCAAAAATTACAGAATTAAATAATGCAGAACCTATGAGATTATTAAGAGTTAAAAGAGATAGATTATTAACAGCTTGTGATTGGAGAGCAAGTTCTGATTTGACACTAACAGATTCTTGGAAAACATATCGTCAAAGTTTGCGTGATTTACCAGCAAGTGCCTCACCTAAACTTGATTCTGATGGTAATTTAGATATGAGTTCTGTTACCTTTCCTACTGAGCCTAGTTAATTATGACAGCAAAGATTAAACTAAACGCAGCATCAGGTGGTGGGTCTTTTAGCTTACAAGCACCATCCTCTTCTAGTAATGCAAGGGTAATGACGTTACCTGATACAGCAGATGGAACAATATTAACAACAACAAATCCAAGATCAGGTAATATAATTCAAGTTGTACAAGGAAATGTAGTTGATAATGAACACCAATTCACCACAACAAGTTTTGCTGCTAGTGATTTGTCAGCAACAATTACTCCAGTTTTTGCGTCAAGTAAAATTTTAATACATACAACACAAGTCTTAGATACTGGTGCTGCTGGCAGACAATTATATTTAGGCATATTTAGGTCAATCGCAGGGGGTACATATACTAATATTTCTGGCGGAACTCAGGCAAGTAATGTTGGTGCTTACAGTTCTAATGCAAGATTAATAGAAACTGCTGTTATAATAAAACTAGATACACCCTCATATTCAGTTGGTCAAGCCATAACTTATAAAATATATGGTAAAAATAGTGGCTCGTATGAGACTCGTGTTGGAGGTCAACAAACAGAGCAGCTTATGGTTTTACAGGAGGTAGCAGCATAATGTCAGAGATCAAGGTAAATTCGATAAAAGGGGTAGGAGCTAGTGCTGCTGCAATAACTGTTGATAATACATCTGGATCGGCCAGTGCTAACCTTACTGCTGTTAATTCAGTTGTAATGCCGAATGGTGGATTTTTTAGTAATAGAAATTTAATAATTAACGGAGCTATGCAAGTGGCTCAACGTGGAACGTCATCTACAGCTAATGACTATCTAATTGATAGATTTAGATTTTCTTATGGTGGTACAGATGAAGCACCTACACAAGCACAAGTTGATGTTGCAAGTGGAACAACACCATATACTTTAGGATTTAAAAAAGCATTAAAAATAACAAACGGAAACCAAACAAGTGGTGCTGGTGCTGCCGATTTTTTGGAGTTTTATCAATATTTAGAAGATCAAGACATTTCTAATAGCGGTTGGAATTTTAAATCTTCTTCAAGTTATATAACAATCTCTTATTGGGTTAAGTCAAGTGTTGCTCAAAAATTTACAGGTTTTTTATATACCAATCAAGCTGGTGCTGGTGATTCATATATGTATTCTTATCAGATTGATGATGGTAGTGGAGGTAATTTAACTGCTGATACATGGACAAAGATTACACATTCGATAGCTGGAAATAGTAATTTAACTTTTAATAGTGATAATACAAGGGGATTAGCAGTAGGGTTTTATATGTTTGAAGGGACTGATTACTCAACTTCTTCTCATACTGAAAATACTTGGGCAGCGTGGAATAGCTCTAATAAAATAAAGGACATGACAAGCACATGGTACACAACAAATGATGCGACATTTGAAATTACAGGAGTTCAATTAGAAGTAGGCAGCGTGGCAACAGATTTTGAGCATAGGTCATTTGAAGAAGAGGAACACAGATGTTTTAGATATTACCAAAATTTTGACAATTCCATTGTTTATGCAGGTTTTAGTGATGGAAACACATCAAGTAGATTATCTTTAAATTTTCAATATATGAGAGCAACGAGAGATATTCCGACTATAAGTTATAATAACCAAACAACTGGTTCAGCTATTGCAGCTAGATATACTAAAAAAATGGCGGGTATTGTGGTAAACACAACTAACAGTAGAGGTGGAACGGGATATATTACTGATATTTTAATAGATAGTGAATTATAATTTAAACATGATTAAAACAGTAATTAAAAAAGAAAATTTTAATGATGAAAATTTTACTTACGATCTTATCTACGAAGATGGAACTACTTTGTCAGTACCAAATGCAGTAGGTAATAGACATTTTATAGAAATACAAGAATGGGTAGCGGAAGGAAATACTATAGAAACTTCTACTTAATTAACCTTTTCGTGCATTTGTCTTGTCATTATCCCCATAGTGACGTAGAGAGGGGATAGGGCTACAATAAGCAGTAATACGACTACAGACATTAATGCTGTAGCTCTTGCTATCTGTTCTTTTATAATGCAAAAGATTATAAACATACTTAGTATACTTTCTTTCCTACTTATATCTAGTAGCCTGGTCGGTACATTTATAGGTTATAGGTGGCTAACATCACCAAAATTTGAAAAGTATTTAAAAAATAAAATTATGGGTAATATTGAAAATGTTTTACCTGATGCAATAAAAGGTAATATGCCAGAATTTACAACACCACCATTAACAAAACCAAAAGTATCTATACCTTTATAAGTTGCCAGAAATAAATATAATACCTAGTGCATCAATACCACGTATACCTGATGTTGTAATACCTAACCAGACTAATTTACCTACAACTACTCATGTAACAAGAATGTTACCACCTACTTTTGATATGCCTTGTGCAACTGTCAGAACTGATGGTACAAAAAATTCACAGCTATTTACAGATGACCCTGCAGGTAATGTTGTTATAAACTGTCCTATACCCTTCTATGAACCCTTACAATACAATGCTAAGGATTTAGTGCCAATACAGGTAGCAGAACCACCTACAAACGTAGAACAGCCACCTATAGCAGAAACAGAAACACCAGAAGTACCTAAAATACTAGAAGAGGATAAAGTAGAATGTCCTGACCCTAAAAAGAATAACCCACGTATAGGTGATTTAAATGCAAAAGGTACAGAAAAGGTTGTAGGTTTTAAATATATAGAAGAAACAAAAGAATGTGTAGTGCAGTATGAACCAACAACTGCAGTAGAAAAATATTTACCTTCTATAAATACAGTATCTACAACTTTTGCAATAACAATAGTTGCAACAACCGCAGCTACATTAACACCTTTTTTAAACAGAATACTAAAACCTGCATTTAAAAAATTAATAGGTACTGTCAAAAAGGCTGTAGGTAAAAAAGGTACAAAATTTACAGGAAAAAAACCAATAAAATCTAAACTTAATTCTTAATTTTATGTACGTGGTCTAAATTAGTAGGCTCTATAATTTCTATATCTGAACAGACTAATGCCATAGGTGTGCCTTCTTTAAATCTGAACCCATTTTTATAATTATCAGCACAGGTCTTGGCTCTACTCATTTCATAATTTAATCTTTTTGCAGCTAGTGATGCTTCATATAATTCATTTTGTTTTTTCATAGCTTCTCTACATTCTTTTATGGCTGTTCTATCTAGTGGTATAGAAAAAGTAGCAGTTATACCACCATTTATAGATACATTAGATTGTTTCTGTCCTGTTCTAACCTTTTCAAAGTACAATATTTCACCTCTATAACCAGAATCTACATCACCATCACCTATTGCATTATTATCATCATCAAAATTACCTTCTATATCCCTTCTGCTGTATACAGGTCTATCAAAATGTGACTCAAAAGGTGTGGCAAATCCATACGTTGTAGAGACAAATGGAGAAATGTTTAAGGTAGCACCCTGACACGTAATAGTATTCATCTGGTACTGAAATTGCCTAGATGGTACTACTTGTACAGCCTGATTTACAACGCTACCACTAGAATTTGATGTTGTATTTACAGAATTAGCTAAGACAGGATTATTAAACAACAGCAACAATAATAAATATCTTTTCATTGGCTAAATGTACTTGTGCTATCGCTGACACTTTCTATTGTTGTAGTGCGTGTAACGTGCGTGTAATTAGTAATACCTGGTGTTTCTAAAGTCTCATAGTACATAAAACTTTCACCTGCATTAGTGATGCTAAATGTAGGCTTGTTATCTAAATTAGGTGATACAAAAGTAGTGCCTACACCCTGTATTGTTGTATTTACCTTAGTCCAACCTGCAGGTGCAACATTACCTGTAGAACTTTCTACATTTTCCCCACCTACTGTTAGCTGATATCCATTCCTTATATCAAAACTCTTTATATCTTCCACTATTGTACTTTTTGTTTCTACGTGCTGCTGTAGAACCCCTTGTTGGAAATTTGGAATAACTGGTGCTGCATAAACAGGTACACCAAAAAATACATATAGCCAAAATAGCCTATACATAGTTTTATCAATCTACTATTAGTGTTGTTATTACCTGTCCTACTGCTTCTGTATTTTCCCCACCTGCAGTTAGTGCAATAGAACCTGCAGTAGAAATAGTACCTGCTAAATTTGATGGTGTGCCACCTGCAATACTTGTAACATCAGAAAAATTAGGACTAGCACCTGTTGTAACAGCACTACCTGGAATTGCATCTGCTTGGGTAAATGATTGGCTAAATGAAAAGCTATTAGCAGGTACGTCTTGGGTTACTGTCAAATCAGGTGGAGTACCAACACCACTACTTATTACAAGTGAACCAACACCATTAGCAACAGCATTACCACCTGATGTATAAGTTGTATCTACACCTGTGCCACTAACGCTATAACTGCTACCTATGCGATCTGCAGATGTTGAAGCACCACCTACTGTTAGTTTTACAGAACTAGTAATACTATGTGATAGATCAGCATAACAGGCAGGTGTAATTGCTAGTAGCAATATTGGTAAAAATTTTTTCATGTTTTTGTTTTGGGGTCAACCACAGTAGCACCAACAATTTTTATAGGTGTTTCTACTCTTATAGTTTGGTATGAATTGTCAGATTGTGCAAGTTGTTTAGGTTTATCTTGTTTATCTTCTTTCTTTTTCTTACCTACATCAACAGAAAATGTTGCCAAACAACCTGTAAATACACTTGCAATAAAAGTTATATCTTTTGGTGAGTTATCTTTTGACATACCAGGAAATGATATGTAGTTAAGGCTGATAATAAAACCAGCCCAGACCATTACACCTAATCTTATAAAAGTGCCTAGTATCTCTAACTGTTCTTCTTTATCGTCAAATTTTTCTTTTAGTTTTTGTAGAGGATTTTTAGATTTTGTTTCTGACATAGCCTTTTTCTGTCATAATAGCTATAGAACTAATAAAAACAAAGTGGTAGAGGTTATAGCAGCAGTAGGGGGTGCAATGATGACAGCGTGTTTTGTATCTGTAGGTTCTGTATCTTATAGGGGTAGACAATCACGTGATGACCTTGTACGTAATACAACAGCTATAGAATTACTAACAACAAAGATAGATGATATGCATGACGATATGAAAGAGGTTTTTCATAGGCTTAAGGAAGTAGAACTTGCCGTTGCAGAAATTAAGCCTAGAAGGTAAAAAAAGGCTATCTAGCTTTGCAATGGGGATTAGACAGCCTATAGATGACCATATTAAATTTAACGTCTAGAATATGTTTGTAAAGCATAACAAAGCTATGTACAAAATTTTAAAGCCTATACTACTACGCTTTCTTACTTCTACAGGTTGTAAAAGATTAGTTGTAGATTTACTAAGGTCAATATGTAAGCAAACAACAAACACCTTAGATGATAAGGCTGTAGATATGTTAGAGCAGCAGTTATTTCCTAAATTAAATTAATTAGTCAGGAGATAGATCAAGTCCAACACTTGCCCTGTCTTTCCTATGGTAGGTATTCTATAACTTTCAAGTTAGGGTATCTCACAAACCTAACTATCAGGCTTCCCGACTTACTATTTAGTCATCATAAGGTTGCAAATGTAGTGTAATGTTCCAATAGGCATTACAAAAATTTTCGCTATCCCATATATCAGTAAGCATAATATGGTCTTTTATCATTCTGTCAATCTCTTCACGTGCAGTTTGACTTAGTTCCATTTGAAACTTACGATAAAGTTTCTTTTTACCTTTTCTTTTTATAATTCTCATTTGTTTACCTCCTTACAGGCTAGTTCTATACCTGCATTACAATCTGTAACTGTCATGTCATATAGAGTTGATGAAAGGGCTGTATAGAACAACCCTGTAGTGGCTAGTATCATTAGAAAGTTTTGCATTATGCTACCTCCTTTATGTATTTATTAATAGCTTTATAGGCTTCTTTAATAAGTGCTAATTCTTTATTAGATTCTTTAAAATAAACATAATCTTCAGGATTACGTTTTAATCTTTTACAGTCATTATCAAAACTCATTCTTTCTGATTTAAGGTGATACTCAGTATCAGCTAGGAGTGTTTTTATGTAGGCAGCTACTTCTGGTTGCATTTGGAAAACCTCTCGGTTGTGTTTACAATATTAAATGTACTACAAGGGTATACCCCTGTCAAGTAATCAGAATAAACTTAGTTGTTCTACAGGTGTAGGTAGTCTACTCTCATTACCAAACTGGTCACCAAATGCATTTGCAATACCATCAAATGTGCGACTTCTTATTTTCCAGGATTTATTTTTTGCAAACCATTCTGGCATCTTTTTACCACTAGGGGATATATAAAACTCACCCTTATCCACAATTTTTGTTGGTCTAAGTAATGGTAAATTCTTTAACCATAAACAGGTAGATTTCTGAAAAGGGTCACCATATTCATAAGGTTGTATTATCTGGTCAGGTGGTCTTATAGCTGAACTAATAACACTTATAGGATTTTCTATACACCATCTAGGTATGTTGCAGTTCATAAGCATACGTACAAAATCTAATGCTTCTTTCTGTTCTTTCTGCTTTCTATAAAAGTGTTTTGCACCACTACAAGCGAGGTGCTGGCAACTGGGGTGTGCAACCATTAAATCAAAACCATCATTAATAATATCTCTTACATCACCCTGATAATGTTTGCCTGGTCTTTCTGTAGGTAAAAAATCACAACTTATGGCATCATGCCCATTTCTAATAAAACTATCTCTAGTTTTGCCACTATATTCACAGGCAACTAATACCTTCATTTTATCAATCTTGCATACTGTTCAATAGTCATAACAACACGCCAGTTATCACCATGTTTACAATTAGGTCTTTTTTTATATCTAACTAATGTAACTGCATATTCTGCTTTTGCATTTATACGTTGTTGTTCTGCTTCTCTTGGCTTCTGTAATACTGCAGCATTTGTATCTTTCCAGTTTGCTATCTGTATAACAGTATCAGGTATACCTACTAAATCACCCTTGTCATTTTCCATACCTGCACCAAAACGTCTTTCAACTTCATAACCTGTAAATTCTGTTAACAATGCACAGGCTTCTCTTTCTGCTTTATCACCTTTAATCTTATTACTGTTCATTTTTCTAAATCTGTTATTTTTTTCTTTAAGTTGTCATATTGCACTATATATTCTTTTGTACTAAATTCTTTTTTACTACTGAAATTATACCTGTCACTTAACGCACCTAACTGCACATATAAATCATCTATTATTTGTTGCTTTTTTTTATTAAATTCTAAACTTAATGTATCTGGTTTTTTTGGTTGTTTAGTCCAATCTGCTACTAACGTTAGTAACTCTTTTACTCTTTTTAGTGCCTGTTCTACTCTTTCTGTTGTTTTCATCTTATTGACCATGTAAAACCTGTTTCTACTTTTGTTGCTATACCTTCTTCTCTTTCCTGTTGTTCTTTATCTTCTATTGCATTAATCATATCTTTCCTAAATGTATTTGTTGTATCACTATATTCCCATTTTTCTGGTTTACGTTTACGTATTGCCTTAACACCATCAATACTAAATGTACTCATAATAATGCTATCCATATAATATTTTTCTAATACCATTTTCTTTTCTGTTATCTGCATATCTATTTCTTTTTTCTGTAGCTGCAATACTTTTAGCTGTCTTAATAGTTGTTCTGGTTGTATGTTCATATAATTATTTAAAAAACTTTATCTGTTGTGTAGGTATATAGTCATCAGGTAAATCATACAGCCAATCTAAAAAAACTCTTGTAATCTGCATAATTTGTTTATCATCAAACAGGCTTAACCATTCTTGCCTGTCAATTTCTTCTAATTCTTCTTCAAATGACATAGCTAATAACAGATAAAGAACAATAATTACATTTAGTATGGGGTATACCCTTATCTAATGCAACCCTTACTAAAATTTTACCTGTTTACTGAAGTAAAGGGTTCTAGCTTCTTCATAATCGTACATACATTCTTGTGGGTTATAGTCTTGTGTTTTTATACCATTAGGTGTTATATAAATTACCCTGCATGACCATAAATCAACACCTGGATAGTTCTGATATAGCAAAGAAACATAACCACCCATCTGTAACCTATGATTTTTCTTTTTATATACCTCTTGTGTTTTAAAATCTGCAAGACATAACATACCAGTATCTTTATGCTGTAATATCACATCACAACTACCTGCAATATCTCTTTTTCTATCTACCATACGCAGTTCATTTGCTACACAATCCCATGTTTCCCACATTCTATAATTAATTAAATGCTCTATCCAATGTGCATAATCTTTTGCATAGGCTAGTGCTAAGGTTTTATCTTTTGTTTCGCACCATATCTGTACTGCTTCATGTATAGCTGTACCTCTTATTGCAGCCTTTTCCATTTCTTTACTAACGTATGTATTTTCTTTTACTACTTCAGATACAGAACGTGCCACGTATTTTTTACGTTTTAAATCGTAGTATTTATGTGGTTCTGGTAAAAACTGCAGAAAAGGGTCTTGTACTAAAATATCCTTAATTTTGCTTTTCATATTCCACAGGGTCAAAAGTTATTTTACCTGTTAATGTATTTTTCCATTTTGGTATGTTTTCTAAACGTAGTGATGGTGTTGCACCTGATTTTGTCCGTAGTAACCTTTTCCATCTACCTGTACCTGTTTCTCTTTCATAACCCATTGCAATAAACCAACCTTCAGATGGCTTATCTAAATCAGATACTTTAAGTAAACCTTTTTTCACCATCTTCTGTAATGTGGCTTTTGCATTATTGCTAAATAAACTTTCCATTAGATTAAGTTCCCCATTTCATCAAACTGTACAACCTTTTGATTAGGGTGTGGTTTATTTTCCTCTACAAAACCATTCTTATTTTGTATTTTAGATATTGTTTCATAGTTTTTTATGGTGCAACCCTTCCAAGTACCTGCAAGTATACCTGCTTCTAACTGATCTCTTAATATCTGTTCACCATATTTATCTATAAACTTTCTATATTCTGTTATCTGTTGTTTCCATGCCTGTATTGACTTACTACCTTTTTTAACTTTCCAGAAGTCATCTATAAGTGTTTGTAAGTGTTTTAGATCTTCTGGTATTATCTTTTCTTGTTTTTCTTTTTTATTTATTTTTTCTTTTTGTTCTTTTCTTTCTAAACCTTCTTTATCTAATTTATTATCTTTATGTATATATAGTGCCATATTATTTTGTTCTTTGTATTTCTGCAGAATACCTAAAAGTATTAATTCGTTTATAAACGCTTGTCTTGACAGGTGAGTTGGCTGTAACTTCTTAATTTTTTCTGTTACGTTGTCATCTATTCGGGTACGTAATGGGGTCATTTTGGGTACGTATTGGGTACTAATAGGGTTCAATATAGACCCTAACTATTCATTGTCAACAACCTATATACTATATATATTGTAAAAAAACTTCACATACACCATATATATGTTATGGTTAGCACATAAGTCTACCTAATGCTATGTCATGTACATTAGCTGATAAGAATAGACGTAAAAAAATGCTAAGAAGTCAGTTAGCAGGTATTAATGACCCATTTGAACTACTAGCAGAAGTAATAGCAGATAATGAACGATTAAGACAGATTATTAACACCCATGATTGTCATAAGGGTAAACCATAGCTATACTAAGGCAAATATATTTAGTAAATGACAAAAAACAATTTACCTAGTGTATGGAATAAAACAAAAACAAATGATATTCCAGAAGGTGCAATATGGTTTAACCCAAGTGAACCAGAAAAGTTAAGAAATAGAGTTAATGGAAAGTGGGAAGAGTTAGACCCTTTTGTAGATTTAGAAGATAGGAAAGTAAAAAAGACAGAAGAAAAGTAAATGACAAAAGAAATAACAGCAGCCTTGTGTAAGTTTATAAAACAAGTAGGCACTATAGAAGAAAAAGATACAGCACAATATGGCAAGTTTGCTGATTTATCAAGAGTCCTTTCTACTGTTAACCCTGCACTAGCTGCTAATGGTTTAGCTGTTGTACATACAACAAAAGTATTAGAAGGTAAAAATATATTAATAACGAATTTACTACATACATCTGGTGAATCTATTACATCAGAAATGTTATTACCTAATAATACTGGTGGCGGTGGCAATCCTATGCATAAAGAAGGCGGTGCTATAACTTACTGTCGCAGATATTCTTTATTAGCAATATTAGGATTAAATGCAGGTATTCCTGATAATGATGGTGATTTTGCTGACCCTATAATAGACAAAGTAACACCTATAAACAAAAACAAGGCTGTAGGTATGCCACAAATATTAGATAAAGATACAAAAGATTTTTACCTTAAAAAAGTAGGTGAATTGGTTGTAAAAAATAAATCTTTATATATGCAGTTGGCAGATGCTATGTATGTAGAGTTTGGCTTTGACAGAACATCAGGTACATTTAGTGATTACATACAAGAGCCAAAGCACGTAACATATATACAAACATGGTTTGATGCTTACGTAAATGATTAATGAACCTCTTGAAACCAGACCTATTGATGTTGCTGCATCTAACTGGAAGAACCGCTACCTTGTTTCTTCTAAACTTACACACATTAACCACAAAAAATTTAGAGATTGGTGTAAAGCAAACAACTATTCCTATTCATCAGGTATTAACTATCTGATTTCAAACTATTTACCAGAAAACAATGTTTAATTCTACAATTACAGGCAACCTTGTAGGTAATGCTGAATATGCACAAATAGGTGCATACGATACTGCAAAATTTACTATCGCAGTTAATCATAACAAAGAAGATGTTACTTATGTCAGTTGCACAATATTTGGTAAGGCATGGCAATCTATTGTAGATAGTTTTAAGAAAGGTTTAAAGGTTACAGTACATGGCAGAGTTACAGGTATTTATAATTACATGACAAAAGAAGAAATGCCTGCATCTAAGGTTAACTTTGCTGTTACAGATTTTGACTATCCACACAACATAAAGGCTAGAGTAGAAGAGACAGCTACCATACCTTTTTAATGGCTATTAGGTTAGATATAAAGTCACAGCTACCACAGGCTACAAGGTGGACTAACCAACATACAAAACAGTTACCCTTTTCTATAGCACAGGCTATTAATGCTTCTGTACAGGGTTCTAAGTTTATAGCAGGTAGTAAACAAAAGTCAGCACTAAATAGGTTAGCAGGGTCATCAAGACGTTACTTGGACAGACCTAAGAAACAAACACAGAAAGGTTTTAGGGCAACAGTAGCAAGAAAGGCTACACTAACTTCTGTCATAATGACTAAAGATAGACCCTACAACATGGGTAGATATATAGACCAAAATATATTTGGTGGTGACAGAAAACAAAAGTATGATGCGTTATTTGTTAAACATTCAACTGCTACAAACATACCAGGCAATAGTGTATTAGTACCAACACAGGCTGTTAAGCGTGACAGGTATGGCAATATAACTAAGTCAACTATAGGTAAAATTATTACTGCAGTTGGTACAAAGAATGTAAAAGGTAACAACATCTTTATTGGTAAACCTAAAGGTGGTAACAGACCTGCAGGTGTATATAGAAGAGATAGAGGTAACAAGTTAAAAGCATTATTTATTGCACAATCTAATGCAACCTACCCTGCAATATTCCCTGCTAAGAAAGAAGCAGAAGATGCAATACAAAAAACTTTTGGTATGTACTTACGTAGACAGTTACAGGTTAATGTTGCTAATAATTTAAAGCGTAAGCTGTAATGCCTTGCTACTACTAGGTTCTTTCTAGCTATATTATTGTGGGTCATCTGAAAG
>VTLG01006326.1_pt1 | contig 17195 bp, 23 predicted proteins | sample 4694571 | NCBI WGS metagenome assembly VTLG01 (sample SAMN12604809, study PRJNA352737) | marine metagenome | biome: ENVO:00000447; feature: ENVO:00000209|ENVO:00000569|ENVO:01000036; material: ENVO:00002151; isolation source: viral sequences binned using virsorter ...
ATGTAGTTGCTACTGCTAACACTAAAGGTCAAGGTTCAGATGATGGTAAATTCATCGGTACTAATGTTCTTAACGAGGCATTTCTTGAAAGATTTCCTGTGACTTTTGAACAAGAGTATCCTGGTAACAAGACCGAGGTAAAAATTGTTTCAACTAAACTAAAGTCTGCTGGTAAATCAGATGACAAGTTTGCTACTAACCTAGTAACTTGGGCAGATGTGATTAGAAAAACATTTAAAGATGGCGGTGTTGATGAGATAATCAGTACCAGAAGATTAGTACATATCGCTGAGGCATATGCAATCTTTAAAAACAAAATGAAGGCAATAGAAGTTTGTACTAATAGATTTGATGAAAGTACAAAGACATCCTTTGTTGACTTATATACTAAAGTTGATAGTGGTGCTAGTGCCGAGTCTATTCTTGCTGAGAAGAAGGCTGCTGAAGAGGCAGAAATCTTGCAAGAAGACACACAAGATTCCAATGATAGTGAGGAAGGCGAAGAAGACTTTTCTGTCTAATGAGTAACCTAAAATCTATTCATAATGTAAGTCCGCTTGGGCGAGAAATCGCCCAAGTTATTATTAATAATGGAAGGAGTGAAATAAATTATGGCAAATTTAACAACTAAACAAGAGACGTTTGTAAAATTAGCAAACGCTGAAGGTTTTACCGATAAGATTACTAGAAAAGATATCATATCTTTACAAAGTAAACACGGTATCACTAAACCTGCTTGGTTAATGAAGAATACTGCTTATAGAGTAGGCAGAGCTTCATATACTTTACCAACACTAGGTCAAGTTGCCGAATCTAATTCGGATAGTGAGTAATCAAATAAAATTGAGGGCGGATTATTCCGCCCTTGATAGCTTGACTATGCAACCACAAAATGTTATAATATCAATATGAGAATTTCTAAAAAAGAACCGAAGAATAAAAAACAAAAAAAACTAGAAGGTACAATAGAAGACTATCCTTTAGTTGAAGTTAAGTGGTATGATGCTACTGGTGATGCTGGTTGGCATGATATTAACAAGGCATTGTTATTTAAACCTGCTAGACCTGTGTCGTTAGGTTATAAATTGCTTCAGACAAAAGACAAAATTATAATCTTTACAGATTATATTGTAGATGATGAAGACGGAACACTTACAGTTGGTAATGTATCAACTATACCTGCTGCTTGGGTTCAAGATGTAACGGAGATAGAATTTAAAGACTAATATGGCAATAACAATAGAAGTAAGAAATAATAATATTGAAAAGGCCCTAAGAGTCTTAAAAAAGAAATTAAATAAAGATGGTCAGATGAAAGAGTTAAAGTTAAGACAATACTATCAGAAACCGTCTGAGATAAAGCGTGAGAAGAAAAAAGAAGGTATACGAAGACATATTAAAGATCGTAAACTAAAAGCGCTTAAAGGAGAATTATGAGATATTTTAGGTTGTTAATGTCTCGTATGTTTAATTTGAAACAACTAAAAGAAAAAGAGGAAAATATAATGGCAAGAAAAACATTATCAAAAAAAGTAAAAGTATTAAATTTATTATCAAAAGGTGCACCAGTAACATGGAAAGCATTAAGAAGTAAGTTTGATTTAACATCACCAAGAGCAATGGTAGATCAATTAAGATCAGAAGGACACATGATTTATATTAATGAATCAACTAAAGGCACTTCTTACAGATTAGGTACACCTACTAAATCTATTATCGCTGCTGGTATTAGAAAATTATACGGTCCATTCAAATACGCTTATTCAGCATAATTGATCGTATAAATAGTAATGTAAGGCTGCTCGTAAGTCCTTACATTAAGAGGTAGAGTGTCTTCCGCAAAGGCACTTAATTCGGTGATGTTTGATAGTTTTACTCCGTGATAAAAAAAACTATCACATTGGTCCATTGGTCTTCGTAGCATTATGATTTGCCACCACAAGTCAAATGATAGGCTCAGTAAGATGAGTTAGGGTAAAAGTGGGTGAGACCTACCACTACCAATATAAATAATTTTATATAAGACTTGTAATTTAAAAATTAATTCTTATATATAATAATGATACGCTCATAAGAGGTATCATAACATTAACTCGCTTAATAAAGGAGCAAATATGACTAATAGAGACCTAAGAATATGGAACGATCTAAGACCTTTTTCAGTAGGATTTGATAACATATTCGATCATTTTAATTTACACCTAGAAAACACAAGGTCAGTAAATTATCCCCCTTACAATATAAACAAGATAGATGATTTTAATTGGAACATTGAGATAGCACTTGCTGGTTTTGGCAAAAAAGATATTGATGTATCTACTGCTGAAAATCAATTAACAATTAAATCAATTGAGAGTGATGAAAAGGACGATAAGGATACTATCCATAGAGGTATATCTAAAAGACAATTCACTAGATCATTTACATTGGCAGATGATGTTGTTGTAAATGGTGCTGAATTAAAAGATGGTATGCTAACTATCGAACTTGAAAAAATTGTACCAGAGGAAAAGAAACCGAAGACAATTAAAATAAAATAAATTAAAATATATAGGCGATCTTTCGAGGTCGCCTTATAAATAATAATAGTATTTCATTGTGAAATACAAAACTAACTTATTCTAAAGGAGAATAAAATGAAAAAACAAGAAGCCTTCGGGCAAATAAATGCTATGTCGGGCATTGTAAAATTAGAAACTATAATCAATACTCTAAAATCAATCGACAATTTTCAAGAAGAAACAATAAACAAATTAGAACCAGTAGATGACTATTCAGGTGGCACACCACTTAGCGATATCTATGTTGATTTAGATTATCAAAGAAGATTAAAATCACAAGAAATAATAAACAGATTAGTTGATGGCAGCGGTTATGACAAAACTGCAGCTGGTCACTTAGACTTGGCTGAAAGAAATGATGGTAGACTATTCTGTTGGGATGGTTTTCATAGAGGTATAATGGCAGGTATTGCTGGTTGTACTAATATTCCTTGTTCAAAGTTTAGTCATATCAAAGGTACAAAACCAACAAAAGAAAAAGAGATAGAAGCAAATAAATTTGAATTAAGAAATGGACAGGCATCTAAAGTATCTGCTGGTGCTTTATTTAAATCGCAGGTTACTGGTAAAAGACCAGAAGCATTAGCAACTCTTGAAGTTATGAAAACTTGTAAGTTAAATATAGAAGGAGTAAATCCAGATGTTGACGCTTATGACTTAGGTGGTTTTGCTTTCTTTTTAAAACACTATGGTAACTATGAGGTCAGACATTTAAAAACTGCTTCTAATATCATTAGAAAGACTTGGGATGATAAGAAAACAATGTCGGTTACATTATTGATTGGATTAGCACACTACTTAACAGCAAGTCAAAAACCTGATGTTAGAGTAATAGATTCTATTGAGGTACAAGATAAGATAAAAGAGATTGTTGGTACAGGTAAAAAGAAAAAAAATCAACAATACTTTTTAAAACCAATGTTAAAAGGTAAAACTGCTGAATCAGTTTCATATAATTTAGTTGAAAAAGGTTTATCAGATTTATACAATGATAAAGGTAAAGAAGTTAAATCATTTTTTGCTCAACTTGGACTTGAAGATGATGAATTGGAATCTCTTGATAGAGAATAACATACCATTTACTGAGGCCTGCTTGACAGGCCTCTTTAACTTTGTTATAATTATAATAAACAATTAAAGTGAAAGAATATATATTATGAAATTAAATCAAAACACAATAGAGACTCTAAAAAACTTTGCAGGTATTAATACTAATATCCTGATTAAAGAAGGTGACGAGTTATCTACAATATCAACAATGAGAAATATATTTGCCAGAGCAAAAGTTTCTGATAGTTTTACAAATCAGTTTGGCATATATGATCTAAATGAATTTTTATCAGCAGTATCAGGTTTTTCAAAACCAGAGTTGTCATTAAAAGATAAGTATATGACAATATCATCTGAGGGTAGTAAATCAAAAGTTAAATATTATTATTCTGATCCATCAGTAATAGTATCACCAACTAAAGAAGTTAATATGCCAGACGCTGATGTAACTTTTAGTTTGACAGAATCAAACTATAAAGAGTTATTAAAGATGGCTGCAATATTAAAGTCACCTGATCTAGCATTGATAGGTACAAAAGGTGGTGATATTGTTTTAAAAGTTTGTGATAAAAAGAATGATACATCTAATTCATTTGATATTACAGTAGGTCAAAATGCTACGGCAGATTATACTTTCTATTTTAAAGTAGAAAATATGAAAATGCTTGATGGTGATTATGATGTATCTGTATCTTCAAAATCAATCTCACATTTTAAGAATAAGAAGTTACCAATTGAATATTGGATTGCTTTAGAACCAGACAGCACAATAACAAAGTAGGTCTGTAATGAATACAGATTTTTTATGGGTCGAAGAATATCGACCTAAGACTATTGATGATTGTATATTACCTGATTCTTTAAAAACTTTATTTAAGTCCTTCATCAAGAAGGGTGAATTATCTAATCTATTATTTTCAGGCACACCAGGCATAGGTAAGACCACAGTTGCGAAAGCATTATGTGAAGAACTTAATTGTGATTGGATTATGATTAATGGATCCGAAGAAGGTGGTATTGATGTATTAAGAAATAAGATTAAAAACTTTGCTTCAACTGTATCATTATCTGGTGGTAAAAAAGTTGTGATATTAGATGAGGCAGATTATCTTAATCCACAATCAACACAACCTGCATTAAGAGGATTCGTAGAGGAGTTTCATAAGAATTGTAGATTTATTCTTACTTGTAATTTTAAAAATAGAATTATAGAGCCTTTACATAGTAGATTTTCAAACATAGAGTTTAGAATTAATCCTAAAGATAAACCAAAACTTGCAAGTAAACTATTTGAAAGAGCAGTTTATATTTTAAAAGAGCAAAATATTAGTTATGAAGAAAAGGTCCTTGCTGAATTAATTAAAAAGCATTTTCCTGATTTTAGAAAACTGATAAATGAATTACAAAGGTATTCAGTAAGTGGCACAATAGACGCTGGTATTCTAGTAAATGTATCCGATGAAAATTTAAAATCTTTACTAACACATTTAAAGAATAAAGAGTTTAGTGACATGAGAAAATGGGTAGTCAATAATCTTGATAATGATCCTGTTAAAATTTTTAGAAAGATATATGATACATTATATCAAAGTCTAGAGCCATCTACCATACCTCATGCTGTTTTAATTATTGCTGACTATCAATACAAGTCAGCTTTTGTTGCTGACCAAGAGATTAATCTAGTTGCTTGTTTAACTGAGTTAATGTCACAGGTCAAATTCAAATGAGTTATGAATTAAAAGATTATCTTAACGCTATAAACTTTACTAAAAAGAATCTAATGGATTCTGAAGATAAGTTATGGCAAAAGAAATATCCTTCCTTTATAGTCAATAAAATATTATCTGGTTTTCAAGATACCGTAATGCTTGTTAATGAAATGAATCGTAATCATTTTGTTGATAAAGATATGCAATTTCACTTTCTACTAAATAGTATTAGATCAAAGAAAAGGTTTAGTCCTTTTTTGAGAGCAAATAAATTAAAAGATATTGAGTGTGTAAAAGAGTATTATGGATATAGTAATGATAAAGCAAAGTCTGCTCTTGATATACTCACCAACGATCAAATAAAGTTGATTAAGGAAAAATTATATAAGGGTGGGACCAAATGAATGAATTAGATAATGTCTGGCAACCAGAGAGTATGCTAGAGGTACAATTAAAAGAACCTGATGATTTTCTTAAAGTCAGGGAAACACTTACAAGAATAGGAGTGGCATCCAGAAAAGATAAAAAACTATTTCAATCTTGCCACATATTACATAAACAAGGAAGATATTTTATAGTGCATTTTAAAGAGTTATTTGCTTTAGATGGTAAACAAGCAAACTTTTCTGATAATGATGCTGAAAGAAGAAATACAATTGCTCAATTGTTAAGTGATTGGGGATTAATTGCTATATTGAATAAAACTGTTGCTGAGAAGAAAGCACCTTTATCACAAATTAAAGTTTTAAGTTTTAAAGAAAAGAACGAGTGGGACCTTCAAGCAAAATATAATATAGGTAAAAAAATAGATGAAGGCACCAAAGTTTAAAGACTTTATAACAGAGCAGAAAAAAGAATCTTATAAACTGCTTGTTATAACAGACGAGCCAGAAAAGGCTAAAACATTTCATACAGCAGATAGATTAAGAGAAGAGGCTGAAAAGTTAGGTTGGAAATATTATCTATACAAATTGTCTGGTGGATATACAACCTTCAATGATGGTGTTCGTAGATTTCATAACAAAGAAGATAAAAAAGGTTTTGTTATAGATAAAGATACCGTAGCAATTATTAGAGGTTCTGTAACCAGAAAAGATAGTTGGATGGACTTAATATCAATGCTAGAAAAAGATGGTGTCTGTGTAGCAAATAGCAGACAATGTGTTAGTGTTTGTACAGATAAGTATAGAACCTTTTTAAGATTAGCTGATTATGGTGTACCACAACCAAGAACAGTTTTAATAAACGATCCTGAAAACTTACAAAAATCAGTAGAAGAATTAGATACTAAATTTCCTATCATACTAAAAACTTTAAGAGGCTCAAAAGGTGTTGGTGTATTATTTGTTGAGTCAGAAAAATCTTTAGACAGTATTGTACAACTTATTCATAAACAAGATGAAGACGCTGATTTATTACTTCAAGAATATCATAAGATAGATTATGATGTAAGAGTGTTAGTATTAGGTGGTAAAGTTTTATCTGTAATGAAACGACCTGTATTAGAGGGCGACTTTAGAAGTAATGTATCTCAAGGATCAAAACCAGAAAAATTAGAATTAACAGAATTAGAAATAGAAACAAGTCTATTGGCTGCAAAAGCAGTTAATGGTTTATGGACTGCTGTTGACTTTTTGCCTAGTAAGAATAGAACAAAAGATGCACCATTAGTGATAGAGGTAAACTCATCACCAGGTACTGAGGGTATGGAAGAAGCAACAGGTAGAAATATAAGTAAAGAAATATTAGAATTTTTTAGTGAGAAAAAGAATTGGCAAATAGTACCTAGTGAATGTGGTTACAAAGAGATTGTATCTATAAAACCATTTGGTGATATTGTAGCAAAATTTGATACTGGTAATTCAGGTATGTCAGTTATACATGCTGACAAAATGGAAGTAAAAGGTAAACAAGTTAAATGGTCACTACTAGGTAAAACAATTACTAGTGATATAATTAGAAAAGAAGAAATATCAGTAGGCGGTTTAAGAGATTATGACGAGGACAGATATGTTATTAAACTAAATGTAGGTTTTCTAGGTGGTGTTTATGAAACAGAATTTACTTTAGACGATAGAGAAGATAGAACACCAATTTTATTTGATCGTGAGTTTATGAATCGAATGAATGTAATGGTAAATCCAAACAGAAAATATGTAGTGACAACAAAATATAGTTTAGAATAGCTTTACAATTTAAGTGAATTATGTTATAATTATTAATAATGAAAAGGAGTGAACATGGCAAAAAATCATCAAACAGATAATCCCCTATACAAAGCATTAGAAAAAAAATATGAATCAGATATTGCTTCAGCAAAAGCAACTATGATTATATATTTTGATAATCCTGTTGCGATAGGTGAACATCCTCAACACATAGCAGAGTTAGATAAATTAACTGAACAACTAGCAACTGCTGAGGAAAAATTAATTATTTTAAGAAAACATTTTAACAATACACAAATATAATATATGAAGTTCTATACATCGGTATTGCCATATCGTGGCAGACTATTGGTTCGTGGTGTTAACCATGATGGTAGTCACAAGAAGTATAGAGTTAATTATAGACCATCTTTATTTGTGCCTTCAAACAAAGAATCAAAATATAAAACACTAGACGGTCGTAATGTAGGCAAGGTTGAATTTCAAAGTATGCCTGACGCCAAGAAATGGATTGATGAGTATGAAGATGTGAGTGGCTTTGAATACTTTGGTAATACTAGATATCAATATCCTTTTATTGCAGATCAATTTCCTAATAAGATAGATTGGGATATAAAACAAATTAGATTGATTACAATTGATATAGAGTGTGAAAGTGAAAATGGTTTTCCTGATGCTGACGAAGCAATTGAACCTATAATATCTATTACAGCAAAAGAACATACTACAAAAAAGATAGTTGTCTTTGGTATGAATAATTTTGTAAACGATAGACCAGATGTAAACTTTGTTAAGTGTACAACTGAAAGAGACTTGATTGAAAAATTTAAAGAGTTCTGGTTAGAATATAATCCTGATATTATCACAGGTTGGAATGTTAAGTTCTTTGATATGCCTTATCTAATGAATAGATTTAGAAGACTTATGGGTGATGAATATATCTTACAGTTTAGTCCATGGGGAGTTGTTACTCAACAAAGTGCTAGAATAACAGCAAAAGGTTTTAATAAAGAACAAAAGTATTGGGACATCATGGGTGTTGCTACTTTAGATTATCTTGATCTATATCGTAAACATACATTTGTTAGACGTGAAAGTTATAAGTTAGATTACATAGGTGAGATAGAGTTAGGTGAAAACAAACATGAAAATCCATATGATACATTTAAAGAATTTTATACAAAAGATTATCAACAGTTTATAGAATATAATATCCAAGATGTTGAATTAGTTGATAAGTTAGAAGACAGATTAAAATTAATTGAGTTACATTTAACCATGGCCTATGAAGCAAAAGTTAATTATCAAGATTGTTTTGGTCAAGTAAGAATGTGGGATACAATTATATTTAATCATTTAAAATCTAAAAATATTGTTATACCTGCTAACAAAGAATCAGAAAAGTCAAGAGCATATGAAGGTGCTTATGTAAAAGATCCTGTCGTAGGATTTCATAACTGGATTGTAAGTTTTGATTTAAATAGTCTATATCCGCATTTAATTATGCAGTATAATATCTCTCCTGAAACGATGGTTGGTTATGAACCTAATCGTGTTAATGTAGAAAATATGTTAAATCAAAAATCAGACTTGTCTGACCTAGATACGAGGACTATCACTCCCAATGGTGCTCAATTTAGGACAGACAAGCAAGGCTTTCTTCCTGAGTTAATGGATAAACTATACAAAGAAAGAGTTATCTATAAAGATAAGATGGCAAAAGCAAAAGCATTATATCAAGAGACAGGTGACACAAGATTACAAAATGAAATATCTAAAAATTATAATATTCAACTTGCAAGAAAGATTGCTTTGAATAGTGCTTATGGTGCTATTGGTAATCAATATTTTAAATACTTTGACGTAAGACATGCTGAAGGTATTACTATGGCAGGTCAATTAACTATTAGATGGATTGAAAGGGATGTAAACAAATATTTAAATAAACTTTTAAAAACAAATGATGAGGTTTATGTTGTTGCTTCTGATACAGATTCTATCTATATTAAATTAGATTCTGTTGTTAATAAAATATTTAAAGACAAAACTGATAATAAAAAAATTGTAAAAGTATTAGATAAGTTTTGTGAAGAAAAATTACAATCATGTATTGATAAAAGTTTTTCTGTGCTTGCTAAATATGTAAAAGCATATGACCAAAAAATGTTTATGAAACGAGAAGTAATTGCTAACAAAGGTATATGGACTGCTAAGAAAAGATATATCTTAAATGTGTTTAATGAAGAAGGTCTTAATCTAAAAGAACCTAAACTAAAGATCATGGGTATTGAAGCAGTTAAGTCATCAACTCCTGCACCTTGTCGTGTTAAAATTAAAGAGGCATTAAAAGTTATTATGAATAAAGATGAGGCATCATTGATAGACTTCATAGAAAATTTTAGAAATCATTTTAAAAAATTATCACCTGAAGATATTGCATATCCTAGAAGCTGTAATAATCTAAAAAAATATAGTTCATCAAAAGACATATATCAAAAGTCAACTCCTATTCATGTAAAAGGTGCTTTGATCTATAATAATATGTTAAAGAAAAACAAACTAAGAAAGTATGAAGTTATACAAGATGGCGATAAGGTAAAATTTATAACACTAAAAGAACCTAATCCTATTAGAGAACATGTAATATCTTTTACAAGTAAGTTGCCAAAAGAATTTAACTTACATCAATATATTGATTATGATGAAATGTTTACCAAATCATTTTTAGAACCACTAAGATTTATTGTAAATGCAATCGGTTGGAATTTTGAAAGAAAGGCAACCTTAGACGAGTTTTTTTAAATGGATGAAGAAGATAAAGAGTTTCAAGAATTTATGGATATGTTTGACAAAATACCAAATCCAGAAACCTATCCTAAGTGTTTTGAATTATGTATAAAATTATACAAGTATTATAAATGGAGAAATAATGAAAGACTACAATCGCAATAATACACTATATAGCCGTCTATTAGCCGCCGCTAGGCATGATAAACTACCTATACTAGATAACAAGACATTTGAATCTATGAACGCAGAATACGGCAAGGAAGAAATGAGAAAAAATCTTGCTGATTATATTGCAACAGAAAGACCTGTTTTTCCATTAAAAGAAATATCCGAAGATACAATGAGAGAGTGTTTTTATAACTTACAAAAATTTGACACTAGTGCTATTTGTATACCAAAAGAACAAGTTGACAAAGAGGTCTTTGAAAAGTATGATGATTATGAATATTCATATAGCAAATATGGACTAGGTTTGATAAATGGGCCAAGCACATACAATGATGTAAGTAATTACTTTATGCAAGACCTAAGATTAGAATGTAGCAGTTATGGCTTTCGAGCGCCAAAAGAAGTATGGGAAAATGGTGATGCATATGATATCTGGAAATGTTTAGGACCTATATGGCGTGGTATCAATGGAGTTAAACTTACTAAAATAAAAGATTTAGATGGTAACGAGTCTGAGAAACTAATCGGTGGTGAATTAAATGATAAGAGTTATATATCAGCATTTAGATTAGGCACATATATTGCTACACAATTTAAACCTGTTGTTGCAAAAGCAATCTATCAAATGACAAATGCTAAAATAGTATTAGATACAAGTTGTGGTTGGGGTGATAGACTTGCAGGATTCTTTGCCAGTGATGCTGAAGAATACTATGGTTGTGATCCTAATCCTAATACATATGCTAGATATAATGAACAGATATCAAAATATAATAAACTATTATCTAAACCTAAAAAGGTAACAATATGGCGATGTGGTGCTGAAGATTTACCATACAATAAATTACCACCAATAGATGTTGCATTTACATCACCACCATATTTTTCTACCGAACAATATAATAAAGGTGGTGAGTTTGAGACAGATCAATCGTGGTCAAAATTTAATGAGTATGAAAGATGGCGTGATGATTTTTATTTACCAGTTGCAGAAAAATCAATGGCAGTTTCTAAATTTATGTTTGTAAATATTATGGATCCTAAAATTAAAGGTACTAGATATAGATCAAGTGATGAATTGGTAAATAAATTAAAAGATAAATTTATCGGTCAAATTGGCATGAGAATTATGCAAAGACCAAAATCAGATACGCTATTTAAAGATGAAAAAGAAAAAGCAGATTTTATGAACAAGATGTTTATAGAAAACGTATGGTGTTTTGGACCTAAAGAAGATTTATTTAAACAATCAAGAAAAGCAAACTTAGATGATTTCTTTTCTGATTTAGGTTCAACGCTTGACATACCTGATAAATATAGTATAATAGATAATGAGAAACGTAAAAGGATAACTAATGAGTGATTTTTTAAAAGATGTAATAAAAGAAACTGGTAATGAATATGCTAGTTTAGTATCAGATGGTGCTTCAGGTGATGTAGATTCATTTATAGATACAGGTTCTTATATATTCAATGCATTACTAGGCGGCTCAATTCATAGAGGTCTGCCATCAAATAAGATAACAGCAATCGCAGGTGAAAGTGCTACAGGTAAAACTTTCTTTGTGTTAGGTATGTGTAAACATTTCCTAGATAAAAATCCTGATGGTGGTGTTATATTCTTTGAATCAGAATCAGCAGTAACTAAAGATATAATTGAAGAACGAGGAATAGATAGTAGTCGTATGGTTATAATGCCAGTAACTACTGTACAAGAATTTAGACATCAAGCACTTACTGTGCTTGACAAATACATAGATCAAGATGTATCTGAAAGAAAACCATTGTTGTTAGTATTAGATAGTTTAGGTATGCTATCAACAACTAAAGAAATGGAAGATACACAAGCAGGTAAAGAAACAAAAGATATGACAAGGGCACAAATAGTTAAGGCTGCCTTTAGAGTATTAACACTAAAACTAGGTAAGGCAAAAGTGCCTTTGATAATTACTAATCATACTTATGATGTTATTGGTTCAATGTTCCCACAAAAAGAAATGGGTGGTGGATCAGGATTAAAATATGCAGCGTCATCAATTGTATATCTATCTAAAAGAAAAGAAAAAGATGGTACAGAAATCATAGGTAATATAATACATTGTAAAAATTATAAATCAAGACTAACCAAAGAAAACAAAGTCGTAGATGTTAGATTAACTTACGACAAAGGTTTAGATAGATACTACGGTCTGCTAGACTTGGCTTTAAAACATAACATATTTAAACAAGTTTCTACTAGAATTGAATTACCAGATGGCTCTAAAACTTTTGGTAAGACAATTAATAATGACCCGACAAAATACTTTACAAAAGAAATACTACAACAACTAGATGATGTTTGTGGTAAAGAGTTTAAATATGGAGAAACAGAAAACAATCCCGAAGCTTCACAAGACGACTAACCCTAAACATAGGGAAGATTATGTGTTTGTAGAAAAACCTGGAGAGGATTTTACAGCGCTTAAACTTATTAGTGGTCCATTTGCATCCATAGTTTATAAGTACGGCAAGGTAGGATTCAGACCTGAATCTGAAAAGACACCTGAAGGTGCGTTGCCTATGGTATTTGATTATACTATTATAGAAAATAATATAGACGCTGATACAGATAGTCAAGAATTTGTTAATCATATTGGTGATGTATTAGTTGTATTATTAGATGAAGAATTAAAAAAGAAAAAGGATGATGATGGAAAGAATTGAGAGAACAGTATTAAGTAATTTAATTCATAATGAAGAATATACTAGAAGGGTTTTGCCTTTTATCAAAGAAGATTATTTTTCAGATAGACTAGAAAAAATATTGTTTACAGAAATATATAAATTTGTAAACAAGTATAATGCCTTGCCTTCTAAAGAAGCATTGTCTATTGAAATGAATGGCAGCACAAGTATAAATGAAGATGAATATAAAAAGGTTACTGATATTATTTCTACATTAAATAAAGAACCAGTTAATATAGATTGGTTAAGAGATACAACAGAAAAGTTTTGTAAAGATCGTGCTATACATAATGCGATATTAGGTGGCATACAGATCATAGATGGTAAAGACAAAGAACGAACACCAGAATATTTACCAGAAATGTTATCAAATGCTTTATCTGTTTCTTTCGATCAAAAAGTAGGGCATGATTATCTAGTAGAAACAAAAGATAGATTTGATTTTTATAAAAAGAAAGAAGAAAGATTACAATTAGATTTAGAATTTTTTAATAAGATTACAAGAGGTGGTATACCAAGTAAGACTTTGAATATTTGTCTTGCAGGTACAGGTGTTGGTAAGACTATGTTTATGACTCACCTTGCTTCATCTGTATTATTACAAGGTAAAAATGTTTTATATATTACTATGGAGATGGCTGAAGAAAGAATTGCTGAAAGAATAGATGCTAATTTATTAAATGTAGGTATGAGTGATTTAGAAGAATTACCATATGCAATGTATGAAACAAAGATAAACAAATTACAAAGTAAGACTTCAGGTAAATTAATTATCAAAGAATATCCTACTGCGTCTGCTCATACAGGTCACTTTAGATCATTACTAAAAGAACTTGCATTAAAGAAATCTTTTAAACCTGATATTGTTTTTATCGATTATTTAAATATATGTTCTAGTGCTAGATTTAAAGCAGGTGCAAATGTAAACAGTTATACTTACATCAAGGCTATCGCTGAAGAACTTAGAGGTATGGCAGTTGAAAATGATATACCTATCTTTTCTGCAACTCAAACTACAAGAGGTGGTTTTGTTAGTAGTGATGTAGGTCTTGAAGATACATCTGAGAGTTTTGGTTTACCTGCAACTGCTGACTTTATGTTTGCCTTGATATCTAGTGAAGAGCTAGATGATAAAAATCAGATCATGGTTAAACAATTAAAGAATAGATATAATGATCCAACAGTAAATAGAAAGTTTATACTTGGTGTTGATAGATCAAAGATGAGATTTTATGATGTTGAACAAACAGCACAAACAGATTTAGTTGATAGTGGACAAACAACTGAAAAAAAATTTGAGAAGAAACTAGGTCAATTCTCAGATTTTAAAATATAACGACCTAAAAAGGAATAAAATGGCTACAGGAAAAATAAAATGGTTTGACGCTAAAAAAGGTTTTGGATTTATTTCACCAGATGATGGTAGTAAAGACGCTTTTTTACATGTGTCAGCATTACAAGCTGCTAATATTCAATCAGTTAATGATGGACAAGCAGTTGAATATGAACTAACAGAGCAGCGTGGTAAAATGGCTGCAAGTAATATACAAATAAAATAAGGAGAATAAAATGGCAATCACAATCGATGGCAAATCTTATGATGAAACTAAACTTTCTGAAGAGGTAAAATCTTCTATCGTACAAGTTTCAAACTTACAATCAAGACAAAAAAATTTGACAGTTGAGTTTGACAATACAAAAGTTTTGATTAATCATCATAGAGACATAATTACTAAAGGTTTAACAGATGAAGCATTAGTAAAAGATGACAAAAAAGAAGAAACGAAACAGTAGAGTTAGGACCTTTCCTGGTGATAGAAAACCAGCAAAGTCTTTAACACAAGATAAATTGTTTTATGAAACAAAACTGAGTAAGTGGAAAGGTAAAATGCGATGGTTGGTTATTGAAAGACCAACTGGTAGTATTCTTTCTGCCTCTCATTTTGAAGATGAAGCAAAAAAAGTATCTGACTTTCAAAATAAACATAAACAATGGGTCCATAATGGAGGCGTTGTTAAGTCTTTAACAATAGGTAAAATATGAGCGATATGATAATGAAACAACCTGATGGTGGATATCACGTTGCAGATGCTAGTAATTTAACTAAAAAAGATTGGCATAAAACTATCAGAGCTTCAGACGGTACAATACCTGAAGAAGATATAAAAAAATACTATGATATTGCCATGAAGTTAGATTGGCAAGACGGATGGTATTCCTCTGACGAAATGAAAAAAGAGGCAAAGACACCTGGTTATAAACATATTCATCTTGGTGGTAGTGACACATCTAGGGAAGAATATGAAATAGAACAAGATTGGGTAAAAGAAATATGGGAACAAGTTAACCCTGGCATGAAACTATTAAGACATTATCTTAATGGTCATCATAAAGGTCAATCTGGTGGCATACACATAGATGGTTGGACTGCCGATCAGTACACAGCAATCTTATATCTAACACCTGGTTGGGAACCTGAAGATGGTGGTACATTAGAGTTATGGACACCTAATCTAAATGATGAACAAAAGGCAATGGCTATAAGCACACCTTATGGTCTTAATGGTGATCCCTCTAAAAACATAATTAAATCATACTGGCCAAGAGCAGGTCGTGTTGTGTTGTTTGACGCTAGAATACCTCATGTTGCAAGATCAGTTGAGACAGATAAGTTTAGAGTATCTTTAGTATTTAAAGGCACTACACAAGGTTATAAATCTGAAGAACCTGTGAAGCCTTCAAAAGTGGGGGTGTAGCTCAGTTGGTTAGAGCGTCCGCCTGTCACGCGGAAGGCCGAGGGTTCGAGTCCCTTCACTCCCGCCACTAATAAATAGTAGTATGGCAGATAAAACAGCACTTGCAGAAAGCTCTCAAGCATTATTTTGTGCAATAGCAGACTTTCTCGGTGATAGAAAATCAGAAAAGGTATTAGATATAAAAAAATATCTAACATATACAGACTTTAAAAGAGCTGTAGGTGAGGGAGTTGTATCTCAAGCTGAAAAAAGAATTAGAACACCTGGTGTTTCATTATCAGATATAGAAACATTTTTAGGAAAAAATAATGACTGGTATAAATCATCTACTTTAATTGCACTAAAATTAGTAAAAGATATTACTGGTGTTGATGCTGATTTTAAATTAAAACAAGAGGGTTTTCAAAACCTATTTTACTTTCGTGGCGATCAAGAAGTAATGGGTAATATAGAAAAATTATTTAAGGTAGCAAATAAGTCACCTGTCACAGTTAAAAATCAAGTTCAGTTTGGTAATGTCAACAAATGGAGTCCTGCAGATATATATCTTGCAACAGCCAAAGCTAGAAGTGAAATTGCAAGCGCTGTAATAAAAGCAAAACCTAAAACTTATACCTTTATAGATTTAAATATACTAACAAGTAATTTAATTGATAGTGGCGATTTGTTACCTCTATCATTGAAGAAGACAACTAAAACTGTTCAACTTCAAAAAGTAAATTTTGATAAAAAGGCTGAGATTAAAGCGTTAGAAAAAGTTAGTATATCTCCTAAAAAAGTAACTAACTGGCAACCATATAAGAAAGTTCCTTTTGGCACGAAAGGTGAAACAAGAGATATGAGAGCGTTTTTAAACAATGGTGGTGAAATAAAATTTAGACATGATCCATCAGCAAAAAGATTTGTTGCAGAATTTATAGGTGGTGGTGCAGAAGCAAGAGGTGGTTCTATTGGTTCTATAAAATTGTTTTGTGAATTATTTGCACTAGTTGATAAAGAAACATCAATGAGAGTTTTAAAAGAATATCAAGAGGGTGAAAAATTATATTTTCAAGATTTAAAATTGATTGAAAATTTAAGAGGTAAAGATAAAAAATTATTTGATTTTGAAAGAGGTTCTATTAGTGCTTTAAATATAATTAATAGAATTATGCCTATATTAAAAAATTGGTTTACTAAAACAGATAAGAAAAAAGTAGATGATTTTATTAGAATAATATATCAATATATTACTTCACGAACACCTCTATCAGGCAAGTTAGTAATTG
>VTLG01008955.1_pt1 | contig 17195 bp, 17 predicted proteins | sample 4694571 | NCBI WGS metagenome assembly VTLG01 (sample SAMN12604809, study PRJNA352737) | marine metagenome | biome: ENVO:00000447; feature: ENVO:00000209|ENVO:00000569|ENVO:01000036; material: ENVO:00002151; isolation source: viral sequences binned using virsorter ...
CTTTTCATCAAAGCAACTGAAGCTTCATAATTTTTAGTATGTCTATCTTTATGATAAGCTTGTAAAATAGTTACCTTCTCACCTAACGCTTCATTTTTAATTGCAGTCCTTCTTTCCTGTTCTAAGCTACCAGTTTCTTTTAATAACTTAGCCCTTATCTCATCCATATTAAACTTGCTAGGCCAAAGTTCAGGTAAAGTTTTTTTCTCACCTTTCTTAGTAATACCAGGAACTTCAAACTTAGCATTTTCTAATATAGTTAATACATCTTCTTGATCATCTATATTAGCATGTGAGCCTGTTCTTAACTGAGCACCTTCTCCAACTAAAACTTCTACTAATAAATCATTAGCATTAACTACTTTACTACCTGCTGTGTTCATACCACGTTGGTTAGCAGGTTCAGTAAGGATAAATTTCTGGATAGAGTCTGTTAACTCCTTACCATTATCAGCATCAACACCGTCAATACCTAAACTAATAGCTTCTTTGTTATCCTCAGAAGCAGCAGCAGCTTCTTCTAGTCTAGCTGTTTGTGCTTCTTTCTGTTGAAACTTAGCGTTTTGTTCTAATATAGGGTTTGTTAAATACTTATTAATAAATAACGTACTTAAACCAGACTCTTTACCTTTTTCAACTATATATTTATTAGTTAAATGACCAAGAATAGCTTTCTTTTTCTCTTGACCTTCTTCACCAGTGTAACTATGGTACTGTCCAACTATAATTGGGTCATCTTCAGTACCTATATTTTCTGTAGAATCAGGATTATCTTCGTTATATAGTAAAGAACTATCTCTAAAAGCATCCCAGCCAGTAGCTGACTCCATTAGGATACCTTTTCTAAACCCAAAAGCTCTGTTAGAACCTAGCTTTTTAATGTTTAAAAGACGGTATTCTTCTTCTAAAGATGCTCTATAGTTCTCTTTATCCCAACTATTCTGTATAGCTTCTGTAGATTGTGCAACTTTTAGTTCTTGTTCTTTGATTCTAGACTCAATCTCTTCAAGTTGTTTCTCACTAGCTTCTACTTTAGCAATAGCATCAGGATCCCCCTGTTGGTACCTTACTCCTAGTGTAACACCATCTTCTATTTGTTGATCGAATACTGGTTTGACAACTTTAGTTGCCATAGTATCCAGAAATGTATTAAGAGTCTTACTAAAGTTTCTTAAGTTATTTAACTCGTAAGTATCTTTTTTGGATGCTAACGCATCTATGCGTGTCATCTCATTTGTCAGTTGAACGCCTTGACGTTCTTGGTCTTTGACTTCTTGTTTACGTCTGGTGTCCAGAGCTGTAGCGTATTGCCTTAGCTGTTTGCTTTCATCTGGACCTGTACGTTTTTTAAAGCCAGAAGCCTGTGTACTTCTTTGATATGGCATTATTATTTTGTAAGAGGATTATCAGCCCAATACGAGTCACCACCTATAGCTGTACCCAAACCAACTGTAGTGGTAATACCACCAAGTATAGGACCAAGTATAGAAGGTTTAGAAGGAGCTTTTTGTTTGATTGGTACGATTGGTGCAAAGGAAGCAGAAGGTGCAACTTGAGCAGATTGTGTAATACTATTCCTAGCACTTGCATCTGCTGAATATTGATCTAAATCAATGCCAAATCTATTAATCCCGTAAGATCTAGTGGCATCAAATATAGAAGCATCAATCTGAGCTTGTTCAAATCCAAGATCTCTTTCAGCTTGTGTAAGCTCTAACATCATAGATTGTCCAGCTGCCATACCACTTGCTAATACAGTACCTTGAGCCTGTATAGCCTTAGCTAAATTGGCTTGACTAGCGAACATCTGTTCTGTTAATTTTTCTTGAAGCTCTTGATCTAAAGCAGTAACTGCTCTATCAGCTTCAATTTGGTTAATTTCTTTTTGCTTGTAATATGCTTGTTGTGATGCTACATCAGCTTTTAACTGTGCATCAAAAACATTTAATTTACGTTGGTCATTATAAGCGGATATATTCAAGTCATTAATATATTTCTGCCTAGCCATAGCATTAGAACGGTTAACAGCATCGACTTGTGCTCGATGTGCTCTGTTCTGCTCTTGAATACCTGAAATGGCTTTCATACCACCCATTGCTGCAGAAAATATTAGGGTTGGTTCGCACATGTTTTTATAAACTCTATGAGAGGGACACCATTATAAACATGGTATTTAATAAATGTGAATCCAAGTAGTTTAAGTAATTTAATATGAGACTCATTTCGCATATCTGCGTGGTTACAAACATAAGGGTTGGGTAAACTATTTACCCAGCGTTTAGCTTCCCGTATAAACGTATGTGGGTACTCTGTGCTGGCCTCAGTACAAAGCATCCATATAACATTCTGTGGGGTTACACCCGCCACTCCAGCAGCCTTGCCGTTGGGAACCTTAAAAAACACACTCTGTCCATATGCGGAATTAAAATATGATTGGACACAAACTGCTTCTGCAGTCCATCCTGTTGTCTCTTCTACCTCACGTCTATCTTCATAACGAAGGTTTAACCCCACACTTAGAGCTAGCTCTGGAGTGCAGGGTTGTATATACTTACTGTCGTACATGTCTTCTTTGGTTATATATGCCGTCCCAGCTAGCTGAGATTAAAGCGGTGGAAAATGGGTCTGGTATTTTTATTTGTAATTTATATTTTTCATTTTTCTTTTGTACAGGTACTCTAACAGACTTATTAAGTTCTGAAGGTGGTTCACCAAAGTTTGCTAAACCAGTTTTCATACCTGATTCATATTGAATATAATCATCAAACTCAGGAGTAGAAGTACCCGAAGAATTAACGTAAGAGTTTTTAGCTGTTAAATGGAACTCCATTGGTCCTGAAACACCTAACTCAAAGTTAAGACCAGATACCCTTAAGGCACCGTTAACATCATACTTATTAGCGTCAGTAGCTACATAGTAACTAGGAAGTTCTATAGTACTTGTGTACCCATATCCTACAGCTACCTCCCACCCAGTCATATTAATATTATTAAAGGTGGCAGTATTGGTACCTACAGAATCAGCTTTAACAACCATACCTGCATTAGTACCATTTAAACCAATCGCATAGAAGTTTGTAGCAGCTGTGGGTGTGTAAGCTAAAGTTAATACAGTCTTTTCAGGGGCTGTTGTACTTTGAGTTGAATATGCTATATTTGTAGGTATAGTCATATTATCTAAACAAGCTTCAAACCACCTAGCTGTATATAACGGTGAGCCTACATTAGCTTCAGTACCGCCTACAGTATAGCTTCTAGTAGCTGTAGCATCTGTTATATACTCATGTCTAGATAATATATAGTCACTACCTTGTTTAGTAACAACATGGAAATTACCACCAGTATAAGTCATATGCTGTAACGTACCCGTTAAAGTCCAGCTATACCATGCAGATTGATCTCTTCTTTCTCCAGAATCAAAATATTTATAATGATAAAGTTCAGATGAATTTTTCTTACCAAAAGTTACGATACCTAATGCACTAGAGTTAGCTGACATTGTAATATCTTTGGGTACATATTCTGGTACAACTCTAGTTTGTTCTAAAATTTTAGGTGGTACATCATCATCTACTATAACTGCTTCATAAGCTCTAGTATAAGCAGCTACACTAGAAGTAAACATAACTGATGTTCCCATATCTCTAGGTTGAAGAGAAGAATCACATTCATAACTAGCTACTTTTTTTAACCTAGCAGTTTTTGGACTAAAAATATCTGATTCAGTAAATAACAAGAACTGCCCATTATCACTAAACATCATGACACCTTTTTGTATTGGTAGTACATGATTTATAAAAGCAGGTTTAGTGTCAGAGACAGTAATATCAATAGGATTATCATCTGATGTAGTAATGGCGGAGACAATAAATAAATTAAAGAAATCGTTAGGACGACTTAAAACAATCTGTTCATTTGAAATAAAACCTAATCTATTTCTATGAAAAAATATTTCATTGATTTCTGAGCCATTAAAACTAGGGAACGGGTTACTTGTATCATCACCTACTTCTCTATATTTCCAGTAATTATCAGTAGAACCTTTACTTGCTTCATCTAATTTTTTAAAAGTAAATGTACCATTACGGTTATTAATTAAAGCATGTGGCATGGTAGCAGGGTCTAAACCTTTAGTTGTGGCACCGTTAAAACCGTTTGGTTTAACACATTCTTCCCATCTACCAGTACCGCTTCCTCCATTATCAGCTATAAATTTTAAGTAGTAATCATCTGAATCACTATTTTCAGTGTTACTAATTTGAACAACATAACCATCCTTACATTGAGAAGGCAGTCGTCCTACATCTAATGCCGTTTGACCTATAATAGTCATACCTTCATTAACAGCACCACCTAAAAAGTGTAGGTTTGTACTACTACCGTGTTGTATAAATATACCATTACCAATAACTTCAGCTGAAGTCACTCCACTAACATTAGTTACAGAACTAGCTAATTCTCTCAAGACAATAGCCATACTTAAAGCACCGTCATCTGGTGCTGTAGGAGCAGCATAAAGTCCTATACCTGACTTTCCTCTGTAAGTTTTAACTTCTTCAGTTTCAGTAATTTTAACTGTATAACCTACACCTCCAATATTAATAGCAATAGTCTGTCCGTCAGGATTAGAGGAATACAAACCACCATGCGTTAAAGTTGTGTTTGAAGTATATCTAATTCTATACCTAGCTTTATATCCTATAAAATTACTACCAACCGTATCAGAGTTTTCTTGAGACTGACCATCTAAACCATTTATAATAGTAGCACCAGCATCTGATTGATACTGAGGGTCGTGTTTATAAATAAAACTAGCACCGTTTACTGTAACATAACCTTTAGCTTGGTTAACACAACCACTACCTGTATAAGCCCATCCTTGGCCACCTGAATCTGGTGGAGTGCTAGGGTTTGATGCAGCTGTATTGGTATCATTAGGTATTGTATAATCCCACGATGTTTCGTTTTCACCAGATGTATTATGATAAACTTTTACAGCTGTTACTTTATAATAAGTATTCATAGTAGGTGTTGAACTACCTGAATAGATCACATACTCAGTGTTATAAGCAACTGTATCTAAGCGTACAAAAGAGTAATTACCACTATTGATAGGACTAAAAGTACTACCTGTGGTACCTACAGTTTTTTGTGGATTAGTTATAAGAGTATAATCTTGTACTGTTTGTATAGCATAAGGTTTAGTAGTACCTGATTGCTGCATATATTGAAATAAGCTATCACCAAGACTATTAGTAAGAGGTTGTTCTATACCAGTTGCAAGATCCCAAACTGTTATAGGTTTGGTCCCACTATAACTAGAAGCTGCTGTCATTTGTACTAAATATTTCTCATCCCCATCTCTTAATATTTCATACCAATAACCATCAGCAGTAGGTGCTGTGGCGGTACCACCTTTATCCCAAGTTAGTTTTTTAACAAACTCCCCAGGAGGTCGTTTCATTAACCCAAAAGTCACGTCAGGGACAGCATTATCACATACTCTGACCTGTCCAGGAAATTTAATTGTGTCGGGTTGTTGAGATACTCCCCCTAGAAAGTTAGGAATACGTTGATTAATTGCTGACATTACCTTCTTTGTAGAACTTTATATGGTCGGTAAATAGTACTAGCATTTGTTCTACCTTCTTGATTATTGAAGATATTATAGTCACCTTGGTTGGTGTCATACTCTAATGCTACAGCCCTTGCTTGAGCCTCATCTTGTGCGATGAGTTCTGCAGCCTGTGGGTTGTTTACCATGCGGTTAGAAGCGATTCTCGAAGCTCTGACGGTTATATAATCTTGGAACACCTGTGGGATATCTTCAAAAGGTGTCATCCAAATTACATCTACATATATTTTATCATCAGTTGCATTTTTAAATTCAAAAGTATGGTCATGTAAATCATATAATTTACTGATACCGTTATCTTTTTTTCTAATAGTATCGTAACTATCAGGGTGCTTAAAGCGGTTAAGGTCTATTTGTAATACATTGTTAGGTATTAAACAATGGTTATTACTATCTAAATCAATAGGATATTGTGTTTCAGTATTGAATTTCCAGCCTTCTGATAATATCTCACGGCAGACTTGCTGCAGAGTTTTCTGTGCAATAGCCACTTCAGGACTTTGTACATCTAAAGTATTAACAGGTGACTCTCCAACACTCATCAGTATAGAATTTACTGCCTCCAGTTCTGTGGACGCTGCATATGATATCTGTGCCATAAGAATAAAAAAAGGGGACCGAAGCCCCCTTGTATAAATGTTTAAATTAAGCGTTAGCTGGGTATGTTGTACCAAACGCAGCTGGCTTAGTAGTTGTACCTGCGAACAGTTCAACACAAGCTGCTGGGTTAAGGAAGTCGGCTCCCATAGCAAGTCTACCGAGAATCACGTCACCTTGATAGATTACGTTTATATCTCCACTTGTTACCTGAACCTGTGGTCCCATTGCTTCTACTACACCTGCACCTTCTCTTTGGAAGATAAGTCCACAAGAGTTAGCAAAGTCAGTAGCGTTACCATAGTTGTTGTTGATACCATCTACAGAAGCACGTCCGTCTTCAGTAGCTACGTCAACGAATGAACCTGTGTTTCCAGGATTCACTGTGTCAAGGTCAGTACCAGCTGCTGCACCTGAAGATGGAGCATACTTAGTACCGTACTTGCTGAAGAATGGTACGTTCATTGATTTGTAGATATGAATACCTGCAATCTCAAGAATACCTTCTCCGCTTTGTAATGCTGTACCCTGTACGTCTCTGTTAATCAAGTTGTTGTTTGAACAATCTTTGATAAGTGCATAGTACTGACGTGGGTTAAGTACGGCAACCCGACCATCACCACTCACTCCTTTTTCATCAAGAGCTGCAGCTGCATCATAGAAAGCAGTTACTAGGGTAGATGCGGTTAATGCGTCATCAGCATTAGAACCAGCTCCAACTTGGATCTGTGTTCCACCAGGCTCTACAAAGCTAGACTTTGTGATAGGGCTGGCTTGACGAGCACCTTTAGATACAGCTCTAAAGATTAGACGGTCATATTTCTCAGCGAGAGCGTAACCAATCTTCTTAGAGATCTCACCACGTAGGTCGTAGTGTGCTAAGGTTTCGTCTAGTTCATACACGAAAGCAGAACTAATAAGTAGATCATCAATAGTGATGGTCTTTTCAGCTACTGGAGGTGCTCCATCGCTGTTACCAAGTATGGACCTGCCAGGAACATGGTACTCAGCTGTGGTTCTACCTGTGTAGATGAACTGTAAACTCTTACCGTTTTTAAGAGTTCTCTTTGTTACAAGATCCCTTGCGATTGTATTACGCTGGAATCCTTTGAACATTTCGCCACTAAACAGCTTAAGGTAAAGGGCTCTCGAATCTCCCGTGGAGTTCGATTGACCAGGCCGCGTCAGATCGGCTAATGGTTCGTTACTATTTTGATGTGCCATTGTTATGGATAAAGTTTATATTGACTCTCTCTGTACAGAAATTAAATTGAAATTTGTAGGTCTATCCCTACCGTCTAGACGGCAAAAGGTATCCAGCGTACTGGGCTTATGCCAATGAAAAGGGGGTCCGACTCTGAGGTGCCCCCTTCCCTGTTCAACCGACCAATGCTTCCTCTAAAGATTGAGGGAAGTCATCCTCCTCATCAACCCCAGGAGGTTGATAATCACTAGGCATCGTATCAGGATGCTCTTCTTTATGTTCCTCTGGTTTGTTATGATGATTTACTATCCCATAAGGATAGACGGAAGCTAAGCCTCCTTTAGAGTTTTGATGTGACATTAGTTTTTAGTTGTTTTAGTGTAAGAAACACCACGATAAACAAGTTTTACAGTCATTGTAAGTACCTATTTACCAAGACCCCGTTCCATGCCTTGGCTGTCATGCGTCCATGAAAGATGGATGAACGGACGTGATGTTATGCTATTGGTGTGATCTCTTTTGCAGCTAGATCAAGCGGGAAGTTGTGTGCGTTACGCTCATGCATAACTTCCATACCTAAGTTGGCACGGTTGAGAACGTCAGCCCAAGTGGGGACGACTCTCCCATCAGCTGCAACGACTGACTGGTTAAAGTTAAAGCCGTTGAGATTAAAAGCCATAGTGGAGATTCCCATAGCGGTAAGCCATATGCAAACGACGGGCCAAGTAGCAAGGAAGAAATGTAAACTCCTGCTATTATTAAAAGAAGCGTACTGGAATATGAGTCTCCCAAAGTAGCCATGAGCCGCAACGATGTTATACGTCTCTTCTTCTTGGCCAAATTTATATCCATAGTTCTGAGAAGTAAGCCCAGTTGTTTCCCTAATAAGTGAGGAAGTAACAAGACTTCCGTGCATAGCAGCGAATAAAGCTCCACCGAATACCCCAGCAACACCGAGCATATGGAACGGGTGCATAAGGATATTGTGTTCGGCTTGGAATACGAACATAAAATTGAAAGTACCAGAAATACCAAGAGGCATACCATCACTGAAACTCCCCTGTCCAAAAGGATATACAAGGAACACAGCAAAGGCTGCTGATACTGGTGCAGAATAGGCCACGCATATCCACGGCCTCATTCCTAATCTATAACTAAGTTCCCATTGTCGTCCCAGATATGCTGAGATACCGACGAGAAAGTGGAACACAATGAGTTGATATGGTCCTCCGTTATACAACCATTCGTCGAGGGTTGCAGCTTCCCAGATTGGGTAGAAGTGAAGACCGATTGCGTTAGATGACGGGACAATCGCTCCCGATATGATGTTGTTTCCATAGAGTAAAGCTCCTGATACAGGTTCACGGATACCGTCAATGTCAACTGGAGGAGCAGCTATGAAAGCTATTATAAATGCAGTAGTTGCTGTTAATAGTGCAGGGATCATAAGCACCCCAAACCACCCCACGTAGAGGCGGTTGTCTGTGCTTGTAACCCAGTCACATAAACTCTCCCAGTTACTGTTGGGTTTTGTTAGTGTGGCTGTAGTCATTTAATTAAAAAGAAAATTTAGCACCTAGTTTTGTGCCATAAGTATTGTCTATATCTTCATCAGCAATGTTTGCAAATGAAAATTCACCGTAGACTCCTAGTCTTTCGGTAGCGGAGACAGACGCTCCGACTTTACCTGACCATGCAGAATCAGAATCAGCACCATCAACAGCGTTGATAGTCTTTCCTCCTTGTGCATACCAGTCAAGAACACCTACTGTATTCTCATATCCTACATGAAGATCAGTTGATCTTGAGGTGTAGTCTGCTCCTGTGTAAGAAGCGTTTGTCTCTACATTAGTGTAGACTCCAGCCATTGCGGGGGCTGAGAATAGAGAAGCTGCGATAGCTAGTGAAAGTTTTTTCATTAGAAAATTCCAGGAATGATTTGACCAGTAGTAGCGTATGCTCCGAGAGCTGCCATGATTCCGATCATAGCCCAGCGTCCATTCTGTAGTTCTGCGTTGTCGTTCATGGTATATTCAATAGGAGGTTGTAATGCGATAACTTCTGTATCGTTCATTATAAAATTAAAAGTGTACAAGTGGCAGGGACGATGAACTGTTCGGGCTGCCACGTAGCACTATGCATTTACACTATTAGTTTTTTTCTTAGCTCTTATACTAGGGTGTAGTTTAATAGCATCTTTAAGTTTTTGTAAGTCACCTCCTTGTCTAGTGCTACCACCAGCTCCTTTTACAGCTTTGTCAAAAGCTCCGTGACTTTTTCTAAGTGGATCATAAACCAATTTTCTTTCCTCCTTTGATAATTTTTTTAGGTGGCCTTCCTTTCTTTGTACCGTAAGTACCTTTACCTTTTGGCATGGTTATACTTTAAGATTAGATCGTGCTAGTTTAGCTTGGACATCATCACGAAACGCCTCGTCTCTATCATAGCGTGGGTCATTCATATCTGAAACAACCTGTGCCATGCTTTTATAGGTATCAGCTGGTGCAGCCTTACCTGTTACCAAGTTAGAATCACGTCCAACTGCATCTTCGTATTGTCCAAACAGTGCTTTAACTGCAAATGTAACAGCAGCTTTATTACCTGTTTCAATTACTTCATCAAAGTTTTTAGCATCAACATCTGATATGTTATCACTAGCCCATGCCATTAACTGTTCATAACCTTGTTTACCACCAGCTATAGAATGTACTTCTGCTACCTCTGCATCTGATAAGACAGGAGCTTCCTGAACTTGTGCTGTTTCCATACCTAATTGGTTACGCACACCCTCAAGGTATGAGTCAACCACAGTTTTATTAAAACCAGCTTTATTAAGATCAGTGTACATTTCATCAGTGAGTGTCCCGTTGTTCTCAACAAAATACTCATTCATTTTAAATGGATCTATACCATTATCTTTAAACTGTTTAGAAACTTGATCTCCATAAACTTCATTAGCAGTCTCATAATTAACACTACCATCTTCAGTATAGAAATCTTCTTGTGTAAACTTAGGTTGTTCTTCAGTAACTTCTTCTGTTGTTTCTTTATCTAGTTTTTCTAAACCAGATTGCTCACCTTGTTTCTTTTGTAATTCAAGGTAAGCTTTCTCTAAATCTTTTGGTGATTTATATTTTCCAGCAAGCAAGCCTTCTTGCTCTGCCATCATCTGTTCACCAACTTGCAGGGAATCTTGTTCCTCTTCAGTCAGTGAACCTTCAGTTGATACTGTATCAGTAGCAGCATCATATGTAATTGTTTCTGCCATAGGTGCTTATTCTTCTAGTTGTGGTGGTTGTCCACCCATTGCTCCAGCCATTGCTTGCATTGCTGGTATAGCTTCAGGGTTTTTGGAAGGGTCCATTGCAGGAGCACTAGCAAACTGACCAGCTTGTTTAAGTAGTTCTTGCTGTTGTATCTGTGCTTGTTGTTGCTCTTGTTCTTGTTGTATCTCTTCCATGCTCTTAACAAGGTTGAGTACATCAATACCTTGAGCTGCAGCTAGACGTTTGATAGCTTCATCAGCATTAACAAACCTCATCAATGCTTCTGGTCCTAAAGTTTGTGCAATAGTAGTTATAAACTGAACTAATGCATCTCTATCCTGTCCTCTTCCTAGTGCATTAATACCTGCTACAATAGTAGGCTTGACTAAATTCTTAGGAACAGCAGGGATCTGCTTACTCCTTTGAAGAGTATGCATTTTTCTATTAAGATATGGTATTAAAAATTCAGTTGTAAGTAAACTAAATAGTCCACCCAACTGTTGTTCTAATTCCATTTGAGTCATACGAACTTCTTCTGCAGTAGTTCTTTCTGACTGTCTCACATTGAGAATAAGGAAAGCTTCTGATAATCTTTTCTCTAATACATTGACCAACTCAAATGCTGTACGGAAGTCAGCAGTTTTACCTACCTGAACCACACCTACATCATCTGGCCTACCTTGTATGATAGCACCGTTACCAGCTTGTGCTAATGACTGTGGCTTAGTCACACTAGAAGGTGAGACTGTAAAGATAACTTTAGCTGCAGCTGCACTACCTTCAACGAGAGCTTGCATCAATGACTCTAAAGATTTAAGATCACCAAGAAATTCTTCAACTCTTGAACGTCCATAATCCTCACCATCTACAGTAACAAAACGTAGAGGAAGAAAAGGGCTTTTATCTTTAGGTGCTTTACCTTCACTACCAGGAATTAATTGATCATGTACTTCTTGGTACCAGATCCAACCTTTCGGTGTTAGTTTAACACAAGTATAAACATTAACATCCTTCTCATGTTCACTATCGTTTTTGTTAGGGTCATTAACTAACTCTTTGACCATCCCTAACTGATCTCTGTTAACCTTTTCTCTTGTAATAATTTTAATTACGTTACCGTTTCCATCTCTATCAACTACATAACGATTAAGAGGATACATTTTTATACCCTCTTTACCCATGTAGATTAATGCATTACCTGTAACTACAAGATGTTTAATAGCTGAGAAGATCTGAACTCTATCAGTGGAAGCAGCAATGCTTTCCATAATCATACGTTCAATCTTTGCAAAGCTAAGATCCATCTCACTCTTTGCTTCTGGTGGTATCTCTATACCTAACTTAGAGTCATCTAATTGTAGTTTAAAGAAACTTGTAGAAGGAGGGAGTAATCCTAACATGAGTTTAGAACTCAAGGTGACTACACCCTTAGCCCCAACTGATTGCCACGGGGTTTTAAACTGTGTGTAATGAGCTGGGTTCTCATCCCTCATAAGTAATGTGGGGATAGTTAACTCCGCACAATCGTAAGCAATATTAAGAAACTGGTCACGGTTAGTACATAATTTATTATACTCGTTCCGTGCGTGTGCCATTATTGTTGCTTAGTAGGGGTAGGAGTAGGTGGTGTAGCACCTGTGTTAATACCTTGAGGTGTGTTGATACCTGAAAGACCACCTTGAGCTGGCTTCTTAGTTTGTAACTGTGTTGTACCTGCTGAAGTTTTTTTCTTATTTAATTTCTTAGCAGTTATCTTAGCTTTCTTTTTAGTACCTTCAGTCTCTTGTGGCTTAGGTGTAGGTGTCTCAGGTAATGGTGTAGGTGCTGTTTGTATTTGTTGTGGAGCTGGTGGTGCTGCAGGTGGAGCTGGTGTAGGTGGTGGGGGTGGAGATGAAGGTCTACCACCGCCAAATAAGTTACCAACGCACATAATATTTAATCGGATAGTTGTTGTTTAAGTAATCTAATAATAGATAGCTGACCAGCTCTATAAGATATCTGTTTCTCAGAAAGGTTGTGGTCAGGGAATACATCAGGGAATCGTTCCTCAAGGTCAGCAATAACCTTTTCGATCCGTCCCCATTCAAGCGTATTTTGGGAGGTTTGTATTTGCATGTTCAAAAAAAGCTGGCATTCTAGCTGCCTTGGTGTCAGAAAGTTCTGGTGCTTTACCTTCATACATTAGGCGATCACTAGAATCGGCCCAAAATTTTCTGTCTAAATATTTGTCGATTCCATTACCTTTTAAAGGTTGAAGAATCCAGTTAATCGTGGCCTTCCTAAGTTTGTCCAAAGAAGGAGAAGCAGATAGACCCAACTCAGTACATACAAGGCTATTCGTTCCGACATGGATCTGCTCGTCCCTGGAGATATCGGCAGATATAGTCCTAAGAGCAGCATCCCCATTAAACCTAAACATAGGGAGTAGAACGAAGAAGATGGCCCGTTCTGCGACCAGAGCTTTGGTAATTGTATGATCAGGGTGTGCAATCCAAGCATCTCTTAACCTCATTGCTTCTAGTTCTGCTTGTTCATCTGCACCAAGGGCATTTACATAATACCCTAGTGCTAGATCATGGCGTTCTTCATCTTTAACATTATCTATTAGTAATGCTCTAGCGTTATCGGGAACATTCTTTTCAAGCCCTTCCGTAATGAAGGCACCAACTGGTAGCTCCATATGACGTATTGCGAGGGCACGTTTGATGGTTTCCTCAGCTCCTTCCTTAAGTTTTCCAACTGTAGGTTTGACTGGGGACCACTTTCTCTTACGAGAGAATAGTTTATCATAAGGGTTATTCATTCTTGACAATCACATTGTGGTTCTTTAATAAGACCCTCTAAGTAATCGTTGACATCAGTTTCATCCAACGCTGCATACGCATTAGATTTATCTTGCACGTCACCCATTACTTGAAGGCTGTAGTACAAGGAGGTTTGAGGCGAACCTAACCACTCTTCCACGAACGCATTGTCGTAGGCTACTACATCCGACCAAGAGTTGAATGAATATCCGTGAAGAAGTCCTGTAATATTTAATAGTTTCATGAAGCCATCTGCTACACGCTTGTATGCGTCCCAGCCAACCTCACTGGCAATCTCTACATCGCCATAGTCATATTTCTGCACACCGAAAGTACCGCTGTCACGGTCTACAGTACGTGCAATAGGTGGTGCGATCTCTGGAGTACATGTGTACCCATCTAAGTCTTCGCTTCTATAAGAACAAGAAGCAGTAGGAGCAATAGCAAATGCTCTTACCATATCATTAGCTCTAGCTATGCTAGCAGCTGATTCTATACCTTTGGCTAGTTCAGACACCAATACACCAGCTGTTCCTCCTACAGAGAAACCAGCATTGTAAGAATCTAAAGCTTTACCAAATGTATCATACGTTATACCTTCACGCTTGAGGAGATTCGCGAGTCCAAGGAATCCAAGTCCGATCTGCTTGTCAGTCGATGAGGGAAGATATTCTCCAGTCCCTCCAACACCTGTTCTGCCATGAAGACGGCACAATTCGGACATACCTTTAGTGAGAGCCGTCTGTATGTCGCCGATACGACAGGCACCGAGATTGATATGCTCGAGAAGGCATGTTCCTCGTGAGGGCAGGTAAACCTCAAGACATACGTTCCCGTAGACTCTTTTTCCTTCTGCGTCATATTTAATTTTGTTGAGCCAGATGTCTCCTGATTTGATTCCATAAATTAATGCCTCCCGTGTGAGCGAATCAGTGTTTTTCCATTTTTGAATGTCAAGATTGACGCACCTTTTGATCCAAGGGAGTTCGGATCTAGGAGTTGTAATAAAATCAATGATATCGGCATGGTCAATATCACAGTGAGCAACAACAGCACCGTTCTTGTAGACACCCCCTCTTCTAAGTGTTTCATTTAATACTGAGTAAATTTTTGCAAACGATACTGGACCACTCGCAACAAGTCCCTTGCCATTCTTAGTTCCTTTAGGTCTAAGCTTGGATAAGTGGATTGCAACCCCTGCTCCGTATCTAAGAGCGTGGCTCGCAAATCTCCAAGACGCTTCGATTCCATTTTTCCCTTCTATTGAGTCTTCAACTACGAAGACGGTGCAGCTTACAGGCAATCTCCCTTCTGGGTTATCCATCCAGTTTTGTACTCGGCCTGTTCGAGCGATCAATTCTGCTGTCATTAAACTAAATCATCTAAATTTGGTGGTGCATAATTTGGTCCTTTAAGAACCTTACCGTCATCACGGTAAATAGGTTTTCCATCTTCATCTAACTTAGACATGTTACTTTCATGTACTCTATGAAGAGCTTCGTCTAAGTCCCACCCCATGTTAGCAGCGTACTGATAACAAACATAAACTAAGTCAGCTAATTCTTTTAAACAATCAGCCCTGAACATATTGTTTTTTCTAAACAACATACCTTCAGCTTCAAGAAACTCTTTAAACTCTTCAGTTATAAGGTTCTTTTGTTTAGTCCGATGTGGCCGATCCGTGTTGTTGCCAATCGCATACTTCGTCCGAAACTCCTCCGCTTGTTGGCTGAGGAATGTCTTGTGTATGTCTGGTGTAATCGTTAGCGACATGTTCTAGTTCATTGGTTAGGTAATGGATAGCTTTTGTTAGATCCTTAACAGAATCTTCTTTGTAACCAACCCTGCAGATATACTTGATAGCATTTCCAAGGTGGTAGTTAAGTCCTTGATCTCTAATGAAATCCCAGACTTCTATGGAACCCCGTTTATAATACTGGGGTCCATAGGATTGGTTCTTCACGGTCATAGTCGTAGTTTTCGTGTTGTAATATCTTAGCTAAACGTGCATTAAGCAGAGCATCATCGTCTGATAATCCTCGTTCTCTAAACGCTTGGCAAATTGCCTCCCACTTAGAGTCATGTTTGTTTAGTAAATCTGCTGCACGTTTAACTCCTATTCCTGGACACCCTGCATAGCCATCTGTGGGATCGCCAGCCAGCGATTGAATTAGATGCCATGTGTCCCCATCTTCTTTTGTAATCTCTTCTACATCATCCGTAAGATTCCATAGAACCCCAGGAATTTGTTTCATATCTTTATCAGGACTCACCACAATGTTATCTAGACTTGCATACTTAGGGTTCGTTGCATCAATTCCAATGGAATCATCTGCTTCTAATCCTTTACGGCATACAAAATTGTAGTTATCTTGACAGTGATTGACTAATCTTCTATATCCTAAAGGCTTACGCCTATTTCGATGACCTTTGTAATCCCCAAAAATTTTCTTCCTGAAATTTTCAGTACTAGAAAAGTATAGGATTATGTCATCATCCATCATAGCGGTCTTGACTTTTTTTATTTCTCTCTCAAAGATCTTCAGAACACTACTGAAATTGGATTGTGTTACAATAACATCATTACCAAAATCAATACCCTCTTCACATGCTTGAGATGCCTTATAGGCTAAAAAGTCACAATCAATTAATAGCATTAGTGTACCTCGGCCCAATTATCACCTATATTTGCGTCAGCAGCTATAGGGATTCTCAGTTTGTAGTATTCACCAGCTTGAGCAGCAGACATTTTACAAGTAAAAGCAACGTATTTCGCCAATGATGGTGGCGATGCTAATACCTGTTCATCATGTACAAAGGCGTACCTTTCATGCTCAAAGTTAGATATTTTTAAGTTTTCATCTGTAATAAGACACCAACGCTTCGCAATTACCCCTGCGGATGACTGCAAAAGGAAGTTTAAAGCCTTATGTCCAGAGTCAACATGTATATCACGTCCATCTATAGAACGTATAGTACCTTTTTCAGCAACCTTTTTAGTAGCTTCAACTAGATCCTTTAGGCCAGGAATTGCTTCCATATATGCCTTTCTAATCTCAGCTCCTTTTTTCTTTGCCTTTTCAGGTGCTAACATGTTGTCATATGATAAGCCTAGTTTCTGGTTTCCCCCGCCATATAAAAAGCAGTAAGTTACAGTCTTGACTTGTCTACGAGTAATGCCAATTTTATCAGCATTTTCCTGATGAATATCTCCGTTAAGTAATATATCTGCATATCTTCCTCCATCGTAACGGGCAAGATAATGTGCAAACATCCTTAACTCTATTCCCGCAAGGTCACTGTCAATAAGTTTCCATCCAGGTTTTGTAATAAATAGCTCACGACAATCCTTATCACTACTGACTTGTGCCAGATTGGGAGTTGCGTGTGCCATTCGGTGCGTGGCAGCCCCTATAAAACAGGAGTGGTGAAGTCTGCCATCCTTGACCAACTTCAACCATGCATTACTGCCTTGCGACAACATTCCGAGCTTCTTTTGTATAATCAGAATCTCAAGGAATAGTAATGCTTCATCTGTGCCTATATCTTTTAAAACAGTCTCATCAATGACTGGTTTACCAGTAGGCGTTAATTTGTTTGGGTTCCAACCTTGAAAGGTTTTGAACCACCAAGCAATATGTTCTCTGCTACTAGCATTGAACTCCTTTAAGCGTTGCATTTCGCAACCT
>VTLG01010630.1_pt1 | contig 17194 bp, 28 predicted proteins | sample 4694571 | NCBI WGS metagenome assembly VTLG01 (sample SAMN12604809, study PRJNA352737) | marine metagenome | biome: ENVO:00000447; feature: ENVO:00000209|ENVO:00000569|ENVO:01000036; material: ENVO:00002151; isolation source: viral sequences binned using virsorter ...
CTTACGTTTATCAAGACCTATTAAGTATCCACGTTCAGCCGCCGATTGTACTTGCGTTATTAATTTATTTAACGCAGGTAAATTATTTAAGAAACGCTTTTTAATTTTAGACGCTTCATTTACTTTTTTATTTGTTATCAATGCAATTTTTTTCACGCCACTTCCGTATAAAAATGCGTAGTAAAAACGCTTTGCTAAATCTCTTGACTCTAACCCTGCAAGTTTCTGTGTCTCTGTGTGTATGTCACCTTCAAGTACAACTTTAGAATATTCTCCGTCATCATACTTAGACATGAAGTGAGCTAACATGCGTACTTCGAGTCCTGAAATATCAATGCCAACTAATTTCTTACCTTTTGGTACAGTAAATAAACTTCTACAATCTTTACCATAAGGAACAGATACACTTGGTACTTGTCCTAAGTTAGGGTGTGAATGTGAAGCTCTAGCAGTGACAGTAGAATTTGTATTACAAGTTCCATGTATCTTTCCATTAATTTCATTCTTTAACCATGCCTGAGCACCAGTTGCTAGTTGACCTATTCTTTTATCTAATAAAAAATGTTCAGCTAAAAGTTTTGCTTCAGGATAATCTAGTTTACTTAATATAGTATCATCTAATTTTGGTTTACCGTCTGAAGTATATTCATCTGGTTGCCAGTTGTATTTAGTTTTTAATCTATCAGCAATGTGTAATCTACTAGAAGGATTAAAGACTGTTACTTTATCTTTTAATTGTTTACCTGTTTTAGGTGATACTCTTTTAGTAGTAATAGGTTTAAATAATTTTTGAAACTCTTCTTCTAACTCAGCACGTCTTGCATTTAATTTAGAATATAATTGTTGAGCTTTCTCTTTATCAAAAGTAAAGCCATGTGTTTCTTGTCTAAATATTAATGAAGCTACTTGATGTTCTAACTCCATTGCTTGTTGAGAGTATCCTCTATTCTCAATCATTTTATATAAACTGTGAGTGACTTCTACATCTTGAACACAATAGTCTAACATCTCAGAACTAAATGTTTTCCAATCTGTATCAAACGCTTCCTTATAATTGCCCACCCTATGTCCCCATGCTTTCAAGCTATGTCTGCCAATACAATTCGCAGGGAAGTCGTTTCGTTTAAAGTCACTGTCCCTAATGTCAGGGAACAACAAACGTGTTGCTACGATTGTATCGAAAATTTGAGCTTTAGTTTTAAAGTCAAATAATTTTTCTAGTACAGGAATATCAAACTTAATAATGTTATGCCCTGTAATAAACTTTGCTTCACTTAGAAGTGTAATCGCTTCTTCATTAGTGGGTTTTAATATTTCATTTGTGTCTATATTTTTTAATACAATACAATGTACTTTAGTACAGTCGTTAAGAAATCCGTCTGTCTCTATGTCGAAACAATATCTCATAGTCTTATCTTCTTTATTTTTATTACGTTACTAGACGGCATAGTTGTTATGTTACCAACGTCTCCTAGTGTACCGTCATCATTAAAATTTACATCTGATACAACTATGTGTACGTTATTATCTTTTTTAATTAACCAACCTGTAGAAATACAAATTGTAACTTTGCTATTCAGTGCGTCCTTTAAACTTAACCAACTAGAATTGCTATTTATGTCAGACCATGTGACTTGCACATAATCTGCATTAAGTATTTTCTTAGTTACTGTAGGTAGTGTCATTGTTCTCCTCAATTTAAAGTGTGTAGCTCAACAGATATTCTCCATGCTTCAGGATTTCCGTCAGCCATTAAAGCTAGTATTGCTTGTTCGACTGCATTAGCAGACTCAGGTGTAGCAACCTGTATCGTAATCATTTTTTCTGGGTTTTGTTTGGCGTCTATTAATGCTTGTAAAACTATTGAAGTCCATTGTATGTCTCGCCTAGAAGTCATCTTGTACTTCGGCTTTCACTTCAGAGAGACACCCAGTTTCTAAATCATAATATAAACTACATGCTTTACCTGTCTCTCCACTAAATCTATTTTTAAGAATATAAATATCAGCAATATTTTTTTCTGATTTTAAATCACGACTCATAGATATAACTAAGTCTGATAGTTGAGCGATTGCTTGACTACCTCTAAGACTACTTAGTGTAACTTGTTTGCCGTCTTCAAATCCTTTATCCCCTTCGGTTGACCTTCTTAAATGTGATACTAATATTAATCCTATGCCTGTCTCTTCAACTAAACTTCTTAATTTACTTACAGTGTAATCAATTAATTTTCTTTCATCATTTGTAGTCTCATCACCTACGGAAGACAAAGCCATGTGCAAGTGGTCAAGAACAACAAAGTCTACGCCACATGCTTTAGCTAAGTATCTTATCTTTGATATTAAATTGTCACTAGCTGTAGAGCCAAAGTGATTGTATAAATAAAAGCCGCCATTACCAACAGTAGCATTAAAGGTTTCCTGAAGTCTGGTCTCATCTATTCCCTCTCTTGTTAAGTGTAGTGGTTTCTTTAAAGCTACACCAATAATACCAAGAGCAGTTCTCTTAACGCTCTCTTCTAATGCAATGTAACCAACCTTAAAATTTTTGTTTAATAAATCCAGTGCAATGTGTCGGCAGAATGAACTCTTACCTACACCTGAACCTGCGGCTACAGTAACGAGCTCACCTTTACGAAGACCATGTGTTTTTACATTCATACATGTAAATGGATAATCAACACTTACATATTTATCTTCGACTTTAACTTCGTCCCATAAATCTGAACCTAATACTATTCCGTCAGGTCTGTATGCTTTACTAGACCAAATACAATCTACTAATTCTTTTACTTTACCTGCAACTAACATTTCGTTAGCGTCCTTCATAGGTAACGTACATATCTTTGCTTTGTTAGGAGATAATAATTTAGCACACGCTAGTGCACCTGCTTTACCTTGTTCATCTTGGTCAAACATAAAGACAACAGATTCAAAGCCTTCAATCCATTCAAGCTCTCGCTGTATATCTTTCTTCGCACCTTGTGCTCCTGATTTAATACTTACTACTGGAAATTTATTTTGATTAATTTTACTAATTGATAAGGCGTCAATTTCTCCTTCGCAGATTATCAACATCTTACCTTTGTCACGCCATAAGTGTTGACCAAATAAACCTGAGTCTTTGGCTTCACCTATCCATTGAAATGTTTTGTCAGCGTGTCGTAATTTTTGTGCAACTAATTGTCTGTCTTTATTATAATAGTTTGCAATTTGTACTGGCTTACCACCATGCTTACCTGTTTGATAATTAAATTTTTGTAGTGTTGTTGTGTCTAAACCTCTTGAAGTAAGTGGTGTTATCTGACCTTGAACAAAGTCAGAGTTAGTTGGTACAAATTCATTTGTCGTCAAAGCATTTCCTCTCGTTGTTGTTCCACACGAAAAACAATAAGCATGTCCGTCATCATAGACAGAGTTTGCGTCACTAGAGCCGCAGTTCTCGCATGAGGTGTGATATAAAAATTCACTTTCCATAATCTCTCTAAATTTTTTTGCTAAAATATTTTGGGAAATAAAAAACCCCACCAGTGTTTCCACTGGCAGGGTACAAACAAAACTATCTCAACAACTCCTTTATGTTGAAGTGTGGAGACAGGACGTCTGACACATCTCTGTGTCCTACGATAACAGCCTGAGTATAATCTTTTTTTAACTCAGATACAAGCTCCTTGAGAGCTATGTATTGTTTTAAAGTGTAATTACAATCAGGCTTATTATTCGTATCTTTCCCACCAACTAAACAAATGCCTATACTGTTGGTGTTTGAAACTTTCTCACTATTTTCTATGTGAGCTCCTGCTATCTTAATATCTCTGCCGTCTTGCACTTCACCGTCTCTTGTAATAACTTTGTGAAAACGACATGATAGCCAACCGTCTTTACGGTCTTGTTTTTTAATATCTTCTACATCTAAATTTTCTGAAGGTTGAGTATCGGAAGCATGTACTATTATGTACTTTGTTTCTTCTCTTTCATTACTCATTTAACCATTCCTTCGGTATATGTTTATCAGCCCATTTAAAACCATACTTCTCAGCCCACATGGCATAAGTGGTTTTAGATTTTTTGCTAATTCTTGATTTTGAATTACTAAATATAAATCGTATATCTGTATTTGGGTGTTGTTCTTTTATTAGTTTCATCTTTTGCCTATCAGCAGAAGTAAACAATCCCTTTGTCTCAATATATATTTTTTGATTTGGTAAATAAAAATCTGGTGTGTAAGTATGAGTCTTTTGAGGTTTAACATATTTTAATTTTGTTTCTTCAAACTCATACTGCACACGCAGACCTTTAAGCTCGGAAGCTATTTGCTCTTCAAGACCAGACCGAAATCCATGAACTAAACCAACTTGTTTAGAAGTCAGTTTCTTGTTTCTCAGCCTCTTCTTGTACCACATCAGCTTTCTCCTCGTATTCGTATCCGTCTTCTTCAGCGAAGCCGTATCCTTTGGCATTACCTGCACCACCTTCAACAAGTTTAGTAATTTGTACTGCCCTTAGTCTTAGCGATACTCCTGCACCTGCGATTGCTGTGTAGTATTTAATTAGTTCCGCAGAGCATTTCATTTCTGAACCTGACCAGACATTAACATCTGTCATAGGCTTCCCTTTACTATCAAAGAGAGCTACTCTGTTAGGAATTACTTTTCCGTCTTTAGAAATGATTTGAGCTTTCGTCTTAAACTTAAAGATAACATTGCCAGTTTCCTGACCGTCTTCATCTGTTTCCATTTCATAAGGTGGATTTCCTTCCTTTACTTTTTTTCCCTTAGCCTTCTCTTTAGCAAGAGTAAGACTTTCCTTCATCTCATCATCAATACTTTTGATAAGAGGTTTTGCGTCTTCAGCTTTGATAATAAGGTTGGTCTTGTAATGACCGTCACTATCAAATCTAGTATCTGGTTGTGTTAGCCAAGCGTATTGACTGACACCCACAGGTGACACAATTTTCACATTATTGTTCTTCATCTTCGTTCTCCTCTATTGGTCTTTCAATAATCCAACCCTTCATTATTGCTCCCACCGCTACGTCAATAGGGCAGGGATAATCAAATTGTTGGTAGTGTTTTTCTTCGTCCATGTTTATGTCCTTTTATGTCTATTATGGGTACTTTATTACCCTTTGTTGATATTTAAGCATTAGCGGATACATTAAGCGAAAAAGAAGTCACATTCTCTTAACAACTCTATATCCAAGTTACCCTTCTCTGGTACTTCAGGTAGTTTCTTTTGTAGAGCTTCAGGTAATTGATGAAAGACATCTTCTTTAAAATCTTTTAACACATCATGCGTTGTAAAGATTTCTATAAATGCTTCTTTCAAACTATCACTTAAAGTTTCTACATCTGCCGCAGTTGTTCCAAAGCTGTCATGCACATTACAAAAGTTTCTTACGCCTTTGTCGTATGCAATATTAACAGTCTTCATCATAGCCGCCGAGTCCACTGAGTGAACTAGGTTAGGAGCTATGCCATTTGACATTCGTAACTTATCGGTCTTATCAGTCTCGGTATTTATACGAGGTTTAATAACCTCTCCCATTAACATTGCCTTTACTCTTTTAGACTTCATCTCAGGATACGATTGATAAACAGGAAAACCTATTGGCGTAATCCAGTGTATCGGTAATTGTTCTTTAGATAAAAGTCTTGCTATTGATTGTAGATAATCCATTCCTTGTCTTGCACTTTTTAAATTATCTCCAATGCTATCCCAAATGACACCTGCTAAATAACTTGCAGGTCTAAACACGTCATCAACAAATGGGTGGTTCTCTCCTTTGTCTTTTCTTTTTGTTAAGTCTTCAACAACAAAGTCAGTACATGAATATCTAGTTGAACCATAACAGATAGTCATAATGCTTCGCTTCGTTGTACTACGTTTAACTCCATAGTTTAACCAAGCCTCAGCATACGGCTTACCTTCTTTGACATCTTCTTTTAGTTTCTCAATTACTGAATCTGCAACTAATTGATAAATGTCTTGAGGTGTATCCGCAGGTACACAATTAACTAACTTACCTGCATGTTCATCTTTCATCATCAATGAATAAAGTTGAAGACCATTGCAAGAGCCGTCAATAGATACTGGCAATGAAGATACAAAGCCATACCCATGTTCTTTAAATTGTCTCCACTCTTCACACCAAGCTAAGGCTTGAAATGGAGATGAAGCGTCTTCCCAGTCTCGATTTGTAAAAGGGTCTTGAGCACATTTTAAAAATAGCTCTTCATTTTCTTCCACCCATTTTACTCTGTCTTGTAATGATTGTTTGTCTTTACCCCACATGTTAGCTCCATGTACGGCTAACCAAAAGTCACCCTTATTCTCTTTTGTGATTTCTTTACCTTGAGAAAATTTGAGTAACGCTTTAGCTCCACTGATACTTTGATAGTTTAGAAATGCAGGGACACAATATACTCTGCCTCTGAAATCTAACTGCAATGGAAAGTATATAGTTTTATATGGTTTAAACTTTTCGGCTTCCCAAAGTATTTTTGCATAAAGCAATCGTTTAGAAAACATACGAGCATTTTCTGTATGTGCTACAACTGCTTTTTTCTTCCACTCTCTTCTAGCTTCTTTGTTTGTATCAATGTCATGTGGCTTGTTTGGTATATCCAAATTTTCATTTGGCGGCATACCACCCATAGCTAAACCTTTGTCCCATGCTTCCTGCATGACTCCAAGAATATAACTATTAATTTTAAAAGCTGTATTCTGCATGACATTTACAGAGTTATAAACTTCAGGCATTTTAAAAGCCTCAAGCTCTTTCTTAAACTTCTTATTTCTTTGTTTAACAAAATCTAACTCAGGTAACTCTTCCGTCCAATATCCGCCACCACTTACGCCACTCCATTGTTTAGGCGGCATAACCGTAGGCAAGTATTCAGGGTTTAAGAGCTCATTAAAATCATTTCTGTTTTTAATCCACTCTCTTGTTTTCTGAGTCTGTTTGATAATCTTAGTCTTTTTACGATTGATAGTTTCAACTCCAATTTCTATTAATCCTGTCTTCTCAATCATAAGCTCAACTAAACGAATACCAACATGTAGCTTTTGTGGTGTTGTCCACTCAGCCCACGCTACCTCTCCTCGTTTAGCTGTTTCTCTTAGTTTTCTTCGCTTGTAAGCATAATTCCAAGACCTTTTATCTAAGTCCATTTTAACTACTTCATAAAGCTCAGGATTAAGATACTGGAAATTCTTTAGTTGTTCTTCAGTCTCAATCTTACCACCTAAGCTAATACAAGTAGCGGTAAGTGGCTTGTATTGGGTGATTGTATTTATGATATGTTTGGCTGTGATTAGGGCTGATATTTCTGGGTCTACTCCTGCTAGGTGCATGAAAGCTACTGGTGGTTGCCCTATTGTTTTCTTAGCACATTGTTCAAGGAATTCTTTTATTCCTATGGCTAAAGGTCTTATGGTATTTGCTACCATAACTTTACCGTAGCTTGTTACTGACTCCTCTCCTCTTTCGATATGAGATAGTCTTCGTTTATTTGTTCTATGTTTGCCAGACTCCGCCATGTCTTTTTCATTCTGGTGTTCGTCCTTATAAGTAGGCATTACTTCTAATAGTTTTGTCAAGATAACACTCCTTTAGTTGTATTTTGTGGTTAATCTACTATGGGAACTTTAGTAGGAGCGGATAGCTAATATATACTGGAAATCAGAGGAAATTTAATTAATGTATTCACTATGGGATTGATACAAACGGATTTTAAGTCCTTTGTGTCTACCATTCCACCACGAGGCTAATACATTATTTTTCCCAGAATAAAGCCTTTTTTCCGCTCCTACAAGTTTATTTTTTAACAATAGGATAAAACATAATTGTAAGGCTATCCATTAGCGGATAGTTTATTATGATTATCCAAGACGTCTACTGCACCAAGTAAGTTACTAGGTATTAAATGAGAATACCTTTGTATCATTTGCCAAGACCTATGCCCTAACATTTGACCTACTAAGTGAAGCTCAATTTTACCTGACTGAGCTAAACGTGTTGCACAAGTATGACGCAAACAATGGATAACAAAATCTTTCTCCGATTGTAAGCCCATAGCTTTACGCAATTTTTTCCATAGATTTTCACAACGCCAATATTTGACATGTTTAAATACTACTTCATTACGCTCACGCTCAGACAGTAATTTTGAGACGATTGCTGTAGCTCTTTTTGTCAATGGGACACCACGAGTATGACCATTTTTGGTTATCTCAGGTGTTAAGGTAACAATCATGTTTCCATGTCTGTCATCAACCATAGACTTCTTAAAAGACAGAGCTTCATTCAATCTCATACCAGTATCTAATAAGAACAAGTAAAGCTCAAGATAATCAACATCATTCCATTCAGTTAATATCTTAATCATCTCTGCTTCTTCTTCAGGCATTAGATAACGGTTACGTCCTTTGCTTTCCTCATGCCACTCAATGTGAGGCATACGCTCCATGTGATAGATTGCATGTCTCTTATGAGCATAAGATAACATTTTGCTAAGACTTGCAAGATAGCGGTTAATGGTACTACCAGTCAAACCACGCTCTTCCAAAGTCCCAACTAAATGCTCTACATGAGTTTCATTCACTTCCGTTACAAGTATTCCATGACCAAGCAATTCAATAATCTTATTGCCTCGCTCTGCTTGTAACTTTTCCCACCCTCTATGGACGAGTTTTTTGTGAATTTCCGTAAGTAGTTTTGGATTTTTCAATACATACTCCTTCCGTTATTGTTTAACTAAAGAGACCAAAGAGTCCCATACCCTTTTACCTTTAGCTGTTGTTTTGACCAACTTGCGTCTACGTTCAAGTGGGTCTTCGTAAGACTCTAAAAGTCCTACGCCTCTCTCTCTATGTCTATTCACTACGGATAGTTTAAAGACATTTCGAGAAACACTAGACTGGGCTAAATCTAACTGCTTGGCAATCTCTTGCATAGAAATGCCTTCAGTTCCCTCGCCTAGACATACTATAAAAAAGACGGCGATAGCTTGACTCTCCATTTGAGGGTCAAATTTTCTCATCTCTTCAATAATTTTAATTAGATTAACTCCTTTACTCATAGTCTAATCTTTCTTGCTTTCTTCTTTCTATTACTGGATTATAATATCAATACTTAATACCATATTAAGCTGATATGTATACTCTCCAATATCCAAAATCAATTATAAGCTCTTTGCTTGTTCGTTCAGTTTTAAACCAAACAAACTTGCTCCATGACTCAAAAGTAATTTTAAATATACCTAAATTAATCATGTTGCTCCTATCGTGTTGGGGAAAGAATTCCTGTGTTACTAAAGTTATTACTTGTGTGAATTTTAAAGTATCCACTATGCTCATAACTTACAGGCGGTTCATTCGTATATAATGTCCATAAAGAATTAACTAAATGTTTTGGTTGCCAACGTGCTGACTCCCTAACAGTAAAATTTCTTCTAAACACTTTACAAGCATACGCTTTTTGCCAATCTCCTATCATTAATAATCACCTCCTCAACTGGTTTATATTAGATTCGTTAAATTATAGCAAGAACGGAACTATTCCGCTCCTGTATGGGATTAAATGGGATAAAATAAAAAAAGACAAAGGCGAACTCAGGAAGTCACCAACTGAGTTAATAACGAATGTCTCGCATAGCGTCCAAGACTAATTATTTCGCCTTCGTCTCCAATGTCTACTTAATGTAATGTGAGCTAAAGTACGCACCCATAATAACGTACCGTTTCGTCTTGAACTTAGTGTCTATATCTAAAGCTCTACATTTGAGTAGATTGTTAAGTTGCCTATTAATCGCTGAACTATTAACTTCAGGATTATTAGAGCGTAAAAAAGCCAACAAAGGCTTTTTCTTTAGCTTGTTATCTTTAACGGTTTTCAAGATAACTTGCTGAAGCTGTTTGCGGTTATCACGCTTGGGCTCTTCTTTATAGTCGTATGGTAAGTCTGATAGCTTATACTTTTCGCATAACGCTTTCCACTTATCATCTTGCCTATATAAAAAAGCCATGACTCCGCTCTCATGGTCAAGTAAACGTGTTCGTATCTCACGATATTTATTATAATCAGACTCACTGACACCTGCCGCTTTATAATCAGCGTCTCCAAAGTGCCAGTGTCCGTCTAACTTTTTAGCAATAGCTTTATCAAAGCTCCGCTCATCATCAGATAAAAAACGTCTTCTGACCTCTGGCGATTGCCAAAGCTCATAGCGTTTATCGTGCTCCGCTCCCATTAAAGCTGACCTGTGTAATTATACCAACACTGGTCTGACATAGCACAAGCGACCCATATCATAGCCCAAAGCATAAACATGAACGCACCAGTGCCAATAACTGCTCCAATGAATTTTAATACATCTAGCATATTATCGCTCCTTGTTTTGTTTGTTAAATGTTGCTCCGCTCCAAAAGGGAACTTTAAATAAAAAGCTCCGCTCCGTTACGCACAACAGACAAGGCGATTTCTCGCCCTGTTTCGCCTCTTCAAGGCTCATCAGTGTTGTTATTTGTTTTCTTTTGTTAGTCTTCTAAGTTTTCCTAAATAAATAAGAATAGGAATAAAAACTAAACCAATGAGACAGCCGAAAGCTGTACCAAAAGCCAAGTCCCATGAAGCAGTAGACGCACCGCCTAAGAAATCGCTACAAGCGTTCCCAAGTCCTGCACCGACTACAGCTCCAAGACCTTTTTGAAGCCTCTTAGGTAAATAGCGTTCTATTTCATAGCCTGTCATAGCTCCTAAAATCATAACGCCGTTGTCAACTATTCCATAAATTATAAAATCAATCATGGCTTACTCTTCCTCTCTGCCAGTGGCGTTTAAATAATCATCATAACCACAATCAAAAGCGATAGGGTCTCCACGCTCTAAAAGCGTTGAATAGCTAAAGCCATTATTTAAAGGCTGTATTTCATCAAGCCAGTCGCAATAATCATCATAGTATTTCATAGTTTATTTCTCCTGTTTGTTTTGTTTGTTTTCTGAGCTCGTCAGTTGAGGCATAACCTCAAGACAGGGCAGAAGCTCCGCCCTGTTTCGCTCTTGTTAATTAATGTAAAATAAAACAGCGACAACGCTTAAAAATAAAATTGTCATTACCATTGTAACCCCCTTATTTTACAGCCATGCGTTTTTGTGTGCTTCGTGAAGCATATCTAATTTTTTACGCTTGTCTGTTTCCTTGTTGTAGCTTTTGAAAAATTCCTTTTTGTCTTGCTCGTCTTGGAATTTCTCTCGGCTCTCTTGCTCTTGTAGTCGCTTAATTTTTGGGTGAATAAATCTCGCCATATTAAGCCGCCTTCGTTTCTTTAATGTGTGACATATCCAAAAAGCCTTCAGCCAATATAGTAGACTCGCCGCCGCTTGAAGCGTGTGGGTATCTCCATACTCTGAAAGCGTCTTTTTTTGCTTCCTCATCATAATAAAGTTGAGTTACAATCTGACCTTCCCAACTTTGGGCGTTAGTTGTAAGCCCTGTTGTCTTATGTGCTCTAGCTGTTGGAATAGTCTTCCTAGCTGAGTTGCTTATTACTCCGTAAAAGTGTGACATAGTTATTTACTCCTTGTTTTGTTTGTTTCGCCGTTCTGCGGCTCATCAGTTTAGGCAATACCTAAAGACAAACAAACAAGAGCCAGACCTTCTTCACTTTCGTGACCGCCTTCTGGCTGAGTGGGCTTCCCTTCTCATTCGAAACTATCTAGGAGCTGACTGGTATCTGCCGCCAACCCTCTTGAGAGGCACTTAGTTTTTTTTATGTAGAATTAAAACTAGCAAACAATTAATATAAATTAAATATAAGCATTATCGGATTAATGTCAACAAAGGATTAAATTATTTATATTTTAAAGGGTGTGCAAATTGACGCACCTATGCACTTGCGAATTAAAATCATTCTAAACTAGATAAAAAAGAAAAAAACAGGCGGCGGCGTGTTAGCCGTTCCTGCTTCTTTTTATTATTACTTTTATTAAATCATAAATAATTAATGATAATACAATAATAAAATATTCTTCTATTAATAAAGGCGTGAGTAATTGATATTCTTTAAGCAACCCTGAGCCCATAAAAGAAGCATAGAGCAACATCAAAAAGAATGAGCCGAATATATATTTAAAGAGTTTAAAGATTATCATTTATTATAACTTATTAATTAATAGTAGTGAGTAAGTCCCTTTAATAGATAGCTGTGTTTAGTTTGTTATCTCTATAATGGGAACTTTAACCAATAAGAAGCAATTCAAAAAAAATAGACCGAAGCAGAGACAAAGGCAAAAATAAAAAAAGCCGATAATTTCGCAGGATATTCAGAGGAGTTTATATCCTTTGTTATAGAAAATCGCAGAAAACCAAGCAAAACAAAGAAAAAACGCCGCCAGACTTTCAAAAATTCTAGGCAATGGGGAAATTTGAGTTCCGCTATAGCGATATACCCTTTCAGATTTTTTAACTAAAATGTTTGGTAGCTATTTCAGCCATTCTTTCAGACATTCTATTAGCTCTATTAGGCGTTTGTTTAGCCCAACGTGAGTCTAACATTTCCTTAGAAGCAACCTCATAATCAGGTTCTTCTTGATTTAAAGCCTGTAAAAATTTCTTAAACTTAGAAACACCAAATGAGCCCATTTGATAGCACATTTCTATAATGATACCGAAAGCATTAGGGTGTAAGTTAGGAGACATGCTAGTGAGCTCTGTAGCTCCATTAAACGCTATCTCATAGTCTTTTTCAAATAGTTTAACCCAACCGTCTTTAGTAGTAGGTACTTCTTCACCTTCCATTATTCTATGCCCATATCCCCCTGTTAAGTATCCCTCAGTGCATTTATATGGTTCTAGCTTATAACCCTCTTCAGTTTTAATATGAGTTTTTGTTATTGCTTCGTGATATGTTTCCCATTCTGGTTTCATTATGTATTCCTCATCATTACAAATCTAATTACTTTAATAAGTAGCTTAGAATATTCTTTGTTTTCACTATATGGTTTTAAAGCATAAGCTAATTGTATGTAATCAGCGTCATACTTTAATAACTCTCTAAATTCCTCATAATGGTGTGAATTAGAAAGTAGAAAAATGTAATCATTTACTGAATCACATTTTGTCTTATATTTCTTTACACCCCATTTAACGTCAGGGTTGTGCTTTGGTTTCATGTGTGGAACAGATAAATCAAATGTTCTCATTCCGAATAAAGCGTTACCTTCTGTAGCAAAACGACTTCTACCCCAGTTGCTTTCGATTATAGCTTGTGCAATCACTAGGTCTGTAGGTACGTTAGCCTCTGAAGGCTTTGTATGGGCTTTTAAACACCCTTTTACAGACAAGATAAACTCGTCTTGATATTCACTTGCCTCTACTTTTGATACTATACAACTTACCAAAATATATACGAAAAAGAACACATATATTAATGGTTTGATTTTTACATCTTTCATTGAGTCCTTTCATGTTGTCTACTATGGGAACTATATAAATCTATCCTTTGTAGGTTTATGTCCTATTGTATGCTCCATAAAACGCTCAAGTTGTTGGTCTAATAATTCTTCCTTATGTGCATTATAAGAAAGTGTTTGGTCTCTATCCATTCTTTCAACCCATGCGTTAGCCGCAATAGCCAGTGCGTCTATCTGGTCATCATGCCTTAGTGCACCTTTATCTCTCGTTATCCTAGTCATTTGTCTAAATAACTGGTGGTCAGGTTCTAGCCTAAAGTCATCTTTAATAAACTTTTCGTCTATAACTAACCTATGAGTATTCATAATAGGTTCTAAGGTATCTATAATTCTTTTTTCTTTTTGTATGCTGTGTCTTACTTCTTCTATTTCACATGGGTGTATCTTAGCCATAACAGGTTTTAACAAAGCTGTAGCCATGCCGTCACCAAAGTTAGACTCTATGACTACATAGTTTACATCTTGTAATTTAGCTATTTGTGATAGTTGTCTAAGTGCTTCATCACTATAACCACCGTCTAATGAACCTATTGCAGTTAAGTACAATGTACCATGTAACATTTTAAGAACAGCATAAGCTGTTTTATCAGCACCACGACCACTAGGGTCTATAGACATAATAGTGCCTTCAAATTTTGTAAATTCTTCAGACATATATAATGGTGCACAATAATAGTCACCTTTAAGTCCGACATTAGGTAACTCTGCGTCTAATGCTCTTATTTGGTCTTGCCCTGAAGCCCATTGAATCTTAGCAGGAGCTTCTTTCCAAGTAGAACAACCAGATACAACAATTAAATCATTTAGTTTAAGTGGGTATCTATTAGCGTCAGACATTGTAGTGTCTAACATAAACTGTAAGTTAAACCCTGAACGACCATAAGAACTTAATCGTTCCATTAAGTCTACATCATTAAATCTTTCTGGGTCTGTAGGTCTACCTTCTTTATCTGTAACTTTAGATATAATGTTAGCTAATTTATTACCATATCCTATAGTTTGTTGTTTATTAGGATATAAAGCTGTCCATATTTTTGTCTTAAAACCACGTTCATCAAGGTCATTATATAAAGACATTTCAGTTTGTGGTGTACCTAAAAAGACAATACGTCCAACTTTAGGTTTTATAATAGCGTCAAATTCTTTTACGGTTTCACTAAGCCTATCTCTCATTAATTGTGTCTGAGAGTTGTTAGCTGACTCTACGTCATCAGCAATAATTAAGTCTGCACGACTACCTGTTAGCTGACCAGTTATACCCATTGACTTAACACTTGGAGCATGACTGGCAAGAGCAGGTGCAACATCAAAGCTAACCTTACTATGACGTTGATTGTCTCTGGGCTGTAAGTGCTGAAGTAAAGGCATTTCAGCAATAAGACGTTGTGTAAACGTACTAAAATCGTCTGCTCTGCTTTTACTTGCTGATACAACTAATATATTCCTTTGTGGATTTAAAAGTAATTGGTGACATACAAAGGCTGAAGTAATCCAAGATTTTCCAACGCCTCTAAATGCCTGTATAACCAGACGCTTTTCGTCTGATTGTAGATAGTCTGCAATATCGTATTGAACCTTAGTTGGTTCTGGTAAATTTAAGTGTTGCCAACATAGATACAAAAAGTTTTTAAAATTTTGTAATCGTTTATCCATTTTTTGTATCAATATCGAATGGGACAGTATCTAAAATATTATCAGGTTTTTTATTTAGTGAGTCTGTGCTGTATGCTTTACAGACGTCTAAACAAACTTTCATTTCCGAAGCTGTTAAGTCTTCGCCTGATTTTAATTTTTTATATGCTTGTTTAACTAAGAGTTTAGGTAATTCATCTAATATAATTTCTATATTATCTGCCTTGTCCTCTGTATTTTTTTGCTCCACTTTGTCGTCTCCTGTTTTTGTTCATAGTAGAAGTTATTGGTCTACGACCTATGGACGTCCCTTTGATTGTTTTTTCGTAAAGTACAACAGCACCATATTTAGGTGCTTTTGCCATTAGATTGCTATTAAGATTGCTGAATAGATAACAAAAGCCGCTATTGCGAACTTGTTAGTATTACCCCACCAAATTTTAACTTTATTCTTCCAAGTTGTCGGTGTGTTTCCAAATATTATCATAGTTTTTATTCCTCTATTATTTTGTTAATGTGTAGTTTGCCATGAACTATTTCTAGTTCAGCCATGACTTCTTTACAACTCCAACGTATTCTGTCAGGGTTTGTATTTCTTTCGGCTTCACGCTTGAGCTCAAGACAATTTCCTATTGAGTCAGTAATCATAAATTCGTATGGTTTATCTACACTCTCTGCTGTAAACATAAGCAATGCAATTACTAACGCTGTCTTCATCTATTCTCCTTTGTGTGTGCCGTTGTTTCTTAACTTATCTATTAAAGTTTCTGCTTTCTTTAATCTATCTTCTAAAAATTCTACTCTAAGATTTAATGCAGTAATTTGTGGTAATTCATTTTCTACATCTGTTTTCAATTTTTCTTGATTTTTTGAAACAAATTCTACAAGCATAAATAATTCTTGTATCTGGGGTGAAACCATATTTCCTTTAGGTACACCTACAATAAATTCATTTGCTGATTCTAAATCAGACATCATTAATTTTTGTTCAGTTTCGATTACGTTTAATCTTTCAATTACTGTAAAAGCAAACCATGCTCCGACTAAAACCGCAGAAATTATTGATAATAAATTTTTCATAGGCATAGAAATCGGAGTTGTATCTGAAATTTGGACACCTTCTTTTTTCATTATTTCCTTTTCATTAAGTCAACACCCTTGAGCCCATAAATCGAACCAACGACACCTATAAATAATCCTTGATACCAAAACGGCATGTTTGAGAAATATTCAAAGAAAACGTCTAATTTATTACGAATGTTAGGGTCGTCAGAAAACACAGACCAACCCAATAAAAGAATAGGAATAGATATGAGAATAAGCACAAATTCGTCTTTGAAACCATTATCGTTACTAGCAATAATAGCTTTCTTATACTCGACTTCACCTTTTACCATTCTTTCTACATGATTTCTCTCGGCTAGAGCTTCAAGTTGTTTAGTTTCTTTTTTTGTTTGATATATGTCTGCCGCAGTCTTTACGCCGAAACTGAGCAGTTTAAATATTGGTAGTGCCATAATTATTCCTCACACATTGTAAATTCATTGCTATATTTCTTTCTATAAAATCTTGGTTTACATATTCAGATATGTCTTTAATTGCTACAGTACATTCTTCTGCTGTAACTAGAGGTTGTGTCATAGGTATGTATCCTTGCATACATAAATTTGTTTCTTCGACTCCAACCGCCATAAAACAAACGGTGGCTAGTATTTTAAACATTACAATATAAATTCTCTTGCAATTAATAATAATTGTCCGAACACCATAATACCAACAGTCCACATTACTTTGTTAAGTGTATTAACTTTGGCGTCTAAATGAGCTAAATGATTATCACGAATGGTATCTAGCGTTTGATTAATAAGTTTAATATCACCTTTAATCTTTTCTATTTCTATATTTAATTCGTTTGTATCTTTCATTATGTTTTGTTAAACAATCTTTTTAATTTACAAAAAAGACAATGTTCGACTCCTAATAATTTTCCAAGTTTATTTATAAAATTTTTCATTATGCTACATATCTAACAAGAACTACTCCTGTTCCTCCATTTTTTCCTTGACCATTACAAGCTCCACCACCAGAA
>VTLG01003413.1_pt1 | contig 17190 bp, 14 predicted proteins | sample 4694571 | NCBI WGS metagenome assembly VTLG01 (sample SAMN12604809, study PRJNA352737) | marine metagenome | biome: ENVO:00000447; feature: ENVO:00000209|ENVO:00000569|ENVO:01000036; material: ENVO:00002151; isolation source: viral sequences binned using virsorter ...
ATAAGCTACCATCCGTTAGAGAGTTGAAGGATGTGGAAATTGAAGTGCTTGCACGGCAGGCGAGTGATTTAGCGCAATTACGAATGAACGCCGATGCCTGGTCAAATTTGTATAGCGGTCAAACAGTCGATGAGACGGTGAGAGCTCCAGTAACAAAAAGTTTGCATCTTGGTAGTGGCCCGTTACCTGTTGGCGAAAAGGTGCGAAATCAGGAAGCACAAGCACAATACATTCAAAGTGCGTTACATGAAATAATAGATACAGCCGGATCTATCGGCCTACACCAGTTGAATGATATAGTACGAATGGCAGGAAGCCTCATGCTTGGTAAACCTCAAGAACTATATCACCAAAAAGGACTATTAGGCAAAACTGCGAATTGGTTCCATTACGCACATGTTCTTGATAACTATCCGTTAGCAAATATAACTAGAAAAAAGTTGCGAGACCTAACTCAAGAAGAGGTGATGAGGCATACCAAATATTTGTACAGTGATGCGGAGAAAGCCTTAAAGGCAGTCAATAGACTAATCCAAAGGGGTAGTGTAGATTTTAAAAATGGGATGGAAAAAGTTCTTGGTGATACCGGATTAGACTTGGCAATATATGGTAAGGGAAGGTTTGTGCCACAATATACACTTGATGACGAAATACCAGTAAAGTTCTTACATGCCTTGAGGGAGGTGGACCATATAGGTCAATATACCCCGGAAGCAGCAGCATCTTGGTATACAAAGAAAGGGCTAGGTCTACCTGATGACCTTGTGCCTGATGAATTTCAGAAAGAGATTAAGTTAGGTAATTTTACCAACACGAATGATCCTAATTTTGGTACTCATGATGCGCAAACTGCAGCTATCAATGCAGTAAGACAAGAAGCTCACTATATGGAACAAATCCTGCGGGAGTGGGAGGGAATATTATTAGGCCCTGAAAAAGAGGGTACAGGCGGCTTACTAAACCATATCGTAGAGCTGCCCGATGGAACTTTAAAAGAACTGATAGATGAGATAACTGGCTTTTCTGGTGAAAAACCGGGTATTAAACATGAGCTTAGAGCATTGAAAAATACAGCTATGTATGGTACTACGGATGAGGTTTTTGCACCAAAAGTAGTGCGAGCTCCACATGCAGCTAGTAAGATGGAAGATGTAGCTGACACATGGTTTAATGAGAAAATAAAAAAGTTTCATGAAGACGGATATGATATCTACAATATAGACCATTTTGACCAGCATTATGGTATGAATAGTAAAGACTTTGAGAAGCAAGTTAAGGCAATTGAGACGGCACCTGTGTGGCAAAGTGAAGAAGAGGCTATTAGGGCAGTAGAGGAATTCAAAGCAAGAGTTGCCGTACAAAGGGAAGCTTTTGAGCAGGTACCAATGATGGGTAGGAATTGGTCTACGATGCAAAAGAGTCTTGTAGCACGAGAGGGTCTGGGCGATTTACGACAAATGTCCGATCAGCTTACTCCTGAAGATCTAAACCAATTAGCACCGGGGTATTACCAACAAGTGAGTAATCTCCCGATTGTACGAGATTTTCAGGGCTTATGGAAAGGAGAAACTAAAACCCATCCAATTCGAGGGGCGGTTGATTTGGTAGGAGATGCAATGGTTGACTATTCTACTAATACTAACCTTGATATTATGATGAAGAACGTATTTCCGTTCTGGATATTCCCAACACGGTCATTACGATTCTGGGCAGGCGAACTAGCTGCAAGGCCCAAGATATTGTCTACCTGGGCGGCTATCCAAAACTTATCTGACCGTATGTCCCACGATCATGGTGCTACCACTACGAAAGGTGAAGGCTTACCAAGACTTAGGGGCAACCTAAACTTGACAGGTACATCCTGGTGGTTCAATCCTACATCAGCATTATCATTTAGCCAAGGTATTCCAGATTTTAGACAGGTGTATGGTGAGGTTGACCCAGAAGCTCCTGTACTCAAGCGAGCTGCCAGCTTTTTGTATGGCTTCGGTCCTAGAGTAGGATTTCATTTAGCACCGTGGATATCACTGCCATTTCATAGAGGTGAATTCATAGAGGAAAATCAATTCCCGAAACAATCGCTATTATCGCAAGTGGATCTTATGCCACCCTGGACACAAAGATGGTTAAGGAAAAAATTAGCTAATACGGTATGGTTTAGTATTGACCCTGAATCAACTTGGTCTCCTGAAGTAAGCTGGAAAGATTTTCTAATAGAGCGACAAATTCTTATTGGCTTGCAGAATTCTATAAAAGGCTTACACCAGTTAGATCAAAAAGAGTTAATTAAAGAAGCAGAGATGGCCATTGAATCTAGAGAGGGTGAGATTTATGAGGATGCACGTCGTAAACTAGAAGAGACAGAGTATTTTGCTCGACTAGTAGGGTATGTTACTGGTATGTATGGAAAGCAGTTCACTAAGGGAGAACAAATGCTATATGAAGCTCGTGATGAAGCGAGTCGATTACGACGACAAATAGCATACGATGCTGATTACGAGGAATTTTACAAAGATTACCGTTACAATACTGCCGAAGGTTTGACGTATGGTTTGTATCGTAATGTGAGTTGGGTCACTGACGATGAAGGTAAACAGCTATTTGGTAAAGCAAGATGGCAAGAGGTACAGAAAAATATACAGCAAGGCAGAAAGATGACAGCGTATATAGCAGCCAATAGCGCAAATCATAGACGATTACAATTGAGAGTAGGTTCTCATGCGGTAGGCACGCCTTACAAACAAAAAGAGCCTGCATATGAAGAATACTATAATACTAAGTCGGAGATAGCTGAGAAATATGATGTTAGTTTGAAGTGGGGTAGATTCAATAAGAATGATGATACTGTTAGAGAGCATGTATGGGATGCCTGGTATAACTTACTTGGTGATAGTAGGCCAAGAAACTGGGATAGAGAGGAGATAAACTATGACGGATGGCAAACAGAGATATTGGAGTGGGAAGAGGATATACCCAATCTCGCTGTTACTGCTATACCAGAATTGATGAAACAATTTGCAGAAGAGGACTTGTTTGAAGACCTCAAAGATAGACGATTCCAGTACGTACACAAAGATGGACCGGCAGGAGAACGTATAGAGAATGAGGATGGAGAACTAATTGAAGAGTTGAGAGTAAACAGGTTAGAGCAACTGTTTGGTACAGAAGAAGAGTTTATTGCATTGTTGATGTCTAAAGCAACAGCAGATGATTATAATACTTGGGATATAGAAGGTGATGATCTTGATGATGCTTTGAATAGAGTTTACAAGGAAAACTATTTTTTTGCTCTCTACGAAGCATTAGGTACAGGCACTCCTCACGAGATCAAGGGTTCGGCAAGAAGAATGCTTGAAACAGATTGGAACACTAAAAAGTTCCCAGGCGGTCCTGATATTGTACAGTTGACGGGGTGGATAAGAGAAAAGTATGGTGACAAATGGACTGATGACCAGATAGCATTACATGCTCATGGTGTAGGTATAATAGAAAGGGAGGAACGTGAGGAACTGCAAAGAACTGAGCGACAAAACCAAGCGGATAAGATTTACGAATATTATAGTTGGGCTGGTCCACGGGGGAAGAAGGATGCTTTGTATGATGCATTACCTGCTGAGACAGCCGACTTACTAAGAGACTTTGTTGATCCTAGTAAGAAACCTAATTCCAGTGCAAAAAGTCTATGGAATTATTGGCCACAGGATTTATGGGACGAATTCTATAGTACTGTGTCCACGGCAGCAATGGATCTAGACCTGACAGAGCCTACTATGGATATGCTAGAAGAGTGGGCGTTATATGAAAGTTTAGATGAACAATTGGACACATTCAGGGAAGAACAATATGGTCCTGATTGGGATGGATTGCAACGAGAATACTATAATACACCTTATGGTGATGAAAGACTACAGTGGAGAAAGGACAATCCAGATGAGTACAAACGACTAGAGGCAGGTTGGACGATGGAAAAAGCCTTTGGTAAACAACACCCAGCGTGGCTCAAATATGATGATTATGAAGCATGGGAAGGTAAAGAAGCAGCTAAAACTGTATCAACAGGTACATTGAATAGTTATGATATTGGTTCGACGGTATCTTTAGGGCAAGGTATGTATCGCCATTCAATTGGGCCAGGAGTTTACCGGGATGATTATAGCGGTATAACTTTAGATGAGCTTTTCAAAACATCAAGAGTGCACATGCCAGCAGCAATGAGGCCGCTAGAAATTTCCAGATTGGCTTTGGATGAGTTATTAGCTGGAGATGTTAGTGCAGAAACTGAAGCATATCTAAAGAAATTGCATGAGAAAGTGGCCGCAGGTATCTCATATGATAACTTTATCAAGCGTATTTTGGATTTAGCTAAGGCAAAATTTGGAGTAGAGCCGGCGGTTACACAAAATATTATATGGCCGTGGATGGAAGGTTATAGCAAAGCTGGACCTGGGCCTGGTACAGGTATAGGTTATGAGTTAGGGTCAGCCATACCTGGTACTACCGTTACGGATGCTGCTGACCAGCAACTTGCAGGAGATATATGGGGTTCTGGATACGAATAGTATGCCTCCATGCTTGCTATACACGAGTAATTCCTGTATAATGTTCACTGTATGAACAGCAGTTTTAACAACCGAATAGGAGGGCAATTATGCCTCAAGAATTGACTCAACAAACTACTGAGAGTCCTGCCACAAGTGGTGTGAAGTACGCACCAGAGGGAGCACAATCAGAAGGGGCAGATCCTGCCGCGCAAGCGGGAGCATCTCCCACAGTAACACCGGCGCAAGGAAGCCCCGGTAGCACTGGAGAGCCACAGTCAGAAGCCGTTGATGCCGGACGTTTACAGACTCAGGTTCGCCAGATGCAGACCCAGCTTGAAAGAGCTAGGACCCAACTATCTGCTTCAGACCGTGCTTTACGAGAACGGGAACAGCAGTGGAATACAGAGCGTGAAGAGCTATCGCGTACTGTAGAAAATATGCAAATGTCGGATATGTCTGAAACCGAGAAGGTTGCGTATGAACGGGATTTGTACCGTAAAAGAGCGGAAGAAGCTCAAGCACAGGTACAAGATGCCCAGTATAGGGCAGAATATTCAGACGCAATGCAACAATGGCGTGCCTATTATAATCAAATGGGTGTTCCAGCTAATGTGTTAGATAATTCTTCAATAGAGAATATGCAGCATTCTGCACTTAGATGGACAAATTCCCAGTTGCAGGCTGCACGGCAGGCACCACAGCAACAAGCTGTGGCACAGCCGGAACAGCCACAAAGTAATCGGGTACAGCCTCCCCAAGTTACCACTACGGTACCGCAGGGAGCAAGTCCCGGACAAAAAAGATGGACTGACATTCCTTACGAGGAATGGGATGCCATCTATAGAAAGGCAGAGAGAGGACAAATAGGGTCCGACCAACTGCCACAATAAATAAATTTTGGGAGATATATAGACTATGGCTACTCAGACTCAAACTACTCTGAGTGATTCTGTCAAAACCCAATATTTGCGACGACTGTTGATGCGGGCAGTGCCCCGCTTGATTCATGGCCGCTTCGGCGAGAAGGCCAATATCTCTGGTTACGGTAGCCTCGAATGGCGTAAATTCGGTGCTATCAGTGTAGCTGCAGGTGGTCCTTCCGCTCTTAGTGAAGGCGTGACTCCTGAAAGCGAAAGCACTTCTGTTTCAACTGTTACAGCAACACCTGCGTTCTATGGTTCGTACCTACAGCACACAGATGAACTTGAGATGACATCGTATGATCCGATTGTCTCTGAGTTCTCTAATGTTTTAGGTGAACATGCGGGATTGGCAATTGACACACTTATTCGTGAAGACATCTTGGGCTCTTCGCCTACCACGCGTTTTGGTGGTGCGGCTACTGCCCGGGGTAATGTAGATTCCACCAACGACAAGATTTCATACATTGATTTCCTCAAAGCTGTTGCGGTTTTGATGGCAAACAGTGCACTTCCTGTTGATGGTGCTCGATATGCGTGCATATTGCATCCGCATAGTTATGCGACACTAATGAATACAGATAGGTTCGTTAATACGTTCCTTCACGCTTCACCTCGTGACAACGACAACAACCCAATGCGCACAGGCTTTATGGGCACATTCTTGAATGTAGATATTTACATCTCTGGTAATGCTCGTGAGTATGCAGATGCAGGAACTTCAGGTTCGGCTGACGTGTACATTGCTTTGTTCATCGGACGTGAGGCATATGGCGTAGTAGGTGTTGGTAATATCGATCCACGTGATGTGGATGGGGCCGGAAACGATCCCTTTGCCGTAAATACTGGCAAGGGTCGCTCACTTGCTCCAGTTGATTTGATCGTGAAACCTCTAGGTTCTGGTGGTGCAGAAGATCCACTAAACCAACGTGGCACAGTAGCATGGAAAGCCGCTCATGATACAGCTATGCTTAACGCAAACTGGATCATCAGCCTTGAACATGCTAATGAGTTTACGGATGCGTAGGGGGATATAAAACATGAGCTATAATCATTCTGGTAAATGGGCATCCTTAGTAATGACAGTCGATGGCACACTAGCAACAGGCGATAGCCAGGCCAGTGTAAAAATGCCATTCGATGGTTATATCGAAAGCGTACAAATGTGCGTCAAAGCTTTAGGTTCAAGTTCTGGAGCTACAGAAGTAATGTTGGCTAATGGTTCTAATAACTTATGGGCTGCTAATACCCTTCAGCAGGCACACGATGCCACTGATGGTGCAACCTCAGTTATAGGCCGCAGTGACTTCAATAGTTCTGGTACAGCATTGTTTTCTGAAGGTGCTCAACTCGACTTAGACATTGACGAGGTTGCAGGTTCAGCAGGAACAGGACCTCTAACCGTACACGTTATCGTTGTCGGTAACTAAGTTACTCAACAAACAATAGAATAACCCTTCGGGGCATCATCTGAAATGTTGATGCCCCGCAAGGAGGGATACACAATGACAATAATTTCACAAGAACATTCTGCAGTCAAAGCTCTCAAAGATGATAGTTTCCTAGAGATGGGTGATAGTGAGGCTTTAGAAATAGCTTTACAGTTACAAAGACTGTTGCGTGGCCAAGACTCTCTACTTGAAAAGGTGTCGAAGGTTGATAAGAATGCGCAACGTATGTCAGATGAGATGTCTAGACTCAAGGAACGTACTGCAGAGATGGAAGCATTTGCTAAAACCTTTGAGGATAATCGTGCTAAGTACGAGAATATGTGGCGTGACCGTGCTGAGAGTGTGCCGGATGATGTAAGAGCACAATCACAGGCGGAAACTATGCAACAGGTCCAGCAGATGACACAATCAATACGGGCCAATAGGAATGTAGACGACCTCAAGAAGAAAGCTTTCATGAATAATGCGCCTAAAGTAAAGATCACAAGACCTGGCCGACCTGTTACTACGCCTCAAGGGTTAGTAATGGAGCCAGAGGTGGTCAATTTGAATGGTATGCAATACATCATACCTCCGAATGTTGAAGTAGAAGTACCCCGTCCAGTGGTAGATTACCTCGAATCACAGGACCTTGATAGGGCTGTGGTTGCGGAGAAGAAGAAATTACTGGATATCAACAATATTAAACAGGACACAGTAATATCGCGTGGCATGCAAGCTATTGACCAGAAGTATGGTATCAAAAGCGAAACTATGCCAGTAGCATCTAGAGTATAGTATGGCAGAACCTACCAGTACACGAGCGGCATTAAGACAAGAGATAGCACGTCGTGTCAATATGGATTTTGCATTACGTATAGGTGCATCTTCAACAGCAACAGGTGGGACCACCACCACTCTTATAGATACAAATAACTTAAAACAACCAGATGACTTTTGGAATGGTGCCTGGTTGTATATTGCTAATGATGCTTCGGCAACTACCAATGATGGTAAAGTGCGGTTGATATCAGACTTTGCGAACTCCAGTGGTACAATGACATTCCTTGAGCCTTTAGGGGCAGCTAATGCATCTTCTGATGAATACGAGATCCATTCGCCCTGGAATGCACTACAGATACATGATGCCATCAATGATGCTATTGATGATGCCTTCCCCGAGTTCTTTGATACTGTAATAGATGAGACAGTAGTACATTTAGAAGACACAATGGCTTACGATTTACCTACAAGTACTGCACCTTACTATGTTACTAAGGTGTGGATTGAAGAAGTCAGTGATAAGTTTAGGGGTACTGCCAGTGGAGGTTCGTCCACCACCCTCGTTGATTCGGGCCAGTCCTGGGACAATGATAAGTGGAATGGTATGCAGGTGGCTATTTATGATGGTACAGGTAAAGGACAATTCGCTACCATTACCGATACTAGTAGTAATAATACATTGACCGTATCCGCCTGGCTAGGTACCGGTACTACATCGCCATCTACAGATAGTAAATATGTAATTAAAGATACACCAACCGAACAATATGCTTGGCGTAGAATTCCTTCATTACGCTTTGATCAGGCTATATGGCCCACTAAGATGTACTTAACATCACGCTATACCCGGTCTCATGGTATGAATTTTCGTATTCAGTACATTGCAAAGCCAGCCGCTCTGAGTGCCGAATCTGGCACAACTATAATACCTTCTGGATTTGTGACAGCAAAGGCAATGGCCTTGTTGCACGGAATGAAAGTGGCTGATAGCAGGTCAGACCAGGATAGGCACCGATATTTACATCAGTTCTGGGAGTCTAGGTCAGAAGCATATAAACTTCAGAACAAATGGCGCATGCCAAAAGGTACTCTCTGGATGGAGAAGGATGCTCAGGGAGATCAACTTCCATCAGATTATCCCTTTTCGAGTAGTGAGTAACTATGGCAACGGTTGGAATTGAAGGCGATGTCTTAATCAACAGTAAGCCTTATAGAATAGATGTAACATCTTATCAGCGCAGGGACATTGTAGACTTCAGCCCTCGTGCTTCCACAGCAACAGGCGCATCAATTTCATATTCAGAACTAGGGCTGTATCAGACTCTAACCCAGGAAGATTTTAGACATGGGTTCGGGTTTTATCGCTTTACAGATGCGGCAGGCTATCAAAGAACTGAAGGCGAGATAGATACTAGGCATCCAGGTCTGATTATGCGCTCTACCAAAGGGGTATCTTCTGATACTAATAATGCCATTAAGAATGGTGGAGTAACATTCGGTAGTGATTTCTACACCTGGGGAGCAGCAGTACGTAAATATAGTAGTGGTTCCTGGAGTGAAGATGCATCAGGCGCATCTAATGCTTTAGTAGTTGGTAGTGGACATATATTTAATCTAAAAGATGGAGCCCGTGTTCAAAGGAAGGCCACCGGTGGTTCGTGGGAGAATGCTGGTGCTGATGGCAACCCCCCTAATGACATGAAGATGGCTACTATGCATGGTGAATATATGTGGTTCGCTGAAGATGGAAATAGTTATTTGCACTATGCAGGAGAGACTGATCTATCGGATCTAGAAGGAAGTGGTGAAAACGATTCTGCTGTAGTAATAGTGGGTCCGGGTGGCCTTGCTATAAAGAATCTAATTTCGTTTGCCAATGCATTATATGTAGCCCGTGCTGACGGATTGTGGGTTGTCAATCAAGATGGCGAATTCAAGGCAAGACAGGTACTAAACTTTAGTTCTGAAACTCATGATGATAATTTTAGGTCAATGGTTGTATACCAGGGGGCTTTGTATTTCCCTATCAGACACCGTATTTATAGGTGGACCGGCTCTACGATAGTAGATGTAACTCCCCAGAGAATTGATGACACATTTCCTTTTATACAGTATGGGGAATATGATAACTTTATATCGCGTGGTGCATATATGTATTGCACAGCACGGACAGACCAGGCCGATGGTTCAGCTACAGAAAGCATTTTAGTTTATGATGGTATGGGTTGGCATAGATTATTGGATCCTATCTCATCAGCAGCTTCAGGTAATAGAATTACAATGTTAGCATTAGATCCAGCTAATGATTATCTTTGGTATCACACTGATACTTCTAGTGATGCAACAAGTTATATAGCATTGCGTGATAAGAGTGAGTTTCCCAAAGCATCCTTTAGTACTTCTGGTAATCACTATTGGTTTTCTAGTTTTCATGATATGGGTTTTAGAAAGATAGATAAAAGTCTACGGTCTATAACATTTGAGACTGACAACTGTGATTCTAATAGGACTATAGCTGTACACTACTCAATAGATGATGGTTCGTTTATAAATACTGGGCTGTCTAGTTCAGGTGTTATAAATTCCTCGCCAACACAAACCCTAACCCTATCTGATACTATAGAATTCAAGAAGATACAATTCAGATTAACATTTACAGCAGAAGCCGCATCATCACCGGTATTAAAAAGTTATAGCTTGAAGTATATGATGCGACCAGACACAGCTTATGGTTATGTGTTTGATATTATTGCTGCTTCCGGTAGTGAGTATGGAGGTGGCGTAGATGATAGAACAGCAACACAAATAATGTCTGATCTAGAAACTGTGAGAGCATCTAGTGCTCCGGTTGCATTTGTAAATTTATTAGGGGAGAGCAAGAAGGTATATTTAGCTTCGCTTACTGAAGCGGCACGGTCTCGGATGGATAGCAATCCTGAGTTGCCAGATGTAGAGCATAGAGTGCGAGTAAGTTTGGTGGAAACATGATATGCCAAGTAGATCTATATTTACACCGGGTAGCAAGGGAGGGCGTACTAGAGGCTCTAAGTCAGCTACTCGATGGGTACTTAAAAGTAAGCAGCCAGTTTTTCGGCCACTGCAATTACGTGCTCGGAGACTTGTTTATCCACCGAAGACAGGTGATAAAAACCTTGTTATCCACAGGCGTGGCCCGCTTCGTATGTTGGTTGGGTTTGAAGACCCACAAGAAAAGCGAGCAATGTCTGAGGCGAGAGTTGCTGGAACTTTACCAGAACGTATCTTCTATAAATCATTGGTGGACCGAGGCATGCGTGAAGGAGTGGACTTTAGTTTCCAGTCAAGTTTACAGGGTGGCCGGTTATTCCTGGGCGGTATGGTGGCAGACTTTATACTTCAGACTCGGGCACTGGTTGTCCGTATTCAGGGGCGTAAGTGGCATACAGGATTTGCGCCGGAAAGACGAGATGATTTTCAGCGTGATGTGCTGGAAAATATGGGTTATCATGTACTTGATGTATTCGATGATACTATCTATGACCAATGGTTATTTGATGAGTGGTTACGTAGGCATATTGATGTGCATCCTAGTACTGGTGGATTCTTTTACGATCCAGAAATGGGTGCAGACGGAGACCTTACAATGAGTGTAGCACAAGAACTTAGAGACATGATACAAGGTTTGCAGACTCAGCAACTCGAAGACAAAGCGAGAATCGAGGAGCTAGAGGGCTTAATTAGCCCCACCCGTGTACATCCTCATTTACAAATAACTGATGCGAATATTACCAATGTGTCAGTAGACACTCTTACATCTGGTGACTTATCGGTAGGTAAGCATATACAGTCTAGTGGATTTACAACAGGAAGTACCGGCTTCAAAATAGAAGGTAGTGGTGATGCTGAGTTTGGCAACCTTACTGCTAGAGGTGAGTTGAAAACCTTTGGAGTATTAGAGGGTACGCAGTCAGCATATGGTGGTAATCTGATTGTTTCTTCTGGCGTAGGGAAATTGATAGCCGATGTTGCATCTGGCGATGAGTCGATAGATGTCAGCAATAATGACTTACGAGCTTTAGATAATGTACAATTTCAGCCTACCGCAGCAAGAGTGGAATGGATGCGTATCCGTTCAGCCCCACTTACTATTCCCGGTGGTTATCGTTATCCTGTAGACAGAGCTATTTCTGGAACTGCACAGGCGTTTAAGGCAGGGGAGATTGGTGTAGCTAAAGGTAGAGCAGTGGATACAGCACAACGGTCATCTAATTGGGCCGAATACCGTGAAGGTGCTACTGCACTGTGGGGTACGCTAGGTATTGGTTGGGGCGTATTTGGAAAAGTGGGATACTTTGCTGATACATTTCCTACAATAACCAATGAGGTAACAACCGATCAAGGATATTCCAATTCTTTTTTCGGTATTGAGCAACGAACAGGTACATCAGTTAGTAATTTTACAGACTATGCCCGCTTGGGTACTTTAGATGGATTCTTATCTTACGGAAGTACTCCGTCACCAACTGCTGGTATATCAGGATTTGCAGTTGGTGAAAGTAATAATTATCTAATATGGGACAAGGATAACGGATTGCAAACGAAGAACAAGACTGCTGGTATACACACAGACCAAACAGGGTTTATTTCTCAGGACCAAAGTAGTGGAAGCTCAGATCATATGCGATGGCAGAATACCTCCGGTACACAAAAGGCACATATGTATCTACATAGTGATGATAGTATGTATATGATACCAACTCCGGGTGAAGCATTTGTAGTAGGTACACTAGCCAGTAGTACATACAAGAACTGGATACGTATAGAGCCTGCTGACGCTACATTTGAGAACGCCAACTCTATTGTTATGTATGATGATGATGGCGGTTCCTATGCTATGTCTGAGGCTATGGGAGCTATATGGGCTGGTGCGGATAGTGGAGGCACTTACCAACCCGAAGATTTACATATCGGGGCTGCAGACGATATTATATTTTATACAGACGTAGACGGTACACCTACTATCGTAGCAGGCATTACTGAGTCTGGGTTATTTACCCACAGTATATCAGCACTTACAGATGGTGTGACAGCCCCCGGCACTGCGTCAGGCTGGGCGCAAATTTATGTTGACAGTGCGGATGGAGATTTGAAGGTAAAATTTGGTGACGGTACAGTGAAGACAATAGCAACGGATACATAACATGAAGATACCCAAGTATTTAGGAATGCAAGTAGTAATTAATGCTACACTAGTTGATGAAGATACAGTAAAAATGTATATCGATATGCCCATATACAGTGACGACGGAACATTTACAGGTACATTTAGAGAGGAATTTCAAACTAGCATGGACGTAGTAGAGATGCTAAAAGCCACACTAAAGAGTGTTAGGCAGGACATACACAATAAAACAGGGCTAGAACTTAGGGAAATGCAGATACCGCACGGCCACACTAAAGAACCAGTCTCGGATGTAGAGGAGTAATATTATGGCAGAACCAACCGCATCAGCATACCCAGGAGCATTAGATACAGCAGCTACGCTGGGCGCAGACTTTGTAAACAATAAGACGTTTGTGCTCAACACAAGTATAAGTACCAGTGCTACCTCAGTAGTTACTACTGAGACTATCTCTGGTTTTTCAGCTAATAACTGGATACTAATTGACCAAGAGATAATGTGGGTAGACTCAATTAGTAGTGCGACCTTCACTGTTGTGCGTGCCAGAGGAGGCACGACAGCAGCTACCCATACCGAAGGTGCTATGATCTACACGCCACCGGTAGCGCAGTGGGCGAACTTGGTGCGTGATGCTATTATCAAAATTGAAACAGAGCTAGGTACGGACCCGGCTGGTTCGGTCACAGATGTAGATACACGGCTAGATGTTGCCCTTAACGAGGATGGTACTCTCAAGACCGTAGCGGTATCTAAAGGTGGTACTGGTGCTACCAGCTTGACTGATGGTGGTGTCTTATTAGGCTCTGGTACTAGTGCAGTAACTGCTATGGCTGTCTTGTCTGATGGCGAAATGATTGTCGGTGACGGCACGACTGACCCGGTAGCAGAGAGTGGTGCAACATTACGTACCAGTATTGGTGTAGGTTCTATCTCTACGCAGGCAGCAGATGCAGTAAATATTGATGGTGGTGCTATTGATGGTGTAACTATCGGCACTAACTCTGCAGTTACGGACCTAAGAGTAGACAACCTAAAGGCCGATGGTAATACTATAAGTGTTACTAATAGTAATGGAGATCTTACACTAACACCTAATGGTACAGGTTCTATTATTGTCAATGGCCCACTACAGGTCGATGGCACAACTACTACTGTGAACAGTACCACGCTAACAGTAGATGATCCGCTAATAATGGTGGGTGGTGATACAGCCCCTGGTAGTGATGATAATAAAGACCGTGGGGTTGCATTCCGTTGGCACAATGGTAGTGCCGCCAAGATTGGATTCCTGGGATACGATGATAGCGCATCCAAGCTGACGTTTATCCCGGATGCTAGTATATCTAGTGAAGTAGTATCTGGCTCGGTAGGTAATGTTATCTTTGGTAATATTGAAGGCACAATTACCACGGCTGCGCAGAACAGCATCACTTCGGCTAGTTCACTGGCTACTGTTGGTACGGTAGGTACTGGAGTATGGCAAGGCACTAGAGTAGCTGCGGCATATGGTGGTACGAATATTGATACCTCTAGTAGTACGGGTGTAGCAAGAATAGATAGTGGCACCTGGTCAGTAGGTGACGCATCACTCACGGCTGATGTAAGTGGTACATTGCCGGTAGCTAACGGTGGTACTAATGCTACCTCTTTAGCTGACAAAGCTGTCCTGATCACTCAGGATAGTGGCACAGATACAGTAGCTGCAGTAGCAATGGATGCAAGTGGAGAGCTATTGATAGGTGGAACAAGTGGTCCTGCAGTAGGAACACTAACTGCCGGTAGTGGCATGACAATAACTAATGGAGATGGGAGCATATCATTAGCGGCTGACACATGTGGCAGTTGTGCAACAGCCGGTTTCAGTGTAGCGATGGCGATTGCGTTATAATGGGTATAGAATTAGGACTAGCTAAGGAAGAAGAGCGTGACCGCAGGCGTGCAATCTGTGACGCATGTGACCGTAAGGCAGTCACGGCTGGTATTAGCTGGTGTAGAGAGTGCAGATGCTCGATAGCAACCAAAACCAGTATGCAGTGGGCTGACTGTCCACTAAAGAAGTGGAATAAGTGAGGATATTATGGCACAAGACTTTGAAAGAGCAGTAGCAGCCGACAGCAGTGGCGATGTAGCCATAGGTGATACTGCCAGAACAATTATGACAAGCAATAGTGATGATGCAATCGTGGGTATTCGCTTGGCTAACATTCACGCATCAGCAGCTATCACGGCAGATGTATATATTACATCAAGTGCTTCAGGTGGTAGTGCTGATAGCTATATTATAAAGAATGCCAACATTCCCTACGGTTCTAGCTTAGAACTGATAGATGGTGGAGCTAAGATAATATTGCAAAGTGGTGATGTTTTGAAAGCTGTATGTAACACAGCCAATAGTCTCAACGTGTGGGTATCTTACGTTGACGCAATCAGTACATAGGAGGACTAATGGGATATATAGGTAATGCGCCCGGTCAAAAAGATATATCTGCTTATACCAATATTGGTGCGCAACCTGCTGGTAGCGATGAACTCTTATTGTCAGATGCAGGCGTACTGAAAGCAGTTACAGTTGACAATCTTATTGCAGGAGCAGGTGGCGGTATTGACGTAGCCAGCCAATGGCGATTGACTGTAGATTTTGATGGTGCAAAAGACCCGATTGACGGCAACTGGGAGGAAGCAGACAACCCAACAGGATTTGGTGTATTAGGAAGTAGCATGACTCAAAGTAGTGGAGTATTTACATTTCCTTCTACTGGCTATTGGTGGATACAGGCACACGGTGAGTTTTATTATACTTCTGCTACTCAGTATCAATATATGGCTATCCGAACTACACATGACAATAGCACTTGGGCTTCAGCCACTAATCCGGGTCAAGGTTCAAATGGCAGTAGTAGTTATTTTTTCCAATGCGATTCTTCCTACATCTTTGATGTAACCAGTACCAGTACCCATAAGGTAGCCTTCAAGGTAGGGGTACAAGATGCAAATGTCACCACCAAAGGTGACTCTGGAAACAACGAAACACACGTCACATTTATTAGATTAGGAGATACATAATGCCATATATAGGGGGAGACCCAAACAGGTCAGCTTTACCTGTACTAACTGCTGACATCTCAGACGACCAGATTACTTTGGCAAAGCTGGCTGCAGGTACGGATGGAAATATTATTAGTTATGATGCCAGTGGAAATCCAGTAGCAATAGCAACTGGTAGTGACGGACAGGTACTTACTTCCGCAGGAGCAGGTAATCCACCAGCATTTGAGAATGCAGCAGGTGGTGGCATTACTCATGCCAGCCAATGGCGATTGACCACAAACTTTGATGGCGATAAAGCACCAATAGATGGCAACTTAGAACAAGTGGATGCGCCTTCAGATGGACCGTTTGGTACACTCGGTGCTAGTATGTCGGAGAGTAGTGGAATATTTACATTCCCTGCTACTGGTTTTTGGTACGTGAACTTTTTAGTTACGTATTATTATACAAGTAGCTCTACATATACCGATGCGCAGATAATGGGCACAAATGACAATTCATCTTACGGTACACTAACATATGGCAGAAGCGGTATTAATGCTTCGGGACCACAATACGCTAATATTTTTACAGACTATGTATGTGATATTCAAAACACTTCTACCCATAAGGTTAAGTTTCATGTCAAGACTGAGGACGATAGTGCAACTTGCAAAGGTGCTAGTGGATACAATTATACTAGTATGACATTTATTAGATTAGGAGATACATAATGGACGATATAACAGGCAGACCAGACCACATCGAGGATGTATTAGTAAAGCTCCACAAGGGGCAATGGTTCGGCTGGTCAGACAGTAAAGATAAAGTGTATGAGAATATTGTTATCCATGATGACCAATACAGCATACCAAGCAAAGCTAGTTTGGAATCAGGATTAGTACAGGCTCAAGATGACTTTGACTGGCAGGATGTACGCAGGAAGCGTAATGCACTACTAATAGATAGTGACGCATATCTAATGCCTGACTATCCTATGGAAGATAAGTCAGATTGGGAAGCATACCGACAATCACTCAGAGATATACCACAAGATTTTGATAATGCTGATGATGTGGAGTTCCCAGAGGAGCCAGCATAATGAGAAGCTACAAGAAGAAAGGTAAGAAGAAAAAGAAATGAATAAGCCTGCAGTAAGTATATTGGACTACGGTTTAGTAGTCGCTATATTGGCTATGCTATTATGGTGTGTATATAGTGTTGTACAAATACGTAGGCTAAGTATATTGGCTGAGTACAACAAAGTTCATGTGTGCTTTCTTACGGATGCGTTATATGGTCCTGTTCCACCTGAAAGTTACGCAGA